>Ga0247723_1000487_pt1 | contig 27403 bp, 32 predicted proteins | sample MSEWelMarce5H_FC_FD_189079 | JGI IMG/M metagenome (GOLD analysis project Ga0247723, IMG submission 189079) | Subsurface sediment microbial communities from gas well in West Virginia, United States - MSEEL Well Study Marcellus 5H_FC | ecosystem: Environmental > Terrestrial > Deep subsurface >... | reverse complement strand
ATAAAGATGCAACATCTGACCAATCTCAGATGGGTATTTTACCGGTATCACACACATGGGCTAAGAAAAACATTCTTGGTATGAGTGACTCTGAGGTGTTACTTGATTTACAACAACAACGTCTTGAAAGAGCTGTTGGTTTTGAGTTAATGAACACAAGTCAATTAATCATTAAGCGTTCAGGTATATTTGATAATGTGGACGCCAAGTACGGTATCCCTGAAGAGGAGAGAGAGAAAGTTGAAGCAGGAGCCGCGGGTGCTGAAGGCGCCGAAGGTGGAATGGGTGGAATGGATATGGGTGGCGGTGGAGCCGCGCCTGCACAAGCACCGGCAGCCGCAGCGGAGCCATTAAGTGAATCTACATCAAGAAAATCAAAAATATTAGGTATGTTGGGTGAAGAAAAAGAAGATTTTAATATCTTATTTGATATGAATAAAGCACAACAGAATATTTATGAAATAGAAACTAAAATAACAGACATATTAAACGACTAAAGATGAACAAATTTGGAGTATTAAAAAGCAAGATATTAAAGAAACTTACAGAATCTTATTCAAATAAAAATAAGAATGAAGTAAAGGATATCTTGAATACAATTAAAGAAAACAAAGATTTCAAAGAAATGTATTTGTTTTATGAAGAAATCGAAAACAAATACTTCGATGATAAAGAAATTGCTAAACTGTATGTAGAAGAAATACAATCAGTCTTAAAAGACAAGTCAGACAAAATTGCAAGTTTTAGTAAGAATTTAAATACAAAATTAAAAGACGTAGAAATCAACGAAAACGAATTATATTCGAATTTAGACTTATTAGTTCAAGGAGAAAATTTAAGTAATATTGACAAAAAAATTATTGCAAAGAAAAAATTAGTAGAACATTTAACAACAAAAAAAGAAATCGTTAAAAAAGAAGAAACACAATTAGTTGAAAACGAAAATCTTCTATATGCAGTTTTAGCAAACAATTTTAATGTATTATATAATAATTCATTAAATGAATCGCAGAAAAAAGAATTACAAGGTATCTTATCATTAACTGATGAAGACCTTGAAGTTAAAATAAGCGATTTAAAAGAATCTATTTTAGGTCAAGTGGGAAGTATCCTGAGTGAATCTAAAGATGGTGATTTGACCGGTAAGTTAACCAAAGTAAAAGACGAGGTTAATGAAATGAAACCATCAAAATTTAATTATTACAGATTGGTACAATTAAAAAATGGTCTTGTTTAATCAAGACCATTTTTTTTCTGTAGATAAACAGCTTTCAATTTCTGTTTTCTCTTAGTAACTGAGGGTTTTGTAAATTCCTGTCTTTCTCTTAATTTCTGTACAAGTTTAGTTTTCAAAACTTTACCTTTAAAAGTTCTCAAAGCACTCTCAATACTTTTTTCTTTACTTAAATCAACAATTAACATATAGATATTAGTTTATATTACAAATATAAATATTATTTTTCTTTTTTAAATTTTTTTTGCTTATATTTTGAATACACCATAAAAATAAAATAATATGCAAGATTAATGAAAATAGGAAAGTATATCCCATTAGGGGAATACAATAACGTTAAAATCGGTTATGGTACCGTTGATTACAAAAATTTAAAAACAATCTACTTAAAATTAAATTCGTGGGTTCAGCCCGAAAATGAAACTGATGACTTTGATTCATCAATTTTTAAAACAAGAAGAAAAATAAAAGATTCGATTTATGAATTAAGAAATCCTTTATTTAAACCTCAATGTATTGTTGATTTAGATATAAGAACTAAAGGAATAAAAGTTGAAAAAAGGTCTTTCATGAACTTAGAGATTACTCTTTTTGCGGAAAACCAATTTGACATTAAAACAAAAGAAATAAAAAACGTTATTAAAAAATTAATTTCGGGTATAATTGATGATAGTTTAACTAACAAAAATTTATACAATTTTCACAAAACAAAGAAATAACTTAATTATCGATGTATTTATAGTAAAAACTATAAATGAAGATTTTAGGTCCGAACGAAACGGGGAAAGGTATTCTTATCGAATATGACGCAGGTCACGTGTCCCCTGACGATAATAAAAAAATTATATCAGAGATGAGGGATATGGACTTTTCACAAGACCTAATCCTTTATGCTGTTTTACAGAAATACGATACACCTAATAAGAACGGGAGAATCTATCCTGAAATGCTTCTTAAAAGAGAAGTAGAAAAATATCAAACACTTATTAAAAAAGGTGGTGCTCTTAATGAGTTAAACCATCCGTCATCGTCACTTATCGATTTAGATAGGGTATCCCATTCAATTCTTGAAACATATTGGGATGGAAAAATATTAATGGGTAAGATAAAGTTATTCACTTCTCCGGGTTGGAAGAAGATGGGTATTGTTTCCACTAAAGGTGACCAAGCGGCCATGTTAATCATGAATGGTGCAACTTTGGGTATATCATCACGTGGTGTAGGTTCATTAAAAAGTGAGAGAGGTCAAAACATAGTTCAAGAAGATTTTGAATTAGTGTGTTTTGACTTAGTGTCATCACCATCAACACCCGGTGCATATGTATTTAATGACCCGGCAGATAGAGACCAATATCAAGAGTCTATTGAAGAAAAACCTGAACTTAATGACAGAATGAAAAAATTAATGGGTGGTTTAGATAAATTTTTATCCAAATAATGGATTTTATTTTGTTTATGACCCCATTAAAACAGATTTTTTAATAAAACCATAGTATTTATAAGATAATAAAACAAAAAAATGACTGAAAAATCAATTTTAGAACAAGCGTTACTTCAAGTACAAACACTTGAAGAAGCAGTAAAGCAAAATGCAAAGGGTATACTTGCTTCAACAATGAAACAAGAACTAAATGACTTGCTTAAAGAAAGTATGGAAGATGAGGAAGACGTTGCTGAGCAACCAACTCCTGAAGAAGAGGAAGCAGACGACATGTCAGACGAAGGTGCCGATGAAGAAGGTGCTGAAGTTGCTGATGATGAAGAAAACCTTGATAACGAAATGCCTGCAGGATTTGATTCTGAAGAAGGTGAAGATTTAGATTCAGAAGAAGGAGAAGACGATGAGTTTTCTTCAGAAAGTGAAGAAGATGAAAATCCTTTTGAAGATGAAGAAGATGCAATGGATATGACCGGTGCTTCTGATGAAGAAGTAATGAAAGTATTCAAAGCAATGAAACCTGAAGATGGTATTATCGTAAAAAAAGACGGTGACTCTGTTCATTTTAGTGATGGAGATAATGATTATATCATTAAACTCGATGACGAAATGGGCGAAGAAATTGCCGAAGACGAAATGTCATTCGACCAAGACGATATGGCTGAAGGTGGTGACATGTCTTATGATGAAGATATGATGGAAGACGAGGTTATCTACGAAATCGAGTTAGACGAAGAAGAAGATGAAGAAGAAATTGAAGAAGCATCTCACGAAGAAGATATGGAAGAAGCTGCAAGAACTAAATCAAATGTACATGGCAACAAAGGTGGTCAAGATAGAGCTGGTTTAGATAGTAAAACAAAATACAAAGCAGGTTCAGGAGCTATCAACGAAGATGTGGAAAAATTGAAAAGACAAAATGGTGAATATAAGAAAGCCTTAGTTTTATTCAAGGAGAAACTTAACGAGGTTGCAGTTTTCAACGCAAACTTAGCTTATTCAACTCGTTTGTTCACAGAACATTCAACAACAAAACAAGAAAAATTAAACATATTGAAGAGATTTGATGGTATCAATAATATGAACGAATCAAAAGCACTTTTCAATACAATAAAAAATGAGTTAGAAACTAAAAACCCTATAACTGAAACAGTGGCTAATAAAATTTCTAACACTCCAACAACATCTTCTTCTAAAGAAATGTTAGCGGAATCAAAGGCGTACGAAAATCCGCAATTCAAAAGAATGAAGGATTTGATGTCAAAAATAAAATAATAAATTAAAAATTAAACCAAAAACAAAACTAAAAAATGGGAGCATTATTAGAATCAGGTATGGTTGGTAACATCGGTCTTAAGCACCTACGTGTTATCAAAGAAGATACCATCAAAAAATGGGACGATTTAGGCTTTTTAGAAGGTCTTGACGGTCACCAAAGAGATAACATCGCGCAATTATATGAAAACCAAGCGTCTTACTTAATCAACGAAGCAGCAGTATCTGATGCTTCTGGTTCATTCGAGACAGTGGTATTTCCTATCATCCGTCGTGTGTTCTCTAAATTATTAGCGAACGATATCGTTTCAGTTCAAGCTATGAACTTGCCTATCGGTAAATTATTCTATTTCATTCCTAAAATTCAGGAAAGAGATACTAACGCACACTACGCACCTTACGGTATGCCAGGTAACAGCAATGCTGCAACTGTAGGATATCCTAGCACAGCTAAGAATCTTTATGACCGTTTCTATGAAGCGTCTGACGCTAACGACCAAGGTCTTTTTGATTATTCAAAAGGAGCATTCTCTGTTGAAACTGCTGACATCACAGGATTTGCAACATTTGCAAGTGGTGCTGTAACAGTGAGTGGTACTGCTATCGCAACTGGAACAACTAAATCAAGTGTTATTTTAGCTATCACAGGTTTCACTAGTGGTGGTGCAGGTAAATTGGCAGGTCCTAACGGTAACGAAATGGATACTGAAGAATTCTTAGCTTCATTGACTATCACAACTTCAGATGCTAACTTACAAAACGCTTTAGGTGTAACTAGTTCAACTGCATTACCTATCAACGTGGTAACACAAAAATATGGTAAGAGTATCGTACAATACGGTTCAAAAGCATCTGGTGTAACTGGTCAATATAATAATGTTTGTGATGCTGAAGGCGTTATCTACATTCAAGTTGACTTACAATCATATGATGCAACTTCAGGATATTCTGACTATGTTGTAACTGGTTCAACTTTAGCTGTAAATGAATTCGCGGCAACTTATCGTCAATATTCTTCTTTAGAATTTGAAGATGAAATTGGTGAGGTTTCTTTCGATTTAGAATCAGTAACAGTTTCTGTAACTGAAAGAAAATTAAGAGCTTCTTGGTCTCCAGAATTGGCACAAGATGTTAGTGCATTCCACAACATTGATGCTGAAGCAGAATTAACTGCATTGTTATCTGAGCAAATCGCTGCTGAGGTTGACCGTGAAATCTTACGTGACTTACGTAAAGGTGCTGCTTGGACAGCTAAGTGGGATTACAATGAGTGGAAATATGGTGGAGCTGCAGGTGCAACTTTACAAGGATACACTCAAAAAGACTGGAACCAAACTTTGATTACTAAAGTTAACCAAATTTCAGCTCAAATCCACAAGACTACTTTGAGAGGTGGTGCTAACTGGATTGTTATTTCTTCAGAAATTTCTGCAGTATTTGACGATTTAGAGTACTTCCACGTATCAAACGCAGGTCCTGAGCAAGACTCATACAACATGGGTATTGAAAAAGTAGGTACATTAGCAGGTCGTTACCAAGTATTCCGTGACCCTTACTTCCCAGCAGGAAAAATCTTGATTGGACACAAAGGTAAGTCATTATTGGATGCAGGTTACATCTACGCTCCATACGTACCGTTACAATTAACTCCAACAATGTACAATCCATTTAACTTCACACCTATCAAAGGTATCATGACTCGTTATGCGAAGAAAATGGTTAACAACCGTTACTTTGGTGTGATTAATGTTGCAGGTATCACTACTTTCGGTTTAGACACTTTACGTTAATCTTAACGAAAATAGGAAAGAAGAAGGGACAAGAAATTGTCCCTTTTTTTATTATACAATCTTTCGTATATTTGTAATATGAATTGGAAGAATTATTTTTTAAATATTGCAGAACAAGTCAAGTTCAAATCAAAAGACGAATCAACACAAATTGGTGCGGTGATTGTTGGTGAAGATAAAGAAATATTATCTACCGGTTATAACTCATTTCCTCGGGGTTTAAGAGACGATATACCTGAACGTCAGGAAAGACCACAGAAATACTTTTGGATTGAACACGCGGAAAGGAATGCGGTATACAACGCCGCTCGTATAGGCGTTTCACTTAAGGGTGCGACAATATACTTAACTTCGGGTTTACCTTGTGCGGATTGTGCACGTGCAATTATTAACTCAGGTATTGCTACAGTATATTGTAAAGTGGAATGCACTACTAAAAACAAAGATAAGTGGTTAGAGTCTCAGGAAATGTCAAAACAAATGTTAGGTGAGTGTGGTGTGGATGTTATTTATTATGATTCTAATTTAACATCTGAGATGTAGTATAACTTGTCAGTTGCAAAATAAAAGAATTTACATTGTTTTTTTTGTATTAGTTGACCAATCTTAAATAGATTATCCTTTTCATTAAGCGAAACTTCAAAAATATAGCTATTTCCGTTTTTGGTTACTTTCATGTCACAAATATAGAAATTATTAAGAATAAAAAAAACCTCCGTGTGGAGGTTTTTTATTTTACCATGTACGACATGCCCAATAACGTGGTTTCCAACGTGGACCCGGATTATCACAATTCATACGTGCTCTAAATGATTTACGTCTTGCAGGATTGTTTTTCTTTATTACCATTCTCTTACCTTTAGCGGATTTACCACCAAACCCAAAGTTTACCTTAACAACTTTACCTTTATCGTTTTTAACATATACCTTAGATTTTTTAACGTCGCCTTGCATAATTTTACCCAATTGAACTTTACGTCCTTGGTATTCGGCTTCATTCAATAAATTATCACACACAAAGTCTGTATTTTCAATTGAACCAAATTCGTCTTCGTATATCAATACCGGTGTTTCTTCGTTATTTTCAAATAACCTTTTAAATTGTTCTTCAGTAATTGTTATTTTCATTTTTTTATATTTTTTAGTATTATCTGTACCACATTTATGACAAACATACGGGTCATTACCACCTTCAGATAATTTCCAAGACCAATCGCAATTATTACAAATTACCTTATTTTCTTGAATTTTATTTTCATCAAAATGTGTCATTGTTGGTTTATTACCTTTACCCACTTTTGGGTCTTTTTTCTCAGCTCTTCTTTTTTGAGAGGTCATCGACTTTTTTTCTTTTTTACTATATGACGATGCGACCTTTGGTGTATCTTTAGAAACTTTTTTTGATGGTCTACATTTTGGATATGATTTACCATCAGCGTCTTTTCTACCACACGGTGGATGTTTACCGTCAACTTTTTTAGATACGTCTACCCACTTCTCTTTAAACCATCTTCTTAAATCTTCGGCTAAAACCTCACCCGATTTAATTGATTCAAAAATATAATCCTTATCTTCTTTTGATACTAAGATTTTCATATTAATAAGTATTAGGTTTTATTTGTTTTATAAATTCAATCCAAGTATTTTTATCATTTTCGTTTCTACCTATATTTGCACTATAACAACTTAAAACTACATTATTTTTTATATATCCTAAACTATTATCTAACCTATCTAATGACGGTTGTTGTGGATGTTTTTTTATGTTTGAGGGTATTAATTTAACACCAAACCAAAAACATTTACCTTTTTGTTTTTCAAATAAAAAATTTATATAATCAACATCAATATCAACTTCGTGTTTTCTTTGTTTGCAATCGTGTAATAAAGTATTTTGCCACATCCTTACTCGTCTTTCTTTTTGTTTTAATCCTTCATTTCTTACAAAATCAGGATTTAGTCTTTTTTGTCTTTTATATTCTCTTGTAATTTCTAAGTGACATACTTTACAAACCGAAGTTCTACTAGATTTATAAAAATCATCTTCTAATTTACTTAAATTACATTTACTACAAGTTTTCATATTTAATTGTTTATCCATTATATAAATATACGGATAAACAATTAAGTTATATATTATTTTTTAGATTTTCTCCAACCACCACCCTTTGATTTGTAGCGTTTTGCTGCCGCACCATTACAGTATGCACTTGGACAAACATCATATCTTGACCTTGCCCAAGCTAATGCTGCCGCCCATAATTTTGGATTTGTTGGTGTATTCTTACTTTCGTCAATTTCCATTGCTTCGTACATTTCTTTTTCGGACATTTCACTTTTAGGTGTTTGACCTTTTTTCTTCATATTGATAGCAATTGCCGCTTGTTGCGCCGGTGAAGATGCTTCTTTAATGGATTTATTTTTTGGTACGCAATTAGGAACCATTTTACCATTCTTCATCTTACCACCAACTTGCTTGTATCCATCCCAACAAGATTCATTTAATTGATTTTGTTCTCCACCTTCTTTTTCATTCATAATAAAATCAAAAACTTGGTCCATGTTGTTTTTAGCTTCTGAAACGTGGTCATCCGCCCAATCGTGCCCATTTTGTAACAAATTTTCAATCATTTGTTTATCAAAGCTCAATAACAATTCACATTGTCTTTTGATTTGTTCTAAATTACTAAAAAACATATAGTTTTCAGTTTCTTGTTCTTCTAAGATTTTTCTAAGTTGAACTTTAATAATTTGGTCTAAATTTTTCATATATTATAAATATTTTTATTTTTCTGATAAAATTTCAAACTTTATGTAGTTATTGTAGAATATTTCTTCAGAATGTGTTTTACCTTTAATTTCAATATAATATTCTCTTGGGATTAAATAAGACGTATCCAATACAAATGAATTTTCGTTTGTTTTGTCTATCTGCGTCCAATCGTGAACCATCACATCAACCTTACCTTCTTTGATAAACATTCTATAGTAAACCTCATCAAATAATACTGTTTTAGGGTTATTAATTGACTTAAACGTAACAACAATCTTACGTAGCTCACCACGTTTTACTTTTTCATTTTGATTGATACCAAAGTATTGTATTGCGTATCTATTTAATTCAGTTGGATTATCACCAATTGTGTATTGCGTTGTTAGTGGCTTTGGTATAAATTTTTGTTTAACGTCAGATAGTGAAACACCATCAATTGATATGTTCTTCCAATTATCGTAGAAAAATCTTTTTCCGTCGCAGTTAAATAAATTACCGTCAATACCAAACGTTACTTGATATACACCTTTTCTAATTTTTATTGCTGATAAGTTTGTTAATCCTAATATTGCGCTATTATTACTATCTAAAATGTCAACTGTGGGTAATTCATCTAAATCATAATAGTTGGTTCCTTTTGTAATATATAGATAAAGGTTCTGATAGGTTTTTTCAACAAAATCTTGTCTATTATCACTTATCCTATCATCAAAAATTGACTCCATATATGGTTCAAAAAATGTTTGTGTATATTTTGTAAAGAAAGCAACTGAACGGTCCGTATCCGCCGTTAATATTTCGTAATCGTTAATAAATTTAATACCAATACCGTGATTAGTTTGTCCCGATAATAAAATACCGTTAACATAGTCTGTAATGTCAACATCTAAATTTTCGTTACCATTGTCAAATTCAATGGTGGTCAATGTTGAACCGGTACCGACAAACGCACCTTGGGTTTGCCAATCTGCTAATGTGTCTTTTTTAAACCAGTTAGATGGTACTTCACTAAATGTTTTATTGCCCGACGTAAAATCATAACCTGCATCCTCGTAATCAAAACCATAACCTTCATTCCAACTTTCGGTTATTTCGAATATTTCTAATCTAAATGAAGTTGCTCTACTTCTACCGGTAGTTCTATTTTGACCTTTTAAACCTTCATCACCAAATATGGTGTTAGTCATTTTAAGACGGTGTCTTGTATTTTCATCAAGAACTAAAAAACCATTGTCAATTTTTGATTGTAATTCAGTTAAATCGATTTTAAAGATAAATCTTGAATATGCGGAACCGTAAAAAATTTCACAAGTTGGGTTTTTTGACGTATTAACTTGTGTATTTTTTATTAATGTATTGTTTTTCTCAAAATATGAACGAAAATATGACATCTTTTTATATTATAAATATCAATTAATTTATTCTAATTGACTTATTTAAAATATCCTCTTCAAGTTTTTGATATAATCTTTCCATATTATTATGTGCATCGTATGATAACTTTGCATATGGGTCATTAATATTGTGTATGTGCGTTGTTAAAACATCATACATTGAACGTAAAAATTCTAATAATGTCTCACCTCTAACTGTCGAAAATGTGTTAGGTTCAATATCTTTTAAGTAATTATCTTGAGTCAATTCGTACTTATCTAATCTTTCAAAATCAATTACTTTTGATGATGCGTTATATGGGTCGGTAGTTAAAAAATAAATTTTATCAGACTTTAACGCAGAAAACGTTTGTTCCATTCCACCGGTTAAGTCTTTTACAACTTGTTTTTTTTGTTTTATAATAATTTCAGGTGGAGATATTGTTGTCTTTTGAAAAGCTAATCCGTGTTCGGGACCCGAGCTTTCGTTAATTGAAATACTTTTAAATATCCTATCTCTATTGATAAATTGTGTACCTGTTAAGTCTAAATTTTCTCTTAATTCTTTTGTTGGTCTAAAATAAAATGGATGTAAATCATCGCTTGTGTATGTTACATTAAATTCATTTAATCCTTTATAGTGTAGTGTTTTAATATCGTTTCTTATTGTTACATATGTTTCAGTTAAATCACTTACAGTTTTACTAAATGTCGGTGTTGTCGTTGTACCATCAGTATTAATTAACTTATAGTATCCGTCAATCAATTTAGCATCAAGTAGTGCGGGATTAGATGTTTTGTATACATCACCATATACTTTATTTACTTGATATACGTAGTAGTCAATAGTAGCATTTCCGCCATCAAAATTATTAATACTATATTCAATAAAATATCTAATATCTGCGGTTGCAATTTTTCTAGTTTCAATCTCCTCTTCTTTAAATTCTTTAGACTTTGGGAATTTCTTCAAATACAATACTGCCGATTTTTTGCTCATCAACGGTTTGTATAGCATATCCTTTTTTTGCTTTCCATTTGCAGAATCTTTGGTTGTCAATTTACCTCCTCTTAACTGTAAACCATTTTCGGTAAATAAGACATCGGAACCATATTTTCCGTAAATACCAAAATCGGTATGTTTAGCGAATACGCCTTTTGACTTTTCATCTGTGAAATTACCATACTCATCAATTATTTTTTTACCGTGTTTTGCAGCAGTACCATATGTGGTTCTTTCAGTTTGAACTGAGTGTGTTTGTGAATTAAAGTCATGGCGAGTTGTAAATGGTCCCGCAATGTATTCGGTGTTAGCACTTTCCTTATCGGTATTATAGTTAATTACTTTAACTGTTTGACCAATTTCCGGTATGAAATTAATATTATTAGGTAAGAATGGTAAAGCGGTAAATAAGTCTTTATCGTCCCACGCTTCATAATCCATAGCGCGTTCTACTTGTCCGGTATATGAACTATATCGTATACAACGAATTCTTCCTAAATTTTCAGGGTCTCTATTATCAATACAAACCGCAATATCAATTATTTTCATTTCTTAAGTCTTTTTCCTACTTCGTCATTTACCTTATTATAATAATACTCAACACTATCTAAATGTTTTGTTAGTTCTATTATAATTTCTTTAGTTTTTTCATATTCATCATATAAAATATTAACAGCATCAAATAAGTCCTTATTTGATTTGTTTTCATAATCTTTTGCTACGTCAATTAATTTTTCTATGTCCATATTATCTTTGTATACCTACTGACCTTATAAACCCCGGTGGTAATACCATTGGAATACCTGGTACCGGTGGTGGTAATATAACTAATTGATTAGATGTTTCGGTATATCCATGTTTCTTTTGTGTAAACCATTGTCCATCCAATACTCCTTTAACTAAATCTTGTAATTTGTTTGTTTCTCCATTAATTGGTAATGTATTAACCCCTGAACCCTCTAATCTTTGCATAATATTCATATGTGCTAAGTCGGTGCTATAACCACCTTTTAAATCAGCTAAAGATAATAATAACCCCGGTATCGATGGTGTTCCGCCAATACCGCTTAATGCCGTATCAATCGTTCTAGATATCACACCATATAAACCATCACAATTATCTAACGTACTGTCTAACAAATCGGTTAATAGAGATATTAATGTTGTAATAATTAATGTGTAATCAGCATATTTGTTTCTTAGTATTTTTGCCGCCATTCTACTCAATAACGCTAATAATTCAACTTTTACTAAACTCCAAAAATGCTCAATAAATAACCAATATAACTCTTTTAAAATCTGAGTAAATAATCTTGATAATTTTCTCATTAAAACCTTAACGGTTTCTTCGGTTCCGGTTATTGCTTTATAAATTAATGTTATTGGTAATATATATTTTGGTGCTAATACTGCACCCATCAAAGCATTTGGTAAATTTGCGATAAACGAATTCATAATAGAAATATGAAAATTATCAAGCGGTTGTGATTGACCTGATTTTTCATACGCTTCTCCCGCACTATGTAGTAATGCATCGTTTATCGCATCATTGATATTTTTCTTTTGCGACATGTAAACAAAATCCTCAAAGTGTTGTGGATTAATTTTTACTTCGTAATTGTTACAATCTTTAAATTTTAAAACTTTATTATACCGCGCAGTTTCTTCATCAACATCAATACCTTCGGTTGATTCAAAATCAAAATAAGATTCGGGGTCTTCATCGTTTTCATTAAATTGGGCCGCAGCACTTGGGTTGAGACCAGTATTTGGTCCACCACAAGATGCCATCAATTTAGCCAATAATCTATTTAAGTCGTTAAAACCTTTATCAAATAATGGTGGTTCGTTACCGTCACCTTTTAATGTCATCAACATTGCATTTTTGGTAACACCACTTATATCAAGAAATTCGATATTACTATAATATGATAAAATCCATTCTTCTAAATCTTCTGTTGAACCTTTTAAATTTGAAAAGGTATATTCTTGGTTTGATTCGTTCCAAGAAACATCAAAAAGTGGCTCAGTATTGTTTTTTAATGGAAAGGATTGTGGCGCCGAAAATGCACCATAAAGTTTTTTGTTCATTTGAACAAATCCCGGTTTTTCGTCACCTTCCTCATATACAATTTTGCCACTATTACTATCGGGGTCTACTGTTAACACATTCATGAAATCAAATTCACTTGGTTTCAGCGTTACACTACTAACGGGCATAAGTGGATTACCACCGCAAATACCATCACCCGCAAATAATGACTTTTTAACATTATCCATTATCACATTTTGTGAATTTTTTAATGCATGGTCTGCGGACTTTAATGTGATATTTTTTAATTTTTGTTTGTTGGCTAATTGGTCAGAAGATTCAACAACATTATTGATGCCAATAAAACCTTCAACAATATCTAATAAATCTTCAAAAATTTTATTTTTTTGTTGTTTATTATTTTTTTTGTTGTTTGCGTAATCAGATAATTTTTTACCAAATAATTTGTCTGTGGTTGGCAAATCTTTTAAGAAATTATCATAATTATCAGATGCTTTCTTTTTTGCCTCACCAACTTTGTCTTTAGTCTGGTCGTTAATTTTTTTAACGGACTCGATATTAGACTTAATCTTATTTCGCAAATCTTTTATCTTGCTCATTATATCTTATAATTGTTTGTACCTTTATCTGAATCATCATTCATTAACTTATCCAATATATCTCTATCCTCATCTGATAATGTCAGTTTACCGGTAAATCCACCACCGGCAGCACCGCTTGATTGTTGTTGTTTCAACATAACACCCTGTAACTTAACTAACGATATTTTCTTTTCGGTACATTCATTAAGAATCTTTTGTTGTTCTTTAATGACAGGTCCAATAACGCTCATGTCTTCGGCGTCTTTCATAAACGATAACATCTTTTTCATAATCAAAGATGCCGTATTTTTTTGTTCTACAATGTCGTTGTAGATTTCTTGCATTAATGATAACGCTGAATCAATTTCCAACGTTATTATATTTCTTTTCGGTCTCATAGTAATAAATAGATTTATTCTAAAAATCCACCTAAAATACCATCATACATTCTTTTAAATCTTTTCAAAGATATTCTTATTTCTTTGGTGGATAATGATGTCATTTCTCTTAATGACAATAAAATAAGATTTTTGTTGAATTTATTTCCGTCACCAACTTGGAATATTTTATCAAAATTGCTGAAAATTTCGAGTAACGCATATCCTAATTTTTGTTCATTATCAGTTAGTTGTTCGTTTTCCATAAATTCCTCTAATGACATTGTCAATTTAATGATAACGTCTCTATAGTCAATTATGTATTCATCAATAACATAAGATAAATCGGCCCTATCCTCAATGTCAGATGATATATCATCATACGACACACTACGATTAGTTTCTTTGGTATCTTTTTGAATGGCACCCATAAGGTAGTTCTTACATATAGTTCCAAAGTAAGAGTATGCTTTATGGTTTTTAGTGTGGTCAAACTTATTAATTTTGGTAATAAGAAAAGACATAGTATCTGAATGTATTTCTTCAAAATCTAAATCTTTTCTATATAATTTATAACGTCGAATAATTGATTCAACCATTATAATGAGGGGGTCTTTTAAATATTCATTGAATATCTTGTTTCTTTCTACATCGGAATCAGATTCTAAGTATCTTACTACCGCTTTTTCTTGGTCCTCCCCAAAGTAAATCTTTTGGGTTCTTTTTCTCGGCATTAAGCTTCTACATATTCAACATCACGTTTATTCTTGAAGAAAAATTCCTTTTTAGATGTTTCCAACCAAAACTTAACTTCTTTTTCAGAAAGTTTAGTAGCATCATTATTTTGGTAACCCCAAAATAAAGAATCTTCTCTAAAGTTTACGTGTTGATATCCAATTTTAGGCACTGTCATAATCGCAACACCATTATGTGTTAAGCGTAATAAAAACTCGTAACTAAAAGTTAATTTGATGTTATCTTTAAATAATCCATTATCTTTTACTGCTTGTGTCTTATAAAGACCGCCACTTGTTTGATAATTTTGAAAATCTAATAATACCTCATTGTCTAAGAAACCTTGTCTCTCACTAAATCCATACGCCCATGTCGATTCGTTTGTAAAACTAACAAATTTACCTTCTTCATTAATATCTTTTACAATTGGTAAGAAGACAGAAACGTCAGGATAAATGTTGATATAATCATTCATAGACTTTAACCAAACTGGTTTATATTCATCATCAATTTCTAAAATTGAAAACCACTCGGTATCACATTTCTCTATACCGTAATTAACTTGTGAACAAAAATCAGTTGCACCGTTATGTGTAAGCGTAAGGATTTCTAAATTAGTTTGATTAGATTTTAATTCGTCAGTGATATTAGTGTCATTTGGACACACAATTGCAAGTTTAACATCATTATGGAAATCTTTTAAGGATTCAATTGCGTTGTTAAACATTTCTTTATAGTTACCGTCTAATCTATGGATGGGTAGTATAACTGTTATTTTTTTCATACTGTTTCTTCTTGTTTTAAATTTTCAATTGCTTTTTTAATATCACCAATTCTTTTGTTTTTAAAAGAATTAAATACTGTTATTATATTATTTTCGGTTAATGTTTTGTCATATGGTAAAAGTGTTTCTTTCATTTTATCCATAACTTCTTCATCCAATTCAACACCTTCTAACCAAGCTAAAACATAAGTTCCTAAAATCTCAACTAATTTATTGACGTCATATGTCCACATACCATTTTCACCTAACCAATCAGGTTCAGTATTTGGGATTTTACCAACTACCGGTACACCGCATTTCATAGATTCTAATGGAAACGTTCCAAATGTTGACTCATCGTCAACCCAAAGTGAAACCATACATTCTTTTAGATTTACCGCAAATTCATCATATGTTAACTGAACCATATCCCTAAATGTAATCCATCTTAATTGTGGAAACTTGATATAAAATTCGGAGATTAATCTTCGTTGAGTATTTCTATCTCTACAGTTAATTGCCACATATGGTTTTGCCGGTAAATTAAGTGGTGAAAACACATCTTCAATAATTGGCGGAATAATAAATACTAACGATTCAGGAAAATATTCCATGATGTATTTTTTACTTGCTTCAGTTGTTGTTATAACTCTATCAATTCCGTAATCACTCCATCTGCTACCGATAGGTAAGTTTTCAAAGATGTAATCTTTTTGTTGAACTAACATTACTTTAACGCAGCGAATGTTTGATAATTGTTGTAAAGCATTTGAATAATATTCCGGTATAACTAAAACGTCTTCAATTTTAATTTCAGGTTTGTCATCCTTAATTGAAACCACTTCAATGTTTTTGTACATATCACCTAACCAAGATTCAACACCCGCGTAGTTTTTATCTTCAACTAAAATTTTAGATTTAACACCATTATTACTTAATGTTTTTGCTAAATCATAAATGTATTTAATTGATGCTCTGGCGTGATTTCTTGTATCATATGTTAAAAAATACACAATACTTTCACTTGACTCTAATCTACCTAATGCAGATTCTAATTTTTCAATGTTTTCTATGTTACTCATCTTCTTCGTTTAATTCTTCTATTAAAATTTCATATTTTATTAATGTGTTAAAGGCAATTTTAAATGACTGTGAAGCTTTTTTTGCTCCGAATATATCTGAATCATTATCATCTTCTTCATATTCACCCAAGACACGTTCTAAGCACATTTTTACAATTTCGTATTTGAAAATGTTTAAAGAACCCGCACCATCATCTTCGTCTTCATCATGTTCTTCATGTTTTTTTATTGAGTCGATTCTGCATCTGTCTGTGACTGCGTCAAGGTCAATGTAGTAGTGTTTTCCGTATATTTCAACCATGGTTCTGTTATTTCAGTTAATTTAGTTATTTCTTTTTTATTAGTAAAGTATTCATTATACGGAGTGTTGAATTTAATCGACTCCTTGTTTTCGGGACATAAGTCAATAATTGATTTATTATCCGTAATCCAAACATCACATTTTGACCATAAATCTTCAATTTGCGATGACTTAATGAATTTAACGTTATCACCTAAAAAACCGTTCTTAGATAAAAAGAATAAGGTTGCAGGTTTTGCTTTACCTAATTCATCTAAACCAACAAGTGTAAATGTGTGTTCGGGATTTTCGTATATGATTTTATGTAAATCAGTAAACGTAGTTGGATAACTCAACCCTGCGTGACCAAATATTTCTATTGGATATTCCATGTATAAAAAGAAATCATATTCGTTTTTATCTTGGAATTTATAATAATTAAAAAGACCATCATTTAGGACTTTGTCTGAAATCCCGTATTCGAATGTGTTTTCTTCATCGAATTCGGAATCGACATATGCGTCCTTATAATGATAGTCAAATTTTTGTATCGTGTTTCTTATAACACCGTCAATACTAATAAAAATTTCCATATAAGAAATATACAATTAAATAATATATAAGTAAATAATAAACCCACACCATTATGATAAACGATGTGGGTTTATTGTGCAAAATTAACTTTACTGTTAATCGTATCTCCTTAGAATTTGACCAATTAATGGGTTTCTTACAACGTCATCAATACTAAACTCAAATATACCAACACCACTTAAATCCTCCAGTCTTTTCTTAGCATCGTAGAGTCCTGATTTGGTTTTATCTTTGTATTTGTCTGATTGTTCAAGGTCTCCTGAAATAAAGAACTTGGAATTAAAACCAATACGTGTTAGAAGTAGTTTAATTTGAGCAGGTGTTGCGTTCTGTGCTTCTTCAAAGACAAGTATCGTATTGTCCACGTTCCATCCTCTCATGTAAGCTAACGCAGCCACTTCAATAAATCCCTCATCTTTCAATCTTTCTCTTGCTTCTTTACCAATTATCTTATTTAAAAGATAATAAGAAGGATAGATGTATGGGTCTAATTTTTCTTCTAATCCACCCGGTAGTGAACCAAGCTTTTCTTCAGCTTCAACCGCCGGTCTAACAATAATGATTTTTTCATATTTGTTATCTTCATCGTATAATAAATCTACCGCACGTTTCATTGCAATATATGATTTACCAACACCTGCAGGTCCAAAACATAATGTGATTTGACTTTCTCCAAGAATATTCCAATAGGTTTCTTGGTTTTTGGTTAGGAATTTTTCTTTCGGTCGTTTAATTAACTCTCTAATTCTTTGTTTATGTGGTGTTTTCTTTTCCTCTGTAACTACTGTTTTAGTTTTCGGCTTTATCAAAGTTTCCTAATTTATAATAAGTTTATTATGTAGATAAATATCATAATCCGGTAGAACCGAACCCACCGTTTCCTCTTTCGGTGTCTGATAATTCATCGCTTTCCACCATAAATACCTGTGGATATGGTAAAATAATTATTTGAGCTCCCCTCTCACCAACATTATAAAATTTCTCACTTGGGTCAGTTTTTTTAAATGTGGATTGGATTTCACCTCTATATCCACTGTCAATTACACCGACACAATTGGATAATAACAAGTCTTGGTTTTTAACTGATGAACGTGGAAACACTAATCCAACATATCCAAAAGGTATTTCAATGGCAATACCAAAACCATATGAAATTTGACTAAAATTATTTTCTTTAATTTCCGTAATTGTTAAATCCATACCCGCATCACCCGGTTTAGAGTATGATGGGATTACCGCATTTTCATGTAATTTCTTTACCTTAACAATTAATTGCTGTGGGTTGAATTGATTTGTTTGAGGTGTTGGGTTTTGTGCTTGTGCAACATCGTTAGACAATTTTTTAAAAACATTGTTTAGCTCGTTAATAAAATTTTGGTCAACACCATCATCGGAAGAAAGAATTTCTTCGTATTCTTTTAATCTTTCAATATAATCTTCAAGTTGTTTCCTATCCATATTCTTAATAAAAATTTAACACCGGCCGAATTAACGACCGGTGCTTTTAATTAGTTTTCGTAGTATGATGGGTAATTTTTCTCATCAATAACACAATCAATTTTTAATTTTTTTACGTCAATGATATGGCTTGAGCGCATATCTTCGGATAAAAATTTTGTTGCGGTAATATTCGCCTCAACATTGGATTGTGCGGCAACCACAACACTTGATTTAGTGATACGTGGATTACCTTCTCTGTCTAATTGTTCTGACTCGTAGCCAACTGTTACTGTGTAATACATAATTGTTTTTTTTTAATTGTTAATAATTGATTTAAAAAATTCTACTCTATCTTGACAAGTTTTTCTTAATGAATATTTGTCTTTTACAGTTTCATATAAACGATTGCCCATATCTTCAATCATGTTAGGATTATCAACTAAACGTTTCATGTGTTTAGCCCAATCTTTGTGATTACGCTTTGGGTTTACTAATAATGCGTTACCATTACTATTATAGTTACCATTATCAACCGCCGATATTAAATCTAAAGTATATGGGTCAGTTTCACTTGCAATAATTGCTTTTTTGTGGAACCCCGCCTCAATAACTTTTAATTGAGATTTATTACCGTTAAATGTTGATTCAAATAATGGTGCTAAAGATACATCAAAATAATTGTAATTGTTAGCATATTTGATAATATCCTGAGTCCATCTTCTTCTGTAAATTTTATCCTCATCGTTATAAGGTAGTTCGGTAAAATTAAGTAGATAATTACGATATTCCAAATCTAATGAGGTGTAATTTTTAGTAAATGATTGTTCGTATCTATACCACACAGTTTCCGTTGGTTTTATGGCTCTTTTTCTTTGCTCACCGGTATTTCTATCGATTTCGGTTACATTACCTCTTAAATCAAACCCACACAATACAAACTGTACTTTATCTTTAAAATTATCTAATGTGGTTGCAATTCCATCATTCATTAATTCAATATCATGTAGGTGTGACGAACCGCCTAACCATCCAAATCTTACTTTATTTGATTTAATTGGATTGGGTTGAAACTGCGGCTCCTCGTCATTAACTGAATTTGGAAATATTAAAATATTTTTTGTATTTAACTTATTTTGTATGGTTTTAGCAAAAATAGGTGTTGTTGTTGTAATGTAATCAACTAACCGTAGCATTTCTAATTTTCTTTCGGCAATTCTTGATGCAACAATTTGATGATACATTGGATGTCTTTGGTCTGGTGACCAAAAATCATCAATATCCATAATGGTCTTAATACCCTGTGTTTTTAACCACTTGATTCGATTTACATTATCTTCTTGAGTTGTTTGATGAATAAAACTATGAAATACAACAATATCGTACCCATTGAAGGATTCGTTTGTATTGGGCACATTAAAAGATATATCTACGTGGATATCATCAATGTAATTATCCCCAATATACTTGTATGGGTCTAAGATTCTGAATTTGCCAACACCATGTGAATCCGATGGTATTGCGAGGATTTTAATTTTTGACATATGTTTACTATTATTCAAATAATAAACAAAAAAAATTAAAAAACAAATCTATTTGGATTTATTAACTCCTGTTATTTTACCTTTAAAGATTGAATCACCAACTTTTAAAACAAGATTTTCATTAATTGTTGAGGTTGTTTGTGCGGTTAATATTTGATTTAATTTTTCGTCCATAACCTTACGAACCGTATTTTCAATTAAAGTGGCAATTGCGTTCATATCAATGTTATCACCTACCGTTTGCACCGGTTTAGTTTGTTTCTTTGGTTGTGATTGATTATTTGCACGATTTTCTTGTTCAATTAATCGTTTTGCACCTTTAACAAAATCCATGTCAAGTGTGTCGCCTAAAGAAATTTGTGATATTGGATTTTCCATCATTGCTTTTTTAATTGCGTCGGGTAATTTAGAGTTTTGTATTCTTGACACGTCAAAATCGGGTGTACTATATTGTTGTGGCATTTGTTGTTGAAGTGGTTGTTGTGTATACTCACCTTCATCATCATAACCATCTGACAACATTGATTCGCTAACATTACCTCTTGTAAAATTACCACCCTCCACTTTTTTCATTACTTTACTTGCCTTAGCTAATTTAGTCATTAAATCATTTGCTGAAATTGGACCTGCATTTAATCCGTTGTTTCCCTGTGACATATCTATATTTTTTTAATATTATAATTAATTTAACAATAACATTAAACCTTTTATTCGTTTAATGTTTTCCATGAGATTTTCATCTTCGTCTTCTTTTGGTTTTTCCGGAGTTTCAGATGGGCCCTCATCAGGTTTTGGTTGCGGTAATTCTTCAGGCTCAGGTTTTTCCGCTTGTGGTGTTGGTTCAGCCTGCGGTTTTTCAACCGGTTTTGGTTGTGGTAGTTCAGTTTTTTGAGGTTCCACTTTAGTTTCCGGTTCTTTGGTTGGTTCTATTTTAGGTTGTGGTGTTGGTTTTTCAATTGGTTTAGGATTACTTTTAACACCCCAATCTGTTTTAGCATAAGTTACGCTAAATGACCTATCATCACCTTCTTTATAACCGGGTCTTTTTGTATCAAATACTTCATCACTATTAATTTGTATATTACTCATGCGAGTTACCAAAAATGTTCTCCAACCATGTTTTTTAAAACCTTTTTTTGAAGTAGACGGTGGTTGAACATATGCACGAATTGCCATGTAACCTTTTTTAGTTAAGCCCAAAGCCATAACTTCGGCTTTGTATCTTGTTCCTCTCTTTACGCTATCTTTTTTGGGTTTCATTGGACCCGAATAATAAAACGTAACCGTATTTCTTTTCTTTATCGCATTAATAAGTGGTTGGGTTTTTGAGTTACCCTTGTAAGTTTGTTCGTTTATTAAATTGATAATTCGTTCTTTGGTAATCATATTACAAAATCAGGATAACCTTTAGAGTTGTTGTATTTATTTTTTGCAACAACATCAGTTCTTACATTTATATCAGTTAAAGAACCGACTTGTCCATTTAAATCACCTTTACCTTTATCATCACCGTTAGACAATGCGTTTAAATTAATTGATGAGTATTGGTTTTCTGAATTATAAATGTTCTTAGCAATAACTTCATTTCTTGAATTGATATCGGTTAGTGAGCCAATCTTATTGTTTAATTCGCCTTTACCTTTGTCATCACCGTTTGAAAGTGCATTAGGATTGTTTGAATCATACGAAAACTTTTCATTATATGTATTTTTAGATAAGTTTGCAATTCTATTTTGTATATCAATAGAAGAACCAATCTGACCGGCCATATCACCCTTACCTTTATTGTCACCGGTTGATAGTGCGTTGGGATTGTTACTATCGTATATGTTATTTTCGTTGTAGGTATTTTTTGCTAAATTACCAATACGATTTTGAATATCAACTGAAGAACCTATTTGACCATTAAAATCTCCTTTGCCTTTATCGTCACCATTAGATAGCGCATTAGGATTATTAGAATCATAAATATGATTTGAACTATAAGAATTTTTTGATACAACTTCTTGTCTGTATTGTTCTGCCAATATTTCTAATTGTGTTTTGTTTGCCATATTAGTAAATAATTAATTTTTTAATTTTTTCAATCTCTTCAAATAAACCATTTGGTGTTATTGATGAAACAGATGTCTTATCTGAGTTGCTTTTTAATGTGTTTGTTGGTATTCTAAAATTATCTCTCTTTTTGTGTGAAGCTAAATGACTGTTTCTTCTTTCACCAGTAATACTACCAATATCATCTGCTCTTTTTCTTGAATCTTTAGCATTACTTACAGAATTCCTTTCTCCTTGTAAATATTGTTTAGACCAAGTATTCATTAAATCGCCACCGGCTAAATTGTATTTTGTTCTATCCTTAACTTTGTCTATTGTTTGTAAATCGTGAATAATTCTTTTTAATTGTCCGTAAGTGACAGTTTTATCGGATAAAAGTTTTTTAGCTCTCATTAACCCATCGGCATGTTTGCCCATCAAACCACCAACCGTATGGTTAATTTGGTTTAATATATTTTGTGGAATATTAAAAACTCTACCTTTTAATTCTTTATTCATCGTCTTTTAAACCTTTCATTATATGGTCAGGTTTCAAACCATAAGTTTTCATACTATTTTTTAATGAGTTGATTTGTCTTTTTACTATTGGATTAATTTCAACTTCTTCAATTTCTTCATCCTTAGAAACCAATTCATCATTGTTATTTTTATTTTTTAAAAGTTCATCAATATATTCTTCAATATATTTTTTAGGATTTTCAACCATTATCACTTGACCTTTAGGTAAATCTTCTTTGTAACCTAAATCTGCCATTTTATCAAGTGCTTTTTCTCTTGGTAAGCCTAATTCTTTTGTAAAATACAAATATGCTTCTTTATATGACTTATCTTTTAATATAGTTTCATCAGCACCCAATGTGTCACCTAATTCAACTTCAAGTATCTCACCCTTAGTGATTATTCTATTTTCGCCCCAATATCTTCTATAATTTTGCACACCCATGGTACCGTAGTTACCCATTTGACTTGCACGGCTTTTTTGGTTATCGTCAGATGTTCTTTTAGATGTTGTTTGTTTTATATTAAAATTTGGTGGGAATTTACTTCTTTCGATATTACCATTAGCATCCACAATTTCCTCAATATCTTCCTCTTCTACCTTATCAGGTATTTCGTCATAATTTGTTTTATCTGAAAATTCTTTTGCCCACTTTGACCATTTTTTACCTTTTTTCCCGCCTTCACCGGCTTGTGCGTAAAAGAACCGTTGTTGTGCTTTTGATGCAAATTTCTCTTCAATAACTTGTTTTATAAAATTATTCATTAGATATATTTTTTATATAAATATCAAACCAAATGAAAGATATTTATTAAAATATGAATAGTCAGAATATTTTAAAGTTTTATGGGTCCAAATTGGATTTAAAATTAGATAGTTCGGAGTTATACGACTTTGAAATTGATGGTGTTGAAAATGATTATGACATTAGTTTATTGGATTTTACAACCTCAATAAATTATAACTCATTAATAGTTGATTCAAATTGTTTGAATTTAACACCAATAAGTAATTTATCACCTTGGATAATCAATATTGGCGAGCCATATACAGGTCAAACGTGTAATTTTACGGTAAGAAAAAGAACTGAGAGTGGTTGGACCTTAGATTTTGTTTTTAGTGGTAATACAAGAGCAAATAATACATTTTATGATTGGGGAACCACCAATCAATCCGCTATTGTCGATAACTATTTACGTTTTTATTTTGTAAGTAATGGTTCAATAGCTTGGGAGGTAACAAGATACTCAGGATATTGTAACACCGTTTCAGGTTATACCGAAACAACTTATGTCGATACAGATAGTACTTCACCTTTACCTACCGGTCAAACACAAAGTGATTTTAATGTTACAATAACATTTGAACGTTACAACAAGTATGAATTATGTGATTTATCAAATGAGGGTGGATTTAATGATTTAATATCTGGTGTAACTATTTTAAATCCAACGGATATGATAACGGGCGCAACCGAAGAAGTATCGTTTGTTGAAGTATTAAATGAAAAGTGGTGGAATGAAAGAAATAAAAGACTTGGTGTTTTAAAAATTTATCTGAATGGTGGTTTAATTTATAAAAAAGAAAATTGGGAGGAAGTTATTCCATCGAAAAGAGCAGTAGACGCTCCAATTTTTCAAAAGTTTTTTAGTAGTTTAAATAACTTGAAAATAAAAAAAATAAAATATTTTGAAGAACCTCTAAATTTTTTACAAATAAATCATCATTATATTGTTGACATATTATCAAATTATGATGTACCTAACAATTCGTCAATATGTGACATAAATGCTGACAATACTTTAATTGGTTATACTGATATTGGTTTATTGACTGAAATTAGCGAAAACTTATTAACTGAAGACAATAATATACTATTATATTAACTATTTATCTAAATGGCAAGTAAAAAAATATCGGAATTATCAAGTTCATTAGCTCCACCATTAAGTGGAGTAACAGCAGTTGTCCATGGTGGTACAACATATAAATCTACATTATCCACATTAAGACAAGTTTTGGTTGATAGTGGCTCTCACGTATTTACCGGAAGTCAAACTATCAATGGTAATTTAGTTGTTAGTGGTTCTTTAACTGCACAACAATATATATTAAGTTCATCAATTACAAATATATTAACAGAAACAATTAGTGGTTCTTCAAACTTTGGTAATTCATTAGATGATACACATATCTTTACGGGTAGCGTTAGAGTGACTGGTTCTTTAAATACTATTGGTGATTTAACAATCAGTGGTAGTCTTAATTTGCTAAATAATATTAATATAAATGGAATAACTAATTTGGGTTCGACATCTGAAACAATTATTCCTTTAAACAATCCAACAACAGGATACACACATAATTTTAATTCAGGTTCAATTTTATATGTGACAGGCGCAACTTCTAACATTACTGTTGATGTGGTTAATATCCCAACTACTAATAATAAGGGAGTTGGTTTAACTGTTATTATTGAGCAGGGAGTTTCCGCGTATATGGTCAATTCTCTAAAAATAAACTCAGATAGTCCGGTTGCAATTATATGGTTTGGTGGTTCATTACCTTCGGGTAATCCAAGTTCATATGATGTTGTATCTTTTAGTATAATAAAAATTAATAACGTGTGGAAGGTATTTGGACAAGCAACTACATTTTCTGAAACCGTCGTTCCAACACCAACAGCTACCGTAACTATTACGCCAACCTCAACTATAACACCAACACCCACACCAAGTTTAACGCCAACAATGTCACAGACGCCAACGATGACCACCACACCAACAGCAACGGTAACAAGCACACCAACGCTAAGTATTACTCCGTCGGGGACCCCAACTATGACTCCGTCGGGAACTCCAACAGTGTCACCAACCATGACACCGTCGAATACGCCAACAATGACACCAACCATGACTGTTACGCCTTCGGAAACGCCTACAATGACTCCGTCGGAGACCCCAACTATGACTCCTTCAGGAACACCAGGTGCGACTCCATCGGTAACACCATCTGAGACCCCAACTATGACTCCGTCAGAAACTCCAACAATGACACCTTCAAATACGCCAACAATGACACCAACAATGACGATGACACCAACCATGACTGTTACGCCTTCGGAAACGCCTACAATGACTCCGTCAGAAACACCAACCATGACACCTACAATGACAATGACGCCATCTGAGACTCCAACAATGACACCGTCGGAAACTCCTACGATGACACCTACAATGACTATGACTCCGTCGGAAACTCCAACTATGACACCATCGGAAACTCCTACGATGACTCCTACAATGACAATGACTCCTACAATGACAATGACTCCGTCGGAGACTCCCACAATGACTCCGTCAGAAACACCAACTATGACCCCTACAATGACAATGACACCTTCGGAAACTCCCACAATGACTCCGTCTGAAACACCTACAATGACAATGACACCTTCGGAAACTCCCACAATGACACCAACAATGACTATGACTCCGTCCGAAACACCAACAATGACACCAACTATGTCAGTGACACCTACAATGACGCCAACTATGACAATGACACCAACAATATCGCCAAGTCCAACATCGCCAATGGTGGTTACTAGTGAATGGTTTTTAACGGGTAATGAGGGATTATATTCGGGACAGACAGGCGCAACTTACGATGGTGACGGCGAAATGCTTTTCACATATAATTCGGCGGGGCCTGATTTAATGGTTACATATAATCCTAATTTTATTAGTAACTCATTTGTTGCACTTCGTATTAACACTAAAAATAGTGCGGGTGTTGATTATTTACCATTATTTCAAAGCATTAAAGATAATGGAGGTACGGTGTCATTAACACAGGGCTCGAACACTGCAAGATATTCACTTGCTCCGGGTTTTAACTATATATTTGACCAACCGACATATAACGCATTTTTTATAACTGAAACGGGCGGAGTAACACAAACGCAAGATTCACCTAATCCGTTTGTATTGGGTCAACCAATAACAGTAACAATTAGAGGATAACAGACATTAAAAAGAAAAATTAGGACAATTAATAAGATTATAATATGCCATTAATTTCATCATTTTCAAGTAACTTTAAACCAATTGGTGATTCTTTTGCGTATGTTATACCAACTCCAAGTGTAACACCAACCCCAACTATTACACCGACCATTACGCCAACTATTACACCAACTAGTACTCTTACATCAACACCTACACCTACAATTACACCGAGTGTTACAGCAACCATTACACCAACAAATACTGTTACACCAACGGTTAGTGAAACACCAACCCCAACTATTACACCGACCATTACACCAACTAGTACTCTTACATCAACACCTACACCTACAATTACACCGAGTGTTACAGCAACCATTACACCAACAAATACTGTTACACCAACGGTTAGTGAAACACCAACCCCGACAGTAACTTCAACACCATCTATTACACCAACAAATACCATAACACCAACATCAAGTGAAACTCCTACGGTTACACCAA
>Ga0247723_1000486_pt1 | contig 27422 bp, 43 predicted proteins | sample MSEWelMarce5H_FC_FD_189079 | JGI IMG/M metagenome (GOLD analysis project Ga0247723, IMG submission 189079) | Subsurface sediment microbial communities from gas well in West Virginia, United States - MSEEL Well Study Marcellus 5H_FC | ecosystem: Environmental > Terrestrial > Deep subsurface >... | reverse complement strand
TTGTCGCCAAGGAACGTTTCGGTGTAGGTGGTCTGCTCAAAGATACGCTCACAGTAGGATTCTACCTGCTCCGTAGCGATTTCGATAAGCGAGTCCAACTGGTCCGAAGAGTACTGGCGAAGTGCCACGCCCAGCGGCTTATTCTTGAACTCATCCGCTGTAATGTACTTTCGAGCCATTGATTACCTCATTTCTTCCTGCGAAGACGTGTGAATGCAGACTTAATGCGTCGGAAGATCTTTGGGCGACGAACTGCTGCAAGCAATCTTGCCCTGCTGATAACGCGCAATTTACGTCGCCTAAAGACTGCTCGGCGCTTACCGCCAAGGTCTAAGGACTTATTCCGCTGGAGAACCGCCCTCTTGAGCAGGCTCTTGTTCCGCGAGAAGGGTTGAGCCATTAAAAGCCTCCCTCAGATATGATTGATAGTCATCCCACTTGAACTTCTTCGCCTGCTCAATGCCCTTCTTGGACATGATCTGGCGGCGTTCAGCGCTTTTTCGAACGCGGGAAATTTCTTCTGCGACCACCGCAGGGCTAACGTTTGCATATCGGCTATGGCTCTTGTTAATGGTCCAGTCATTGACTTGAACCTTAACTCCAGCATTGCCAATAACTTCAGCGCCAGCGCCGTAGTTGGTGTGCATAACAGGCAAGCCGCAAGCCATTGCTTCGGCTAGTGGAAGACCAAATCCTTCGACCTGCGATGGCAAGACGAATACGTCTGCCATGTTGTATAGGTCGATAAGCCCTGGTTTGTCCACGCCGCGCAACTCAATAGCATCGTTGTGACGCTTATGATCCTGCGGAAAGAACACGCGGTCTGAAATGCCCATCTCGACTGCAAGTCGTGGGAGATTGTGACCGCCTAGATAGTAGTTGTTAAATGGAACGGTATGGGCGTAGAGGATAACATCTTTATACTTCTTTGAGAGTATAGAGACTGCTTCGAAGAGTCTTCCCCATTGCTTGCGCTCAACATTCTGAGCGACGCACATGATCACAAACTTATCGTTCCAGCCTACAGCGTATCTTTTGGCATCTCGCTCATCCGCACTCATTGGTGCGAAGTCGCTCGAAACCCCATGGTACGCCATCTTCGCCGTTAGACCTGCTGCCCGCAGGATCTCCACTCCGTAGTTGGAGCAGGTGATTATGTTTAGGTTCGGAGTCTGGCTTAGTACGTCGACCCACTGCTGATTTAGCGGCGCGCCTTCTACTGGCATGTACACCGTGATTGGCAGTTGATACAGACTTTTCTTTAGCAGCCATGATGTCACCGTTGCTGGATCGCCAATGATGTGAATTGCATCAGGAGCATGCTCCTCAACGATCGCATCTACTAGCGTCCACCCAATTGAGTCAATTGCCTGATTCTTGACTGGGAAGAACTTACCGTTCGGGATTTCCCGCTCAGTAGTATCCTGCCCGCCGATAACAAGCAACTCATGACCTGCATCGGATAGTTCCTTGAACGCAATGGCATTCACAATGCCAAAGCCCGTCTTAATAAACGGAGAGTCCCCAAGCATCAGGATCTTCATGTTATTCCCCTACAATCTCATAGCCGTTCATGCGCATGCGGTTGATCCAATGCGGTTTATCCGCAGGAATCACTGCTACGCTATTTACAACTTCAACTTCACCGTCGTAGAAATACTCGGTGCAGTTAATGTCAAGAGAAACTTCATGCTTCATCGTGACATCCTTAGGCTCGCCATCGAGCCGAGAGATAAGAGGTTCTACTCGCTTAGGCATCATGTGCCTCCTTTCAGAATTGGTGGCGGGGAGCCGACCCTCACTGGAGTCAGCCCCCCGCCGCTAACATTACACTAGTCAGAAGACTAGGGCAAAATTAGATCGTGAAGCCCTTAAGCAGCACTGGGCGACCTTCGAGCGCGAAGCCGAAGTAACCCTTGATGAAGAAGTCCTCAGAGTCCTTCGTCTTAGCAAGTTGCTCAAACGTAAAGTCCTGATTGACGATCAACTTCATGTCCTCGCGGCGACCCACGAGAATCCAGTCGCTGGTAAGGTGGTCATCCGTAACGATCGGAAGTCCGTCGTACGAGAGGACGCGGAAGCCAGCGCCAACCTCAACGCGGTCCACAAAGCGCTGCTGCGCCTGAAGAAGTGCGTTGATCTTGCGTCGAACTGCCATCGTCGTAATGATGACGTTGCCTTCGCCCTTGGTGTCGTCGAGAGCCTTGTCAATCATGGCAAGGGTCAGCGCGCCTGATGCAGTGGTCGTACCACCCTCATCGCCAGGAGCCGAAGTGTTCACCTGGGCAAGTGCGCCGACCAACTCGTTGTTCGAGTCGCCCGTGCCATCGCCGTGGATGATTGCAGAAGTCAGTCGCTCAGCGATCACGCTCGAATGAACGCGGATCTCTTCCTGAAGCGCATTGACTACGCCGCCCGAGGCAGCGATAAGAGGACCAGTTACCTCACCACGGGTGTAGAGGAACTTGACGTTCTTCGCAACCTTGGCGTAGGTCGAATCCGAAGCGGCTGGAAGGGAACCACCATCGGCACTAAACGTAGCCGTTGGAAGCCCTGTGCGCTTGCGGATGTAATAGGTCTGGGTAGGCCACTGTACGCGGTTAACCAAACCAAGAAGTGGGGTAGCCTTAGAAACGTAGTCGCGAATTACTGGGTCGACAACCTCAGGAATGAGGTATGCGCCAGTCGTTCCGACGGACGTGCTAAGTGCTCGCTCGATGTCAGCCATCGTTAAGTCTCCTTAGTATTATTTATTACTTGTTATATAGGTTCTTGAGAGCATAGCGAAGTCGGTCTTCGGGAGTTAGACTGCCCAAATCGATCTCATCGCTCTCGAACTTACCACGGACCAAAGCCGCAGGGACCTTACCAGCAGGCATCTCTTCGAGAGCCTTGATATAGTCAGCCTGCTTCTCAACGGTCTCGCGAAGGACTGCCGTGCTCTCGTCAACCTTAGAGGTGACAAAGGCGGTAATCGCATCAGCAAGGTCGCGGTTAATAGCGACCCCGTTGAAGTCCACATTATCTTCAGGGGCTGTAGCCTCAACAGGCGTAGCCTCCACGGTCTCTGCAACCGTCTCTTCATCTTCGGTGATGCCGAGCGCAGCAACCTGCTCATGAAGCGCCTTAAGTGCAGCCATGAACGCCTTAGCGTCCTTCTTGGCGATGCGTGCGCGCTCTACTTCCGCCTCTACTGGGGCATCCGCAACGGGAGCCTCTTCGACCTGAGCATTCTCCACAACGGGAGCATCCTCAACAGCGGCAGCCTCTACAGGAGCCTGCTCTTCCACCACGTCAGCGACGACGGGAGCCGCAGACTCGGCGGCGACGTTCTCTACCTGCTCAGCAGGTGCGTCAGCCTTGACGAGTTCCTCTGCCATAACCTCTCCATTCTCCTCGCCTTCAATTGAGCGAGCGAGTACTGTTCCAAACGACGGTACCCATGAAGGGCGCGTCGTGTTGCTAATCTCCTTGAGAGCGATGCGCAGGAAACGAATTACCTGCTCACCAGTTGTCTCATCACGAAGCATCTTATATTGAACGCCATCTCCTGCGATCGACATCCCGTACTGCTTCCCGCGCTTGATCCTGCTGTGCAGGTAGCGGGCTGCTGGGTTCTCTTCGTCCAGGCGAACGGCGACGTTCAACCGATAGTCATTATCGACAGAGCCAGAAACGACAGTGCCGAGTTCGCGAAGAACCCCATCCTTCTGATGGTGGTCGAGGTACGGGATTGGGTCGCCCGCCGAAGCGCGCTCCTCAATCTGCTTCGCAAAATCCTCAATTGCAGTGGTATCCATCTCTGTCCCGTGCGAATCTCGCTCTGGACCAGATGCCTGACCGTAGATGAACAGACCATCGCTGGTCTCTTCTGCGCGGTCAACTGGGATCGTAATCTTCCAGTTGTTAGTTGACATTAAAGACTCCTCAGAACGCTGGCTCATAGACTTGAGAGAGTCGATCTTCAAGAGATCTAGGACACGCTGACCAGTAAGGTCTGGTGTCTCCTCCCAATTCAAGCCATTGTTTACATAGGTCTGTACTAGTGCTGCTGGATTCTCTGGGCTTGATTCAAGGCTATATAGTGAGTCTGCAAAACCAAGTCTTCCTTGAGTCATTACATACATCACTCTGCCGTATGAAACCCGAGCGTTAGCGTTCCACATAACGAAGTCGCCCTCGGCAAGTTCGTTTGGCTGCGCCCGCTCTTCTCGATTATCGTCGTTATTGTCATTTGAAGACTCTTTGTCGACGATGCTATTTGCCCATGACTGTCCAGCGTCTCCACCCCAGGCATCCCAAGCAACTCTGCCTGGTGAGGGATATCCCTCTTCGCCTGCGCTGAATCCAGTGGCTTTCTTATCTACTTCATGTCGAGCAAAGAAGGACTTCATGCGCTTAATCGTGTCAACAGAAATATCTGCGCCACGAGCCAAGTCTGATGCGCGCTTCCGACCTACGTCGGTAAAGTTTGCACCAGCCTTACCCTCTTCAATCCACTTGAGTGCTCGCTTCGCAGCGGCTCTCACGCCCTCTGGAGGACTATATGATTCAGCCATTTATTCTCCTAGCCCTGCGGATTTGCAGGTGCGCCAGTCTTGGAGGCAAGGATTGCTTGCGCGGCGCTCTCAACTTCCTGCACAGGCATTAGCCCAAGCGGAGTCGATAGCGAAGCAACGTCGCCACCTTCGATTGGTGGAAGACCAAGTTTGTTGCGTACATAGTTGATGGTGTAGATACCGTGCGAGAGACCCTTGATGTACATATCCATCTGGGCTGATTCGTCTCGGTAGTCGACCTCTGCGTGCTGGAACAGCGTGTCCTTGATATTGAAAATCACATAGAGCAGTTGCTCGTTAATGACTTCCTCAATCACAGACTGCAGCGGCTTGATCGTTTCAGATCGGAACGTCTTATCGTTCTCGGCTGACTGGGATCGGTTAGCGCTCTCTGACGTTCCGCCCAACTTTGTGTAAGGCAGATCGAAGACCGCAAGGATCTCCATCGTCAACTGCTTTCGACCCTCGATGAACTGCATCTCTGCAGGCGAGGAGACTGACTTGGAAACGTCTACGTCACCTTCGAGCAGCAACGGCTTGTGCGCGTTTGCTGCAGAGGTGTATTCCTTTTTCAGGAACTCACGGTTGCGCTCAACCTCTTCACGGGAGGCGTTGCGCATATTGAAGACGATACCAGTCTGCGCAGAGTTTGCGAAGAATGCTTCGTTGTAGGTTTGTGCGAACAGGTCCTGAGCGACCGTTGAGATCAACGACTCAAGCGGGCTAAGCCCGTAGAGGTCATTATCTGGGTCAGCGAATCGGAAGTGAACAAACTCATCTGGTGCGTACTGGATCTCTGTACCATTCTTGGCATCTCGGACGATGTACGAAGTCACCTCACGGGTGAGGTTATTGATGACAATGTTTACCTGCGATGGTGCAACGCGGATCATCTGGAATGGAACCCCGTTGCGAGCAGGGGTCAAATACCAGTAGGCATCGCCATAAATCAGGAGGTCACGGTAGGTTTCGCGGAGAAGCGCAACGGAGTTAGACCGCTGCATGATCTCGGCGACTTTGTTAGCAGCGCTTTCGTTGAGCGCCTTCGCTCGATCGCGTGGGATGAACTGGAAGCCAGAGGCAACGGCAGTTCGAGCAATCTTGTCGATTACCGAGCGAACGATAGGATGCTGCTTGTACATGCGCGTGTAGGTTGCCCACGACTTGGCAGGCGTTTCGCGCTTCTGATCATTAGCAATAGAAATAATATTGGTCGCACGTTCGACCTGGATAGCCTTAGTCTTCGCCATTCTCAGCCTCCTTGGACTTGCTTGAGATGAAGACGGCATCGCCGCTTCGCCACGTTACGGTCATTGCGCACTTGCGACAAGGACCGCTTACGCGACCATCGATCTCTCGGAATAGGTCTTTGAACTTAATGCGCAGGACGTTATCGTCGCCTTCAATCCCGAAAAGCGACCCGCAGTGCTGGCACTTCACAGGATTTGGCATACATAGCCCTTCCATTAAGGTGCGTTAAGTGGGCGGGGGGAGGGGCAGCCTCAACCGTTATCAGACAGTGACCCTCTGGGTATGTCTCCCGCCCACAGGAAGTTCCGCTGCTTACAAAGCGAGCAGACGGAAGTTGATGTGGGGTTACTTTTTCTTTTTCGCAGCAGCCTTGGCTCGCTTCGCAACATCGAGTGCGATCGCGATTGCTTGCTTCTGCGGCTTACCAGCCTTCATTTCAGTTTTAATATTTGCTGAAATGGTCTTGGGCGAATAGCCCTTCTTCAGTGGCATTTAGATGCTCCCTACCAAGCGAAGTTAATCGCTGGTGACTTGCGCCCGACTCCGTAGAGTGCGAGCATTGCAGACCAGTAATAGTCGTCGTGTTCGTTGTCTCGTGCTCGGAACAAGTAGTTCCCAGCCTCTGACTTGCGGCGCTCAATGGAGTGGATCTCGTGGAGCAGGTCGCGATGCCGAGGCATGCGAATCTTCCCCGTCTGAAGGTCACTCTTGAACGACGTTGCCCAGTTCTCTTTGAGCGCCTGGGTAAAGACAACAGGCTCGACGATTCCCCCATGGGAAGCGACGAGCCGCTCTGCAATCACCGCGCCAACGCCAGTAGCGTCGACCGTGACTCGCAGAGGCTTCAGGTCAGCAATCAATTTCTCGAAGAACTGAACCTGCTTCTCGTAATCGTCCTGTGTCTCAAAGGTCTTCACGATCGTCTTCACGCCAGTCTCCTCATCGAGGTGAGCGACGGTCACGACGGTCTTGTCTACCTTCTTGGCAAGGTCGATACCGATACAGTACTTAAGCGACGGGTCGTAGGCTTTTCCAAGAAGTTCGTCATCGACGTTTTGGACGATAAGACCCCATGGGTAAAAGTTGACCGACTCGTCGGCGAACGAGCACTCGTACTCCTGTCGGAAGGAGTCAATGCCCATGTTATTGAAGATGGACTTAATCGAATCAGTTCCCCAGCGGTTGACCCGCTCAGGTGTGTCGTATTCGGCTGCTAGCGCCGTGCTCTCTGCGGGGTCGATCGTCATGATCGAGCACTCCCACCATGGGACGACGTGAACTGAATACTCAGGGTAACGAGCACGGTCGTTGGCGATCTCAAAGAACAAGCCGCTCTGACCGAGAGGCGTTGAAACGATCGTGAGCCGTGAGTCACCGCGAGTGGTCGCAGGAATTGCTGCGTCGTAGAGTTTCCGAGCGTCGCGAATAAACGCGAACTCGTCGAAGTAGACATCCTTCTCACCACCGCGCACCGCTGAAGACGCAGGCTGCGAAATCAGATAGGAGGTGTCTGGGTGGTTGTGGAGGCTAAACTCGAATTCCGCCGATGTATAGATCGGCGCTCGGAATCCCGATAGTTCAGGGATAGAGAAGTAGAATTGCTTGGCGTAGTTAACCTTGTCGGAGGCTTCCTTCTGGTTAATCGAGACGTAGTTCACCTTCTTGGACCGATTGGTCAAGATGCGGTGCAGTCCCTCGCCAGAGATGATGTAGGAGAAGCCGATCTGTCGCGACTTGGCGACGATGCGGAACTTACTCTTGTCGTTCAGGAACCGAATCTGATACGGCTCCAGTTTCGTCGGCATCCCCTTCGTCTCCGTCAGGAGTTCTAGGAAGAGCGACGGCGACTCCTTCAATAGGGCTGCCAACTGCTCCCGAGAGGGTTGCGAGCCGTGCAGGGTCAATTCCTCTGGATTCAAATACATTTTGTATGAACGTCACCGCGTTCGGCACATCGTCGCCCTTCTCGTGCTTTTCCATCTGGAAACGGAGCGCGAGGAGTTCTTTGATGGTGCTGGAGCGCTGTGTCGCCTCCCGTGTTAGTTGCCCACCCGTAATCTCGTCGGCGAGTTGGGGGAGCAAGGCTTTGAGTTGGAGCGACAAGAAGATGTCTATGTCCTTCTCAAGCACGGGCTTTTCTTGACCACCGAGAACCCCAGACAGGTAGTTCCAGTCCTCACGGGACAGGAACGGAGCCAGTTTGTCTTTGAGCGCGTCGACAGAGACCGAATCGGTCTTTGGCTTGGTCCGCGCCCCCTTGGGTCGTCCTCGGTTTGCCGCGCCCACCGAGGCAGTCGCGGCACGCTTGGTTGAATCGGACATCTGTGTGTCTCTACTTTCGTAAACGTTTTTTTAAAATTTTGACTCCCACATCAGTTGCACCAGTCAGGCTGGTCAGCCAGGGGGTAGCCGTAAATTTTTTTCTGACCATCTACCAGTTTAGCCTGGTAAGAATAGTCTTCCTACTCTATATGGGATTTGGGGTACAGATTCGTCCTGATATTAAACATAGAGTATGACTTTGACCAAGGAACACCCCCGTTTGCCCTGTTTCGGCGTTTTTTTCTTTTTCTGCCCACGCCTGCCAGATTGTTCCAGTTTCTGCCAGTCAGACCAGGGTATTGGTAAAAAAGTTAGAAAAGTACATGTATTTCCTGTCGCTACCAGCCTGAGTATAGGGAGCGCACGATGGAGCATATTTGAGGGTAATATTTGGATTGTTTTATTCGCGGATTCTGGCTCCTGCGTGCGCGATTATATGAGCAGCGGGGACGGCTAGCCGATAGGCAAGCCCCCCGCGTAGGATACGAAAGGGGCTCATAATGAGCAACGGATTGGACGGGCTACGGGTTGCGGATATCGCAACGGCGGACGCTCTCACGATTCTCCGCAACGCTGCGGACGGACTTAGCCGCTACGCGGTAGGCATCGCGGACGCGGACGATATCGCGGCGGAAGCCTACGCCGCGTGGCTAGCCGCGGGGAAGCCCTACGGGATGAGCGTCCGCAGCGCGATTCTCGCAGCGGTAGCAGCCCTGCGAGAGTCCCGCGAGGGACTAGCCGCAACGGATAGCGGGACTGCGGTTGCGGTCTACGCTTCGCAGCCTACCGCGGACGGGCTTACCATCGCGGACGATATGGCGAGCATCGCGGACGATGCTACGGGCTACGGCGTACGCACGGACGGCGTGCGCGTCTTCGCGGACGGCTCCCGCTTCGCTATCGTATACGCCGCGGACGGCTACGATACGGACGGCGCAACCTATACCGCGGCGGACGGCGCAACCATCCGCGGGATGGATGCGATTCTCACCGCACGCAGCGCAGCCCTGCGGGACGATACCGCAGCGGCGCACGGAAGCGCAGCCGCTAACCGCGGCGCGGCTAACCAAGCCGCCAGCGCGGATACGGACGCTGCGGTAGGCGCAGCCTACCGCGCGGACGGCGGCGGGAAGGGATACGCAGCCCGCGTAGCGGTTGCGCTTGGATGGCTAGCCGCGGACGCTACCGCGGCGCAGCGTCTAGCCGCTATGAATCGCGTACGGGTAGCCGTAGCGCGGATGATGCGCCGCACGGACGGCGAGAATAGCCATAGCGCACGGGACTAGCCCTAGCGGGGAGGGGGACGCGCCCCCTCCCCGTACCGCGTAGCCGTGAAGCCCTTACCCATAGCGGGTAGGGGCTTCATAGCGTCTACGGGTAGCGCGCAGCCGCCGCACGGATGCCGCAGCATAGCCCTACGCAGCCCGTAGGGACGCGATACGGGACGCGGCGCGGGATTGTAGCCCCTAGCCCTAGCGCGGGGCGTAGCGGGGCGCATACGCGGACGCGCCGCACGGCTTCGCATAATCCGCGGGGGGTAAGTGTGTAATGATTGCGGTAGGGGGCTAAGCCCGTAATGGTCTGGGTTGATAGTGGAAGGGTAGCCCCGCAAGGGGTAGAGCATCGGGGGCTATACGCTCCCTCGCAGCGGGAGGAGGGGACCGCCGCCCTACCAAGTAAGCCCGTAATGGTACGGGTTGATAGTGGAGGAGCAGACAATCTGCTCCCCGATAGTGTAAAGGGGTGGATACGATGGAAACAACGGATAAGGTTCTATTCGTGGGTTCGGTACTCGCAGGGGCGATTGTCGGGAACCACATCGGCAACATCATCGGAGCGGTAGTCGGTGGATTCGCAGGGGTCGGTATCCTCTGCGTAGGCTACGGAATCGTTCAGGAAGTAGACCAGAAACTCGCAGACCATTACCGCAAGGCGTAAGGGTAGACGGGACGGGTAGGGGGTAGCCCCCTCCCGTCCCGCTACGCATAGAAAGTGTGTAATGGTCGGGGTAGGGGCAAAGCCCGTAATGGTCTGGGTTGATAGTAGGAGGGGCGGACAATCCGCTCCCCGATAGGCTAGGGGTGTAGCAATGGATACGATTAGGGACTTGATGCGTGATGACTTGGGGCGGGCAATCCTGCTCTGGTCAGCGGTGGCGGTACTCAATACGGGACTGCTGCTAGCCGCCGCAATAATCATCCCGCGCTAAGGGCGGGACGGGCAAGGGGCTAGGGGGATACGGATGCCCCCTAGCCGAACCCGTATAGCAAGTGTGTAATGATTGGGGTAGGCAATAAGTCCGTAATGATTCGGGTTGATAGTGGAGGGGCGGGGTATCCGCTCCCCTAGTGCGAAGGGGTACGATTATGGGACTACTCGCAACAATCCGCGCGAAGGGCGGCGCAACGCTAGACGCGGCAACGCTTACGGACGCGGGACTATCGGAAGGGTACGCCGTAGGGATGGCGCAGGGAACCGCCCTGATGCTACCAGACGACGCGGATGATACGACGCTAGGGCTAGCCCTTAGCCTACTAGCGGGGGCGTATGAGTGCGCCTTCGTGGGGGCTTGGGTAGCGGATGACGGGGTACACCTAGACCCCGTAGCCGTAGTCCCTACCCTAGCGGATGCTATGGACGCGGGGCGACGCTACCAGCAGCGCGCGGTGTACGACATCGCAACCGCTACGGAGCACGCCGTAGCATAAGGGGGACGGGGGCGGGCGCAAGCCCGCTCCCTACCCGTACCATTACACGCTTGCTTTGGCGTGCCTTCCATACTAAGTGTGTAATGGTCGGGGTAGGGGGGTAAGCCCGTAATGGTCTGGGTTGATAGTGGAGGGGTAGACAATCTACCCCCCAAGTGTAAGGGGTGCGATATGGTGAAACTTATGGTTCAGGTCTTCGCAGAAACCACATATGAACGGGCGTTCTATGAGGTGGAGTTGGCGGGGCGTACCGATAAAGCAATATTCCGCGAGGCGAAGAAACTCGCAACCGCCCTAGCCGCAACGCTGGAAGGGCGCACAATCGCAACCGAGGTGATGCTTACGGAAAACGCGCAACGCGCCGCGTATGGGACGGTCATCCGTAGCAATCACCGCTAGGACTTCGGTAGGGGGCGGGGTCGTATCCCCCCGTCCCCTACCATTACACGCTTCCGTGTGTTCCGATACGCGGGCAAGTGTGTAATGGTGAAGGTAGGGGGTAAAGCCCGTAATGGTCTGGGTTGATAGTGGAGGGCAGGGACAATCCCCGCCCCGTAGTGTGAGGTGTAGCAATGGCAGCAAGGGTAAGCAATAAGCACGCAGAGGCGTATATTCGCAACGGGATTCCGTTCACGGGGTCTAACTTTCGCGGGGTAGACGGCTCCTTCGGCGGACCGCACGGCTCGCGATGGTATCTCAACGGCGCAGCATTGGAGCGATGGTACAAAGACCAGACGGCGGGTAAGATTCATTACTCGGTGTGGTCTTATGAAACCCCTATCGCTTGGCTCGTAGAGGGCGAGGGCTGGGTTATCCCGCCCGTCAAGTACTCAATGAGCACGGGGCGGCATCAGGGATATGTGCGCCGCGCGGTAGCGGGGCAGCCCGTAGCGGCAGCGTAAGCGGGGCGGGGGGCGGGCGAGGTAGCCCGTCCCCCTATACCCCTACCATTACACACTTACGAACTGCGCCGAACTACGCAAGTGTGTAATGATTGAGGTAGACCCTAAGTGTGTAATGGTTGAGGTACGACCCCAAGCCCGTAATGATGTGGGTTGATAGTGGAAGGACAAGCAACAAGACTACCGACCAAGCCCGTAATGGACTGGGTTGATAGTGGAGGGGCAGACCGAATCCTAGGACTCGGTACGGACTTCCAATGGTGAGGCTCTTGGACGAGCGAGCAGTTATGCCGCAGCCATAAATGCGGGTATAAGAGGGGCAAAGGGCGATGACCGCTAAACCAATGTATCGGAGGAGCGGTAGGGCGCGAGGAGGGCAACCCCGACGGGGGCAAACCCGAATCAACCCGAACAAGAGGGGGCTACCCGACGGGGTAGTCCCCTTCTTGCGTACCCTCTACCATTACACACTTCCGAATCTATCCGATTCCCCAAGTGTGTAATGATTGCGGTTGCGCCGAACTACCCTAAGCCCGTAATGCTCTGGGTTGATACTAGGTGGAAGAGCCACCTAGTAAGCCCGTAATGGGCAGGGTTGATAGTGAGGAGGTGTACCAATGGCAGTAGGCGTGAACCTAACCGACTTGATTCGCTATGAGGCAGGGGAGATGAACGACGAGGAGGTCGTGAACTTCTTCCAAGACCTCTACGATTCTGGGGTGTGGAACCAACTACAAGGGCATTACCAGCGCACGATGAACCAACTGGTTCAGGCGGGACTGGTATCGGTGTTCGGGAGCAACTAACTACACGGGGGACGCACTACCCCCGACTACTGGGACGGCAGGGACGCACCCCCCTGCCGTCCCTACTACCATACCCAAGTGTGTAATGCTTGCGGTAGGGCTGGCAGGGCTGGCAAATGTGTAATGATTGAGGTAGGGCTGGCAGAACTGGGCAGGATTGTGGGATTATGGTGAAGATAACATAACCAAACCTTATCCATTACACACATAATCGCGCGGCGGGAATAGGTAGGATGTAGCGTGTAATGGTAGAGGTATATAGATAGGGTCAAGCCTGTAATGGTCTGGGTTGATTGTGCGGGGAATAGCCGTGAAAGTGGGTAAGCCCGTAATGATGAGGGTTGATAGTAGGAGATAGCGACATAGAGGGAATCGGTATAGACTCCCCTATATATCGCCATATTTCTGCGGTATTTCGGCGCGATTCTTGGGAAGCCCGTAATGGTGTGGGTTGATAGTGAGGGCATCGGTGTGATGCCTGATAGTGGAGGTGTCTATGGCGTACTACAAGGGGAATACATCATTACCAGAGCATTGGGGTGTGATTGAGCACACCGACCATAATGGGGTAGTTCGGCGCACTAGGCGGTGGATGGCGTACGAGGGTGCGGATACCCTTGACGACTTCCGCCAAGCGTGGAAGCGCACCCGTACTTGGAAGTGCGGGATTGCTCATCACGATGCCTATCGGATTGAGCCGACTCCGTGCGCGGTGTGCGGGGTAATGATTACTGAGGAAGTCGGGCAGGACAACCGCCCCTTCGTGGAGTGGCGGCGTGGATGGGCTGACTTGCGGGTCAAGCATTACAAGTGCGCGTGGGGTCAGACTCTCAACGCGGTGGTCAATCTAAGCAGGGAACTAGCATAGCCCGTAATGGTTCGGGTTGATAGTAGGAAGCCCCCCTTTGGGGCGGTAGTGGAGGTGAGTATGGCTGAGCAGGAGTTTATCAACATTACGCCTAGCAGCGATGGCTACGCAATGATGGCGGCGGTGTTCGCTGAGGATATTCTGGGCAATATCCGTAAGAGCGACCGCGAGCGTATGACCTCGCTCTTGGGTTCGGTTATCAACATTTCGGCGCACTTGGGCAACGCAGCGGCGCAGGACGACGCGGACGCTATCAAAGCGTACGAGTGGCTTGTGGAGCGGTTCCCCGCAAAGTAAGCCCGTAATGGTCTGGGTTGATAGTGGGAGGTGGAATATGTTCATCGGTAGCGCAGAGCGATATGGCGAGCATTACAAGGTGGTTCGGATGTTCTTTGAGGAGCACGAGCCAGTAGTGGTTGCGAAGTATATGACCCTTGCGGAAGCGCAGGAGTGGTGTCGCGACCCCGAAACTAGCAGCAGCACCGCGACGAGCGCGGAAGCGGTTGCCCGTACGGAGAAGTACGGAGCGTGGTTTGACGGGTACGACGAAGCCTAACCGCAATCATTACGCGCTTCGGCGCGTGTGTAAGTGTGTAATGGTCAAGGTACTGGCAAATAAAACCAAGCCCGTAATGGTTCGGGTTGATAGTAGGAGGTGAACGATGAAGGTTCGGTGTGATGAGTGTGGTCGGGTCTTTGACCTGAACAACAACGAGCAAGCGCAGGAGTGGGCATACGGACACGATTGCGAGTAAGCCCGTAATGATTTGGGTTGATAGTGAGGAGGTGGAGTATGAAGATTACTAGCGTGGTACTAGAACCGAACGACGCGGTGAATATCGTAGTCGGTGCGATTGAGGGCGGAACGGGGTATTGGGCAGAGTGTACCGACTACAAGTGGAAGCGTTGGTATGTGAATCCCGACGCTAAGTTTGACGACCCCGACCACGACAAACTGCGGGATATCCCCCGCGACGAGGTGCTCGTTCGCATCAAGGAGGACGAGGACAACGGCGAGCCTAGCCGCGATGTGAACGACTGGTTTGAGATTACGACGGAGAAGTTGGAGCGAGCGGTGTGTGCCGTGCTCAATAGCGAGTACGCCCATACCATCTCGTTCAGCGCATACGGCGGCGAGATAGATGTGGACGCGACGGGCGCGGATATCATCTTCCAGTACGCGATGTTCGGGGAACTTGTCTTCGCATAACAAGCCCGTAATGGTGTGGGTTGATAGTGAGGAGGTGAGCAATGGTAGAGGAGAATATTCCGACGCTCTTTCTCGTAGAGGTTATCTGGCAGGGCGACGATTGGGAGAATAATAATCATCGCTCGTGGTACAACACGCAGGATGAGGCTGACGCGGCGGTGATTGCGCTGACCTACAAACTGACTGGGTACGGCGCGGCTGATGCGAAGGATGCGTGCGAGTACCTACTAGACGATGAGCGTTCATCGTGGGTTGATTGTACGGCGCAGACCACTTCGGGAGTTTGCCCAAAGTGCGATGCGATGGCTGGCTGGTCAGGCGACTATTGCGAGCCGTGCGGCTATCAGTTCGGGGATGACCTGAACGCAGACTAGTGTCGCAACGGGCAAAGCCCGTAATGGTTAGGGTTGATAGTGGGAGGTGGAGTATGTACGAGATGATGACTTGCTCTGAGTGTGGGGAGATGGCGTACTACCCCGACGAGGTTGCCGTGGGCTTCTGGGTTCACGATGGTGGTCTTGCGGTCAAGGACAATATCTTCGCAACGCTGAGCGTGGCGGATATCACGGATGAAACTGGGACTGGCGTGCCAGAGGGCGCGAAAGTCTACTGCTTGGAGTGTACGCCGTGCGAGTGCGGCGAGCACCAGAAGTTTGCGACGCACACGGCGGAGAATATCGTGGCATATGAGCGTGGCTCAAAATGAGCACGAAGGTATGGTGCGAAGACTGCGAGCGGTTTGAGGTTGTCTGCGCGTGCGTAGACAACGCTGAACGAGATAATGCGTGCTACGAGTTAGAGCAGTCAGAGAACTGCGAGCACGGGCAGGAGGTTTAGGATGAGTCATATCAAGGAAACAAAGCGGTTTCTTGCTGAGGTGGACTTCCGCGCGGTCAAGCGGGTAGTCATCTTCGCGGAGGATGAGGGCGACGCTATGGGTCGGCTAATGACGACCGATGTGGAACTCTTTATGAGCGACTCTGGTCGCGATGACTTACTCAACGGCTACGGCATTGAGGTCTTGGGCGACGAACCTGCGGGACACGGCAGCGGTGGCGTGCTAGTGGTCGGCGAGGTAGACGAGCGCGAGAGCGCACGCACCAACACGATTGTGGTGAGCAATGATTAGGCGCGACGAACCAGATGGGGAGTTTCTGGTTTGCGACTGCGGTAATGATGTGATGCGCGACGGGTTCTATCCCGTTGAGCCACACACGGGTAAGTTGGTTGAGCCGACCCCGTTGGAGTGGGACGGCGTATCGTGGCAATGCGGCAAGTGTAAGGCGATTGAGCCAGTAAGTTTGTGAAGGAGGACAAAGTGGTTATCAAGGGAGAGAACCGATACCGCAAGGTGGAGAAGCGCAAGCGCGCAATGCTGATGAGCGGCAAGGGGACGATTCGGCAGCAGAACGAACTTGCTGCGAAGGAGCGGCAGAAGCGGCAGGGCTAACCGCAGTCATTACGCACTTGTCTGCCGCAATGCGAAGTGTGTAATGTTGTAGGTAGGAAATAATAAAACCAAGCCCGTAATGGTCTGGGTTGATAGTGGGAGAACAATCTCCCTAGTAGTAGGAGGTGGGTATGTCTATGGCAAAGCATTGGAACAAGGTGGAGGCGTGGCTCCACGACGCTAAGGGTATTGCGTTTGACGATTGCCACAAGATTTATGTCTTGATGGACGACGAGCAGATGGCTTTGATGAAGGAGTACGGGTACGACCCGCTGATTTCTTCCGACACGATGACCATTGACGAGATGCTAGACACGCTGAAAGTTTGGTATCAGAACTCTTGTATGTTGCGCTTTATCAACGCGGTGAGCACGAATCACGAAGACCCGAACTTGGGCTTCATTGACCTTATCCCGCAGGGCGCAGAATAGTAAGCCCGTAATGGTCTGGGTTGATAGTGGGAGGTAAGTATGGATGAGGTCGGCGTAGAGGTAATGGGTTTCACGGCTACGGATGTCCTAGCGGTAGTCCGCGAAGACGAGGAGTTTATGTCTGAGGCGGAGGCTGAGAAGTTTCTGCGAGCAATCGGTAGCAAGTTTCGGGATAGGCTAACTGAGGAGGGCTTTGATATCCTCAGGAATATGGTGGTTATGTACCGCAAGGAGGTGGCTGATAATGGCTGAGGTAGTAAGTGGTCGCAACTTGACGACCATCGTGCTCAACGAAACGGAGATTCAGTATCTCCGCGATGTGCTCTCCGATGTGGAGATTCGGTCGCGGCAAGAAGATTCCTTCGCGGCTACGCAGATTGCCGTGCTCTATGACCTGTGGACGGCTGTGTCCGACGCAGAGCAGTTTGAGCCAGAGGAAGACCTGCTAACAATCGCGGGTGAAGCGTATCACTTCCGCGAACCTGATTTGGCAGAGCCAGACGGGAAGTAAGCCCGTAATGGTACGGGTTGATAGTAGAGGAGGTAGTATGAACGACGGGTATATTAGGGTTCGGATAAACGATGTTCGTTGGGCAGCATTATGCTACGACAACGAAACGCACGCTTGGGGCGGGACAATCTGGGAGAAGTCGGCTGACGGCAACGACTACGCTCTTGGTGCTACCGCAGGGTTCCCTGTTGAGGGCAAGCATAATATCCACAATGTCGCGGCACTTGTGGAGAATATTGTGGAAGGAGAGAACGGCTATGGCAAGTAATAAACTACGGATGGCTAAGAAGGTTCGGTCGCTCCGCCCGTACTCCGTGATTCTTACGGAGGCACGAGAGCGCGAGCGAAAGACGACCCTGCTGATTGCCTATCTAAGTCTGACTCTGGCAATCTTCGGAATCTACCTTGCGGGTATCGCAGTAGGTAGCAAATAACAAGCCCGTAATGGTTCGGGTTGATAGTAGGAGGTGGAGTTATGCCTAACTGGTGTAAGAATCGGGTCTTGATTGTCGGCGACGATGCCGAGCGAGCAGCAGTTCTAGCGTTCGTTGATGGTGGCGAAGACGAGAAGTTTGACTTCTCTAAGATTGTGCCGCACCCAACAACGCCAGAATATTCTGCCAGCGCGAGCAGCACGACTTATGTCTGCGGCTGTGAGTCTGACTATATTGGCGAGTCGCCTGATGGCGAGTGGCAAATCAACGGCAATCCGTTGGTTGATGGCAAGTGTCCTGAGCACGATGCTGTTTGCGTGATGGAGTCGCCACTCAACTGGTACAACTGGAACATTGAGAACTGGGGTACTAAGTGGAGTGCCAGCGATGTCTACATTACTGATGGCGTGGTTGAGTTTGAGACGGCGTGGTCGCCACCTGAGCCTGTGATTCGGGCTTTGGGTGAGCGGTTCCCCGATATCACCTTTATCCACGACTACATTGAGCAGGGTATCGGATTCGCTGGTCGGAAGATTTACAACTTCCCCGACACAGAGGAGAAGCGCGACAGGTTCGCAACGCTCACCTGCGGTGGAGATAGGCACTCAGACGAGTGGTACGGGATGTCTGGCGATGACGGCGTACCTCCTCAGACGCTTCTGCACGAGTGTGATGTTGATACCGAGAAGGACGGCTTGCTCGTATGGTGGGCTACTGCTAAGGCTCTGTTCCCTGATGGGGGCTGGGGCGGCTGATGCAGACCTTCCTGCCGTACAATGATTTCGCAAAGTCGGCGCAAGTCCTTGACCGCCAGAGGCTTGGGAAGCAGCGAGTAGAGACACTCCAACTTCTCAAAGCCCTGAGCGGGGAAACAAAGGGCTGGGTCAATCATCCCGCCGCAAAGATGTGGGCTGGCTACGAGAACTGCTTAGTCGTTTATGGCGTAGCGATGTGCGACGAGTGGATAAAGCGTGGCTACAAAGACACTTGTCGGGAGAAGATTCTGGCATACTACGATAGCGACACGGCTATCGCAGTACCGCCGTGGCTTGGTCGCGATGACTTTCACGAGTCGCACCGCAGCAACTTGCTACGCAAAGACCCAGACTACTACTACAAGTTTGGATGGACTGAGCCGACCAACTTGGAGTATGTCTGGGGCTAAGCCCGTAATGGTCTGGGTTGATAGTAGGAGGTGGATATGGGATATACGACAGAGAAAGATCGTGGAGATATCAAAGTCATTGAGGATGGCGGTTCAGTAATGTTGTTTGTTGCAACGAGCCAGACTGGTAAAGAGTGGCTAGACGACAACATCACCGAAGATGCGTTCCGCATTGGCGAGCGTGGATTAGTAGTGGAGCATCGGTATGTGCTTCCTCTGGTCAGGGTCATGAAGGACGATGGTCTTCGGATCATTACCGCGTGGAACTGATGGCTCAGGAAGTTTGCCGATTGTGTGGAGTTGAGTATGACGAGCCTTACCGCGCCGTGCGCGTGGTTGAGTGCGAATCGTGCGAGCAGCCAGTTCCGCACTACGCTCTCAATCGTTATTGCAATAGCGGCGGTAAGCGGCAGCACGAAGGTTGCATCGGCAAGGAGCATTGCACCTGCGACCGCTGCTTCTAGGACAATAGGCTGTTCATCAGAGGGCTGGTATGACACCTCCTATCAGCCCTCAGATGAGCAGCCTATTTTTCTGGAAGTCAAGTGTGTAATGATGAAGGTAGGTGCATACATTTCTGGTCAAATCCAAGCCCGTAATGGTCTGGGTTGATAGTGGAGGATAAAACCTCTCAGTCAGGAACGGAACAGACAGAGGCTCGCGGTAGCCTCGCAAAGCAACGGAACTCGTATTAGGCGAAAGCCGAAGTGTATGTGAACCAGTTTCATTACAGGTAGTCATACATAATACGAGTGGGGCAAGTGATCATAGCCTACCGATGTGGAGCGTGGCGAAAAGTTTCTGAAAGTGCCGTGCGTATGGGGAGTTAGTCTACCCCATAGAGATGACCCGTAGACCGCATTGAGGCTGGCTTGCCAGTCAAGATAGGGCGACTCTGCCTATCTGCTCAATGCACATCAGAGTCAATGGGCAGAGGTGGTAGGAGCCGTAAGGTCTAGACCACCGCCGAAGTCCGTAATGATTCGGGTTGATAGTAGGGGCAGTTGCCCTATGGGTTGAGTATGGAGGTGGATATGTCTAACACGATTGAGATTGCTGGTATCTCACTAACTAAGCCAGTTGTAGACGACAAGTATAAGTCGTTGATCCCGCCAGTTGAGGACTATGAACCTCAGGGCGAAGAGATTAGTGCGCTTGCTCTTGGGTACAAGCACAATCGTCCCGTCATGCTGATGGGTCATACTGGCACGGGCAAGAACGCAGCGATTCGCTGGTTCGCCAACAAGATTGGTGCGCCGCTCTTTGTCGTCAGCCTTGCAGAAGGCACGACGAGCGATAACCTTATCGGTCTGCCAGTCCCAGTAAACGGCGACAAGGGTCTGTCGGTGGAGTGGCGTGATGGCGTTCTGCCTAATGCGCTCCGTGCTGGCGGCATCCTTGTCCTTGACGAGATCAACGCAGCCGACGAGCGAACACTCATGCGACTGCATGACTTCCTCGCCAACGATTACGATCTCAACATCTATGAGAATCCTTCTGGCTCAGAGCGGGTATCTCCGACGACTGGCTTTATGCTCGTCGCCACGGCGAACCCTGCCGATAGCGGTCAATATGCTGGGGCTAAGATTCTCAACGAGGCGACCCTTGACCGATTCATTGTGTCGGAGGTTCAGTATCTTGGTCTGGCTCAGCCAGAGAAGGAAGCGGTAGTCATTGCACGGGCTTCTGGTATCAAACATTCACGAGCGATGCGTATCGTTGAGGTAATGAATACGATCCGTAAAGCATGTGGCATTGCGCCAGAGCCAGTCAAGGAGGGTCAGCCAGCCTACAATCTGGCGATGTTCGTGACGGCTAGTACCCGACGCGCCATTGACATTGCGATCCTGTCCAACGATGTCCCAATGATGTCTGCGGTAGAGATTGCGTTCACTAACAAGGTGAACGCTGAGGATCGCCCTGTCGTTCACAAGTTGTTCTTGGACTCCTTCGCAGGGGAGGACGCGCCTAAGACTGAGGAGGTTGCAAATGCCTAAGAAGTATCTGTTCAACCAGAGCCAGTTGGCTACCTATATTGACGCTTTCACGGGTCAGAGTGGCACGATTGTCATGCCGAGCACGGAGAAGGGTGCGAGCACGCACCTTCCAACGCGCTTCGTGCAGTTGCCAGTCGGCGCGCGCAACGCTCAGGTTCTTGCGAGCCACGAGGCTCTGCATATCACTAGCACAGACGGAGATGCTGGCAAGGGTCTTGACCAGATGGAGCACCTGATCCTCAATGTCCTTGAAGATGGGCGCATGGAGCGCAAGTCCTTCCACGCAAAGCGCGGACTAAAATGGCAGTTCCAGACGCAGTTGGTGGACGAGTTCTTCCCAACGCTGCTGACTGAGCCGTGGGCGATTCAGGCAATCAAATGCTTCTACCTTGAAGTGGCTGGCTATGAATATGCTACCCACATGATCAAGCCGCGCGCCCAGAAAGTAATCGCCCTATTCATTACTCGCTATCTCAATAAGGTACGCGCCGCAAAGAACACGGGCGAACTTGTGCCGATGATTCCGTTGATCTTGTCGCTGTTTGATGAGGTCGCAGAAAATACAAAGGGCGCAGGTCGCAAGCCAAAGAAGTCGGCAGCGGGGAAGCCAGAAAAGGGCGGCATGCCTGACCCGACGCAGCGCACAAAGGGTGACGGCAAGAAGGAAGAGGTCGAGTCCGACCCTTCGGACGGCACTACTGGCGGCAACGAGCAGGGCGATGGAGAACCAACTCCTCCGTCCTCAGACAAGCCTATCTTGCGAGAGAGCCGAACCTATGATGCTACGGAACAGGCGCATAAGAACGCCCTAGACGAGCGTATGGGCAACGACAAGGGTACTTCTGGTAGCAGCCGCGTCCTGACTACCGACGGATACGATAAGGTCGTCGGCGGGGCTACGACTGACTCGCTGCGTAAGCGCGCGAAGTCAATCATGCGAGCCGTTGAGGGCATCGTCAAGCCAGAGGCGGGAGATATGTACCGCGTAGCACCGACGCTATCATACGGCGGTGTTGCTTCGGTCAAGCCATCTGGCATCTCCAAGAGCGACATCAGTGATGTGAATCTTGACTTGTTTGAGGAGCAGAACTCTATCTCGGTAGAGGTTCGCTCGTCTGGCGCGCTTGGCTATCAGGATGACAAGACAATCCGAGTCGCCAACATTGGCAAGGAGCGATTGCAGACTCGTAAGGATAATGAGTGGAAGGATGCTGAGGAGTCAGAGAAGTTGGAGGGTTCGGCGATCGACATGCTGACCGCTCCGTTCGGTGGAGTTGCTAATGCGCTGGCTCTGCAAATGCGAGTCATCTCGCAGACTGCCGCGAGTAAGCGCGTCAAGCGCAACGAGCGATCTGGTCGCGTGGATGTTCGCCGCGCTTCGCAGATGCGAGTGGGTAAAGTTGATATCTTCAATCAGCAGGATGACGGCAATGTCGGCGGCTCAGCGTTTATCGTAAGCGTCGACCTCAGCGGCTCAATGTACGAAGGCGGTCAGATCAACGGGAATAGCATCTATGACACCCTAACTACGCGAGCGCAATATATTGGCAGTCAGGGAAAGCGATATCAAGAGTATGTAAAGGAGCGCGCAACCTACGGGCTAACATCACAGACAGAGAAGGAGTGGATAGAGGATGATACCCGCTACTACTGCTCGGCAAGCCCAGCAGAGTACGCGATCCAGTCGGTAGCGATTGCTGGCTCAGCGTTGGAGCGCAATAGGATTCCGTACGAGATTCATGGATTCTGCAACTATCAGGTTGGGATCGCCAAGAAGTTCTCGTCGCGGATTACAAAGACGATGCTGGCGAAGATGTGGAAGTGGGGAGGTGGCGGCACTCCCGCCGCTGAGGGTCTCGCGGTCGCATGGGAGCGTCTCAAGAGCATTGACGCTAAGCGACGGGTCATCCTTCAGATCACGGATGGCGCGGTATCGGAGAACACTAAGGATATGATCGCAACAATCCGAGCAGATGGCGGCGTAGTCATTGGTATCGGTGTCGGTGCTTGGGGCATCCGAGACGAGAACGCTTCCATCTACGGCAGCGAGTTTGTTAAGGTGGAGAACCCAGCCGAGTTGCCATCAAAGATGGGGAAAATCTTGCGCCGACTTACGGCTCAGGGAATCATTGGATAGGAGGATAAAATGAAATACAATCGTCACTTCGTTATCTCAGCAGAATCAACTAAGAAGAACTTTGACCCGACGGAGCAGGAGGCAATCAACCGAGCCAAACTATCTGTCGATTTCGCACAGCAAAAGAAACTGGATAATATCGGAGAGATCTACGCGAAGTCTGTATTCTCTTCTGATGGATTTGTCTTTAGTACTGGCGAGAAATCTGCGCTAGAAAACGCTGATGCAAATACTGAAAAGAATCCAACGAAGATCAAAACTATCCCAGAACTAGATAAGTTTATCCGTAGCCAGATCAAGAATATCCCAGTTGATAGCGTTCTGAGCGGTATCAAATCTGCGCACGCAGTCTACGACATCCTTACGAGCAGCCCAGACTTTGGAAGCGAGGATTCTGTTTCTCTGGACAAGAAAGCATTTGAGGAGTACGGCATCACGCTAGATTCAGTGGTTGATATCATTGACTCGTTTGTCCGTCTTGGTCACCGAATGCAGATTGACTCAATCGTCAGTGGAGGTCATAAGAAATGGTCTGCGGCAAAGGGTCACCACTTCTTTGACGAGAACTTCTCTCAGGTTGGAGTGACTTGGCTAGATTCAGACTCGCTTGCTGCTGCTATCGCTGGGTCTGTGAACTCTAGGCTTTGGGTAGTTGAGTTGGAAGTAGCGTCAGTATAAAGGGGAACGAGTTAGCAGTCGGGAAGGGTCGACTGCTAACTCGTTTTAATTATACCTTGATGCACGCCCTGTGAGTGTTTCGGTAGCGACGAGCGAAGTGATTGTTTACCCAAGCCATTTCTAAGAAGGTCATATAATCCTTAGACGCGGAAATCTCTTTGCCGCACTTGTGGCATTCCTTCGGGGAAAATGGACGGGATGATCCGCCACCCTTGATCGCCAACTTTGCTGTCTTCTTACCCGCCATTCTTTAACTCCTTTGCCATCTTCTTAGTGGGATCTGGGTTGATTGGTTGAATGAACTTAGCCTCAGCATCTCCATCGTGGTCGTCGTAGTACTTCTCCTTGCGAAGCAGTTCTTCGTGGCGTTCTGGCGTAATGATATGCAAGGCTGGCAGTCGAGCGTCGACCTCGCCACGATTTGGCGGCAAGATCATTAGGATGGGATCTTTGCCCCACTCCGTAGCCTTCTGAACAATCTTATGCCAATAGCGCAGCCACTTCAGCGGGAACTTCTCGTTCTTCGCTTCTCCAAGATAAGTCTTGGACAGGATGTCCGCCTGAATCCCAGTCACATGACCAATGCGACCAGTGGATGAAGTCAGACCCTTGAGACGCTCATCCCTGCCATCACGGTCAGTCAGCCAGCGAGCAAACTCTCGCTCTGCTGACTTCGACCGACGCAGCAGCGCACGCTTTGCCTTAGTCCTCTCTGGATCTTTGGCAATGACCTTCTCAGTCAATGGCTTCCCGAAAGAGTCAGATAGCATCTTGCTATCGCCGTACCTGCGCTTAGCCATTCTTGCCTACATATCGCTTGCCACGCCAGACTAGTTCCTTGCCAGTCCACGAAGCAAAGTCAGGTTGCCATTCGCCAGCGCCCTGTCCCCACAGTTCGATTACCGCAAAGCCAGCAGCCCAGCGAGCAACCTGATGCTGTGCTAGATAGCCGAGTTCAGTCCTTCGGCACATCATCCCTGTCGAGATCGCAACCATGCGCTTCTCTTCAAGTTCAGCAAATCCGCCGACCGTGCGGAAGGACATGCCCTGCGAGTGGTCATGCCCGCCGACAACTGATGCGCCCGCAGCGTCAACAATTGGCAGAATAGATGCGCCACCGCCAGTAGTTCGTGAGTATGTGCCGTGCGTGGCGATAAGGTCTGGAGCAATCTGATAATAGGATCGCAGGTGCTCTGGACCACTCCACTCAGTCCCGTCATTAAGGCACGGGGTAATGTCGAGATGATCTAGGCGTAGCAGATTGGCAAGAGAAAGAATCTCATTGCCTTCTGCATCTGCGAGACCAACCAACTCAGGAGCCTTGCGAGCCAGCCACTTGCTCATGCGAGCCTCATGGTTGCCGTACACGAAGAAGATCTTCGCGTCCTTACCAGCAGCACAGCGAATCTCAGCCAGACGCGAGTGGGCGTGAGCCAACTCCTGCTGCACTGGCATGCCCAATCTTGGATCGCGGTCGAAGTTGGATACACTCGTCAGGTCAAGGATATCGCCAGTCAAGACGATCCGATTGGGTCGCTCGACCGCTAGGAATGTTAAGAACGCAGCAAATACATCCTCGTCCTCAAATGGGAACTGGAAGTCGCCAGCGGCAACAACTAGTTCGCCACGCTTGCCAGATGGAGCCTTGCCTACGCGCTTAAGATACTTCAATGGAACTGGCTTTACGGCAGCAATGTCGTGTCGTACTTGAACCATAGCGTTCGGCTCCTCTCCAAGTTTACGACGCTCCTCAGCAAGACGCTGACGGTATGCGTGCGCAGATACTGCTGGGTACTTGACTCGGAAATCTTCCTTACCAAGAACTAGCAGGTCTTTAAGAATGCTCTCGCTCCAGAAAAAACCTTTGTTAGGCATTATCTTCTCCTTCATATCCACGTTCCCTAAATTGAACTTCTCGTTTGCGGATTAGCCTCTCGGCATCAGGCGAAAGAATCCCAAGACTCTTCAGCCATTTATGGAAACTTATTCCGTTCGGAATAACACCTCTCTCAACCTTATCGTGATACTGGTCCAGTAAGAACCTAAGGGAATCATCTAGTTTATTGTGGTTCATCGTCGCTTATTCCAATCCCCGACGAGTCTTTCAACACGACGGATTCTCGCAGCGCCGAATGCTGGCTTTGCGCCCTGCTTCTCAGCCCAAGAAAAAAGGAGACGATTATCTTCTGCAGATAATGTCTCCAACCAAGTGTTCAGTTCGATTATGTCGCAGTGGAGGGGGTTTCCGATGGCTGAAGAGTGCATCTCCAGCCTACCCTCTTCATCGTATGGATGAGGGGGATATGTCAGCGCAGAAACCACATAGGGTCGAACCACTAGAAGATACTTAATGTAGTTAGGGTCTGAGTCAAGTCGATTAACAATATAATCAACTGGGCTTAGAGCCATTCCAGACAATGTGGACATTGAACCACGCGCTTCTTCTTGATCGTTCTGACCTGTGCTTCCCACATGTTGAACCTCTTCTTGCAGTGCGGACAAAGTATCATCCATTGATCTCACCTTCTGCAAGTGCTGCAAGCCTATCGGCAACAGCCTCTGGTGACTCTTCGCCATCGATCTCAACATCGGCGGAGATAAGCGGTACATGCACTTCGCTTGTGTCGTGGATTTCCTTATGGCTCGGTGGTCGTCCGTAGATTGCAGAATAACGCGCGAAGCGTACTGAATCTGGAGCCGTCAGCCTAGCAATAATAAAACCATTGGCGCGAAGGAAGTCAGCCTCGAACGGAAAGCGCATGTCGTCAATGACAACTGGCGTTCCGACATAGAAGCATTCGTCGATCTGAGACTTCAGCATCTTCAGCCAAATGTTTCGATCAACTTCCTTCATGCGCTGCCCAACTTCTTGCATTACTTGTCGGACACTCTTTGACCCGTCTGGGTAAGTTGTTAGAGTCGCACCCTTATCAATGGTTCCGTATGCTTGTAGCACAAAGTCTTTGATTGGCTGTGCCATCGACAGCCTCTTATAGCCAGCATTGTTTACCAAGATTTCGGCAGCACTAGTCTTACCGACGGCAAACTTTCCTGAGATGGCAATGTTCTTGCGAACCATTAGTTCTCCACCTTTCCGTCCATTACTTCTTTCTTTACCTGTAGCCAATTGCCCCTGAAGGCAATCGCTCGGTCATCGATATAATACTCTGCTGGAACTTTCTCTGCCGTAATCATATCATATGGGATGTTGTTCTGCACAAGGAGACCTTCTACCCAACCGAGACTGCGCTGTTCTGACTCCCCAGACTCCTCAAGCCACGATGGGCTGAGGCGGGAAGTGAAGATTACAATCTTGTATCCCTGAGACTTTAGCCACCACATTGTCTCGACGGCGTTTGGCATAGGGGGGTTCTGCTCGTAGAGTGGTCGGTAGGGGAATAGGGTTCCGTCGAAGTCTACGCATACGACTCCATTGCCAGCGTATAGTTTGCTCATCCGCCGTTTCTCCCCAAGAACTTAATGGCATTCATTGCCTGCTCTACAGCCTGCCATGTGTTGCGCAGGTTGGTCAACTTCTCCCTAGCCCTGATCTCGCGATGTCGATGGTCTTCAACCTGAATCTCGGCTTGCATCTCAGCCAGTTTGTCGCTGACCTTTCCGCTCATCTTCGACTCAGAGAAGGCTCGCGCCCAAGCAAGTTTACGCTCCTGCTCGGCAGTTTCAGCCTCTCCCTGCGCAAGGGCGACAATGCGCCCCAGAACGGAATAGCCAATCACATAGTCCTCAAGATCAGCAACGGATGCCTGACCTGAGCCAAGCATCTCTAATACTCTCGCCAAGATCTGCTGCTCTCGCTCACTCACCTGCATTGCCGCTCTCCTTTCGTGGCTTACGACCAGCATTTGGGTCAGCCATTGTTTGTTCTTCTGTTGTCATTGGCAGGATACCGCCATAGTCCAAGAAGAACTTTGCTCCGATTCGGTCAATACTATCATGTCGATTCTTAACAACGTTCAGCCAGAGAACTTCTGG
>Ga0247723_1000485_pt1 | contig 27505 bp, 26 predicted proteins | sample MSEWelMarce5H_FC_FD_189079 | JGI IMG/M metagenome (GOLD analysis project Ga0247723, IMG submission 189079) | Subsurface sediment microbial communities from gas well in West Virginia, United States - MSEEL Well Study Marcellus 5H_FC | ecosystem: Environmental > Terrestrial > Deep subsurface >... | reverse complement strand
AGAATGATCACATGGGCCGATTGTGATGCAAGCAGATTAAGTTCAGCCATGCGTACTGTTTCATTATTGGAGTTTACTATAGAGAACACTGTAGAAGATGTTACTTTCTTAACTGCATATGGTGATACAAGAAGTGACCAGATAGCAACATTTGGTGTTAAGCAATGTAAATGGTCTGGAAGATATGAAGAAATCCAAAGACTTGGAGTAGAAACTGAAAACTATTTTCATGGAGGATGGAAAGTTGGAGAGAATATTATATTCGACTTTGGTATAGTAAAATTCTATACGAGAGTGCCATTATTCCAAATATCAGAGCAACCTTTATCTGCAAGAATGATAGTTAGAAAATCAAAATTTATAACCATTACATCACCAAATCAAGCAAACTTACAAGGAAAATTGATATATTTTCCAGAAGAAGAAATTTGAACCTTTGTTTTCGTGTTTTGAATTATTTTTGTAGTAAGTTAAAATGCAAAATTGACTGCAAAACTAATGTTTTATAAGGAGAAAATATCCAATGCCAGTAAATAACAAGTTATACGGCGTATACAAACTTCTCGAGCTTGGTGGCCAGAAGTATATTGTAGAGCGCGCAAATAGAAACCGCCAGATGGAAGCAACACCTAAGAACTATGTTCAGGGTACAGCTAAGTCCCGTATCATGGACATCGGCGGAATCTTTGAAGAGATCAGTGTTTCTCTTCCAATTCTCGTGGGTGGAGCTGCTGAAAACGGTCTTGATGGTAGAGGTCTTCTTAACACCTATATCCAAAGAGCGCTTGATGAAAATTCAACAGCTATTCCATTGATCACTTCTGCAAGAGTTAGTATCACACAGGAACAAGCCAATATTCAGGCTAACTTCCTTTCTGATGGTAGACCATCTTCCCAGGCATTTATTGTTACCAACTTCCCAGTTGATAGCGTTCCTGGTTCACCTCTTGATCCTCAGGTAGCTGGTCCTACCAGAGTTGCTCGTTTCTACGACTTTAGATGTAGAATTGGTGGTATCATCTACTACATCATGGAAGCAACCCTTGAAGTTACTGTTCAAACAGACAGAAAGTACTTTATTGCTGGTTCCGAAGTTGGTTGGGGCGATAGTGCACAGTATGTTCACCCTGATCTTGAAACCACACATAACCCACTCAAGTCAAATGAAGCAAACAACCCTTACAACTTTGGTACACAGTTCCCATTTATTGGTGTAACTGGTATTAGAGTTCAGGGAAGTGGCAAGGCTGCTGTAGAACTCAGTGACCTTTCAGTTCCTGTTGACTATGACTTTAACGACTACGCAACACCACAAGCCAAATGGGAAGCTATCAACGTTGACCTTACATCTGATGGTGGCAACAATGGTAACCACTACGAGCTTACATGGCAACAGCCAGGTGAAGTTAGAACAGCTGCAGACCAGTTGAATGACCCAACTGCAGTTGGATTCCAACTTCAGATCTGGAACCCAAGCTCCACCACAGCTGGTGCATGGGAAGACCTTCTTCAGGGTTCTGGATTGAACCTTGACTATTCAGTTGTAACCAAGTCTGACTTCCAAGTCACAACTGGTATTCTTACTGTGGACTTTTCGTTCATCAACTGGGTTAAGTAATCTTTATCCAGAAGATACAAAGCAGAAAAACCTCCCGAAAGGGAGGTTTTTTTATTCTTCTTCGTATGTATCGAATTGATCTTCAAAATCACCATAGTCATCTAGATCATCTAAAGCTTTTTTTGTAATCTTGAGACTAGATTCTGTCAATGCAGATAAAACTAATCCGTCTCCAGCAGAGCATAATTGATAAATAACTCTATCTTTATGATCAACCCATTTGATTCTAGAATAAACCATATCTCCAGATTTGCCTTCAATAACTACCTCTTGTAAGACAAATTTAACCATGCTCATGGTTTCCACATACATCTGGTAAACATTCTTTACATGGGCGTTTTCAAAACACCCAGACTTAATAAATGTATACATTGTTCCTTCAATGGCGTTCAAATCAATACCAATATTTTTGCCATTTGCAGTTAATAAAACAATTACCTGGCTTTCAGCCTGGTCAACTGCTACCTTTTGAAACTCTAAATCATATAATTCAAAATCATATGTAGATTTTAAATGTCTTAAAAATTCGCTATCATCTGGAACTTTAGAAATCATTAAATTCTCCTAATGGTGGCAAGCTTTACAGCTATCACACAGCTTGTTATTAATCCAGTGGGTAACCGCGATGGTCAATCCACCAGCGACTAAAATTACCACTCCTTTAAGGCCCCAATCATTTTCGTGAGCATATCTGCCGAGGACCAAAAGAGATAATCCTAAACTTAATAAATATAAAATATTTTTATTTTTATGTTGCTTAATTCCCCAACATATACTACCAATTGCTAATACAGCTGATAGTACAAAGAATACTAACTCAAAACCTTCAGAAGCAATAAAACTCAGGCCGACATATGGCAATATTGTAATAACCAATGGCATTGCCATGCAATGAACAGCACATGTAAGACTTGCTGTCATTCCAAGTTTATCTAAATTAATTGTTCCAGTTTTCATCATTCAACATATCCATCATATTTATTTGTTTTGGTTTATTATATCCGCTTACTACATAGGAAGTCCTATGAACTCCAGGAATCAATCCGTGCTTGTTAACCATATCTACATGTAATTTATTTATATATCCCTTATGGTCTTCAAATTTGTATTCAGGATATTGTTTTGCAATTTCTTCAATTTTCGAATCTCTATAATTTTTTGCTAAAACTGAAGCTGCTGCGACACATGCACTTGTAGAATCAGCTTTTGGCATCATTACTTGTGGTTGTAATTTTTTACATGGAGATTGGTCTATAATAAATAATTTTATATCTTCAAGGGTCAGGCCAATACTTTCAGCAGCATTTTTTGCTGCCCTATACATAACCATTTCATTGGCCCAAGTCAATCCTTTTTTGTCGATATCTTCGGGCGAAATTTCTGCAATTCCCCAGCAAATAGCATTGTCTTTGATATCTTTTTCAATAGCAATTCTAGTTTTTTCATTTAATTTTTTACTATCATTTAATCCTTGAATAATAACATCAGATTTTAATATAACAGCTGCCGATACAATTGGTCCACTCCAAGGCCCTCGTCCAGTTTCGTCTACCCCACAAATCATATCAATTTTATATTGTTTGCGGATTTTTTGATCGTAATTAAATAATTCTTTAGACATAATTATATTATCGGGTTAAAAAGGCAGAGAGAATAAACTCTCTGCCCCTTGCATTAGTCACCGATGATGTAAATCAATTCTGAATTGCCACATCTAGGGCAAGCATCCTTGGAGTCATCAATGATGAGTGTTTGCATGAAGTTGCCTTCCCACTTGCAGTGGTCACACGCAGTGTCAACTCTAAGCACAAAGACAGACTTTTCTTTTGTTTTTTCTGGAATACCTACGAACTTTTTCAACAACGATAAAACACGAGTGATTAATTTCATATAAACCTCCAGATTATTGAATCTTGCTTGCAGCCTCCTCATTAATGATTTTGGATGCAAACTTTATTGACTCTTTTGCAGATTGGTTCAAACTATGTAGCATTTCTAGCTTGTTTTCTCCTTCTATAGCTTCAATTAGCGAAATTTTAAGATCATTCAGATCATCTAGCATTTCTTGATCGAAAAGATTTGAGGAATCTCTAAGCATTGTTTCTACTTGAACCAATCTATCATGCAATACATCTTTAATACCAGAAGCCTCTTTGAAAATACCATCCTCTACTTGAGAATCTTCAGCCTCGTTGATCATTCTGAGTATTTCATCAGATGTAAGACTTGAAGAGCCAGTAATAGTAGCTTCGGTGGATGTTCCTGTCAAAAGATCCATTGCACTAACATTAATAATTCCGTTGGCATCAATGTCAAACCTTACTTCTATTTGAGGTAACCCCCTTGGAGAAGGCAATATATTATCAAGCTTGCAGATACCCAGGAACCTATTGTGTCTTACCTGTGGTCTCTCACCCTGATAAACTTTAATGTCAACAAAGCTTTGATTGTCATCTGCCGTTGTGAAAACTTGAGAATAATCTGTTGGGATTGTAGTATTCCTTAAGATCATTGGGGTCATAACACCGCCAAGGGTTTCGATGCCAAGTGTCAAAGGTGTTACATCTAATAATAAAATATCTCTTTCTCTGGCCCCCGACAGAATAGCGGCCTGAACAGCAGCACCAACTGCAACAGCTTCATCAGGATTGATTGATTTATTGGGTTTTTTCAAAAGCCATTCTTCTACAAAGGCAGAAATCACAGGAACTCTTGTTGAACCTCCAACAAACACCACTTCATCTATGTCATCTGGGCCCAATTTAGCGTCTTTTAAGGCTCGTTCTACACAAACCTTAGTTCTCATCAACAAAGGCTCTATTGCGGCCTCAAATTCGATTTTATTTACAGACACATCAATGTGAATTGGAGCATTGTTGACAAACATAAAATAAGGCACATTAATCTCAGCTGAATTGGAAGATGAAAGATTCTTTTTAGCCTGTTCGCATTGCTGCCAGAGTCTTGCCCTTGATGTAGAATCGAATTCTTTGATATGAGGCAGCTTCTTCAAGACCAAATTAAATAAAACTTCATCAAAGTCATCGCCTCCAAGATTTGTATCTCCAGAAGTCGATTTTACTTCAAAAACACCAATTTCACTTATAGCTAAGATGGTTACATCAAAAGTGCCACCACCAAGATCGTATACTAAAATGGTTTGATTTCTTCTATCATCTAATCCATAGGCCAAAGCAGCAGCTGTTGGTTCGTTGATGATACGAATAACTTCTAGTCCAGCTAATTCACCAGCTGTTTTTGTAGATTGCCTTTGATTATGATCGAAATATGCTGGAACGGTGATAACAGCTTGATTTACTTTTTTACCTAAAGCAACTTCACAATCTTTTTTTATTTTTTTAAGAATTTCACTTGATATTTCTTCGGGCGACCAGAGTGAATTACCAAGATCAAATCTTTTGTTTGTCCCCATGCTTCGCTTAACAGATCTAATTGTATTGTCAGCATTGGTTGCTTCCTGATCTGCAGCATATTTGCCAATCAAGATTGATTTATCTGATTTGATTGCAAAAACAGAAGGGGTAGTTCTAAAACCCTCGGCATTTGGAATGATTTCAACATTACCAGAAGAATTTACATAAGCAGCACAGGAGTTTGTAGTTCCTAGATCAATTCCGATAGCAATTGATTCATTTTCCATAAATATTCACCCTTGTATTTTTATTTTAATTATACAAAAAGAAAAAACCAGAGATTTCTCTCTGGTTTAAAACTTATAATCATTTGAATAGAACCCTGGGCCTTTGAAAGCTATACCTACAGGATAAAGCTTTTTCTTTAACTCAGGAGCTGAACATTTAGGGCAATCCTTAAGTGATTCGGCTGTAATTTTTTGTTCTATATCAAATTGGTGACTACATTTTTTACAAATATAAGTGTATGTCGGCATTCTGCCCTTAATCTTCCTTTGGAATATCAGATCCTGGTCTTCTGCCCTCATAAAGGGTTGAAAGCGGATTGAATTCTTCATCATTTAATTTTTTATTTAAAACTTCTATTTCTCTTTGAGTAATCGGGGTGCGCTTTGCTGTCTTTTTTGGATCTTTTGGAAGTTTATCCTTGTACTCATGAACAATTGACACAGATTGAACTATTGCAAAAGTATCCTTGCATTTAGGACATTTCATAATAGCATATACTTCGACTTCATTTTTGGGATAATACCCTAAATGAGACTCGCGATAGAATGTAGCTTTACAAGTGCGGTTGACACACTGCAAAGGTGTACCTACGATTGTTTGTTTAAACATACGCTCCTCCTAACAAAGGGAAAGAAACAATAATATAATATTATTTCAATAAGGTATTCGCAACCTGTTTTTTAATCACTCTTAAATCAAAACCTGATTCAGATTCATAAACCCTTTTTCTTGCCAAAGAATGTTTTCTCATGTGTTTATCAGAATCCATAAAATCAATGACTACAGCTTCGGTTTTACCGCTTTCTTTATGTGATCTAATAACTCTACCAACGGTTTGCAAAACTGTAGCAGAAGCCTGTGTGCTTCCAGCCATGACTAAAACACTTATGGCTGGCGCATCAATGCCTGTATTTAGCCACTGCGTTCCTATTAATATAATTTCATTTCTTTCGCAAGCATCAAGCATTCTTTTGCGATAATCTTGCTCTTCATCATCTGGATCATCCTCACCCTTGTCACTTCCAGGAACAAAGACAGACCCTTTAATCATATCTTCCAAGATATTACCGTGCTCAATTCTATCAACTATGATCATAACAGGCTTGCCTTCTTCTTGGAAGGCTTCAGCAAATTGTTTTATTCGATAATTTCTTTCCCAGCACTTAGTAATATGTTTTGTGTAAGAATCGGCATAGTTTACAACCTCTTGTTCAGAATAACTAATCGGAATCATAAATATTCTTGGCGGAACTAAGAAACCTCTGTCAATCAAAAATGTAGGACTTACCTCAACGAGCTTTTTCCCCATGCATCCTTCAAGTCTAATCTCTTGATTGTCTTCACGCCAGGGAGTTGCACTTAAGCCAAATCTATAATAAGCCCTATCGGCGTGATTTGCTAAAGCTTCAATTACAATAGCCGCCAAGTGAGCTTCATCAACAATGACAGCTTGTGCATTAGAGAACAATTCTCTAATTTTTCTTTTATTCTCTATTGATTGTAATCTTGTATCTAATGAAGCTTTTGCTTTTTTATAAGCAGTAATTTCATTTTTTATTAAATTGCTAAAAGTTTTATCGAAATCTTTTTGAAGTAATGATAAAGCTTTCTCTAAAACTTTCTTTTCTTTATCATTCGCTAAAGAAATTTGCTTTTCAGTTTCCTCCATGTGCAATGAAGCCTCTGAAAGATGTTGTGATGCATGGGCTTTTGCCTTATTGTAAGCTTTTTCAGCAAAAGAAAACTCAGCTTTTAACTGCTCTAGTGTCTTTTTTGTGCCTTCGCCTACAAGCTCATCTACTTCAATCTTATTTTTAGATTCACTAAACTTCTCATTGAAGGCTGCCAGAGCCGTTTGGTAGGTAATTACATTTACGCCATTAGGATTGATATCAAATACGCCATCTCCAAGCATCCCTACATGGGCAGATTTTTCTTCTACCTTAAGATATTTCACAAACTCTTTTTGAGTCTGTTTTAATAGCGACCTGGATGGAACAATAAAAAGAACTGGCGATACAGACATTCTTGAAATAAGCTCACAAGCTGTCATGGTTTTACCAGCGCCTGTAGCCAAAGCTAAAATACCCCTTGTAACAGACATTGCTCGCTCTACTGCATTGATTTGGTAGTCGTAAAGGCTTCGCCCATAGTCAGAAAATGTGGTATCAATTTTTATATTCGCATCTGGCTTTATTCTATTATCAACAAGGCGATATTCGCATCCTTGAGATTTTAAAGACTTTAATACATTGGAAAGTAAACCAGTTGGAAAAGATTGTGTTTTCTTATCGTATAGAGAAATAATACCATCCCAGACATTATTTTTATACGCAGGAGACCATTCAGCATTGGGCACCATGTAACCACACTTTTCTCTAAGCATGTTGTGAAAAGCATACTGATGCTCTTTCTCTGGGTGCAATTCACCTACGATTTTACATCTGGTATTAGTAATAACAATAGACACCATAACATAATTATTATGGTGTCTATTTGAAAATAAAAATATTTATCTTAAAAATATTTACTTAAGCTTTGCAACTTTTTCTGCATATTCTGCGCGATAAAGACTTTCTAGATGAGGCTCATTATGAATTTTGACACTAAGCTCATGAGCAAATTCTGTAATTCTTTCAGATTTAGATTTTCTGCCACGTCTTGACATAATTTCAACATCATCATCAGATGCATCAACAACTTCTTCTACAACAGGAGCCTTAACTTCTGGAGCTTCTTCGGTAACCTTTGGTTCTTCTTTTACCTTTGCAACCACAGGAGCTACTGGCTTAACCACTTCTTCTACTTGCACTGGGGTGTCAATTACTTCAGGTGTCTTCTCTGCAACTTTAGTCTTAGCGGCGGTTGCTTTTGGTTTTACTTCTTCAGCCATTTTTCTAACCTTTATATTTTAATTTTTAGATAGCAATTTAAATGCTATATTTCTTTTTTTCTTATCAGAAAATGAACTTACAGTCATCTGTGCGGCTTCTTCAACCGCCTTGTTTTCATCATCTGTTAATGATTTATTATCGCTTTCAAATGCCCTTGCCTTGACTATTCGAATGAATTCTTCCAACATCTCTTGGTCAGTGTATTCACCATCTTTGATGTCTTCCAATCCTCTTCGTATAGCATCTATGATGACAGTAGATTTTTCTCCAAATTTATTTTGAAGAAAACCATCAACTTTACTTAGGCACGATTCTACAAAAGCAATTTCTTTCTGTCTGCCTGTTAAATATTTAAGGGATAATGTAATGCCCAAAGCCAGCAAAATCCACAATCCATAAACAGACAAAAATAAATCAAAAGCATGCTTGATATTTGCTAACATATTAGCACTTAATAGCTATGACGTCACTATCATCGTCATCATCAGGAAAAGCATCTTCGACAACAGGAACTTCGATAGATTTTGAAATATCGCGATGGCAATATGGGCAAGTGCCATTGGCACCAAGATTGACTCTAAATACAATATGTGTACAAGCCTTGCAGACAATAACACCTTCAGTGTCGCTTTGGTCTGCTACATTTTCGATGTGGCCTGTGGCTCTTCTATACATTGTCATAATTATTTTCCTTTTCCCTTGTAATATTTTTTTTAACTTATCAAGGAGAGATAGCTTTTCAAAGCTTGCGCTTGTTCTGTTGATAATTTATTTGGCATTTTAAAATTAACTTGAACTATATAGTCAGTTCTGTTGCTTTGATCAACAAAAAAGCCTTGGTGTCTAAATTGTATTTTTTGACCAGCCTTGCAAGCTTGAGGTATCTTAATTGTTACTTCTGCATTGTCTAGGCTTGTAACCTTCTTGTCAGCTCCCATCATAGCTTCAACAGGATCTATATCTAATTGTACATTACAATTGCCAGTTTCATCAATTTTGAAATAAGGATCATCCTGCAATTTGCACTGAATAACTAATGGGCCTGGTTGTTGATCTGAATCTTCTTGGGATCCAGCACCCTGTAAAACGAATTGTCTATTTATGCTTCCAAGCGGGAAGGTAAGTTCTTTTTGGACTTGTACTTTTTTGATTCCAAACCCATGGCAAGATCCACAAATTACAGCATGTAAAAAACCTCTACCTCTACATCTGCCACAAGGGCCTAGATCTTGCTGCATATGGAAGAATCCATTATTGAATATTTGAATATTTCTTCCTGCTCCATTACAATCAGGACATACGGAAGGGACTCCTGTGTCTGATTTTCCACCCTCCCCATTACAATCTGAGCAAAATGAATCTATAGAATAGTGAATTATTTTAGTTGTTGGCTTCATTGTTTCCAAAGGATGTAATTCAACATGGACCACAACTGAAGAATTGGGTTGCTTATGCACACTCCTGTGTTGGGCAAACTGCGCAAAAGCAGAGCCTTGATTGTCATAAGCTAATTTTTTAGCTGGATCAGAAAGAGTTTCATAGGCTTCGCCAATTTGCTTAAATTTATCTTCGGAGCCTTCTGCCTTATTTACATCAGGATGCCATTCTCTGGCAAGCTTGCGGTAGGCACTTTTTATTTCATCTTGTGATGAATTTTTATTTACACCTAAAATAGAATAATAATCTGACATAATTCGTGTTTCCAATAAAAATGATTAATCGAATTATATTATACTATTTTTTAATGGTTTGTAGCAAAGCTTGAATTTTATTAGAAGGACAAATTGCTCTTTCACCGATGCCAATATCAGCATGTTGGCCTGTGACACCCATAATGGAACCATAAACAAGGCCATCTGTCCCAATGGTCATACCACCACTTGATCCCTGAAGGATATCAGCATCAATAAAAATTAAATCATTCCATGCTGGCTTGTCAGCTTCTCCTAGAGACTGATGTATATTAGCGATTCTTCCAACAGTCGCTGTGTCATGCCATCCCTCAGGAGAACTAATGACAGCAATAATATCGCCCACTTGAGCTGAGTCACTATTGCCTAATTTACAAGGTGGTACAGTTTTAGCAACTTGAGGATTAAAAATAATACCTGAATCAATATTGGGATCAGTAACAGAAATCTGCATAGGATACATCACTTTTCCATCAAAAGTTGCTGTAATTTCAGCACCAGATCCTATTAATGTAGGTGGCACTACATGGGCTGCTGTTGCGACAAAACCTTCTCCTATATGAAAGCCGCTACCAGTCCACATCTTTTTTCCTTGCTTAACAGTTATAGTACAATTGCTAGCCAAAGATGATTGTATGGACTGAGCTATAGGATCAATCGTCTTTTGGGCTTGTTGCGCCAATCTTAATTTATATTCTAATGAATTAATATTTATATTAAACATAATTTACAGCTCAATAATCTTTGCTTTAATATTTTCTACAGGTATAGCCCCGAATGCTCTTGAATCCTCAGATTCAACTTCGTTGTCACCAATTAAAAATACATGACCTGAAGGTACAACATACATATATGCGTCCACGCCATGCTTTCTTAAGTATTTTATATGATGTTCAATATCGCGCAACAAAGGCATTTTGTCATATTTCCTAACTCCAGAGTCTACAACAGGAAATTTTTGCCCTGCAACAAAAGCGATACGCTTGATTATTAATTCTGAATTTTGTTCTACTAATACTACGTCACCAATGCTGTAGCTTTTATCTGTTGCATTTGCCAAGACCAAAGCATTTGGATTTAAAGTAGGCTGCATTGATTTGCCAACGACTTTAGTAAAATAAAAAGGTCGGTAAGCTAAAAAAAATATTGATAAAATTAAAAAAAATAATTGTAATAAAATTCTAATATTTCTTCTTTGGTAAGTTTTAAGCATTTAATTTCTCAGCGAATTTTAAGGCTTCATCAATATTTGGGATTTTTTTAACTTCTTTTTTATTCTTTCTTACAGAATAAGAAGATACTGGAATATTATTTTCTATGTTAAAAGACTTAACTATATCAACTTTAGTTCCATTTAAAATCCAAATATTACTTGGCACAGACTCAAACCAATTATCGTCTATTAAAATAGATTCAATATTATATTTTTTTAATATATTTTTATTTGATGAGAATCTGTACCACATAATTAAACCTTAGGCTGAGTATAGGCGTTGCAAAATTTTGGAATACCAAAGCCAAAATTGCCTTCTTTGCCTATTGTATTAAATCTACCATTTTGATCACAAATTACATCAAGGGCCTCTAGCATAGCTTGCACAGATGTAATTTTATAAGCATTGGGATTTTCTAATCTATCCTTCGCAAGAAGCAAAGCACAAACGCCAGCAATAAAGGGAGAAGCTTGACTTGTTCCTTTTAATACTGCATACTGATTATTCAAATATGTGCTATAAATATTTACACCAGCTGCAACTACACTAACCTCAGTTCCCCTGGATGAGAAATCTGCCAAATTACCATTCTCATCAATCGCACCAACTGCAATTACTTCTGGGTATCTAGCTGGCCAGTTGACAGCACCACTATCATTACCTGCAGCTGCAACAATAATTATTCCATTATTTGTGGCATCGATGATTGCTTGGTGAAACGACGCAGGTGGCTCAACTGGAGCTCCTAAGCTCATATTAATAATGTCTACACCTTCATCTATTGCAGCTCTAATACCAGCTTCAATTCCAGCATATCCACCATGTCCACTATTACCCAAAACCTTTACAGTCATCAATTCAGCTTCTGAAGCTACACCTAAGATGCCAAAATCATTATCTCTGGCTCCAATTATGCCACAAACATGAGTAGAATGGCCTTGGCTATCAACGGGGCTATTCTCGCCTGTGGTATCCAGCCCGAGCATATCAGGTAAATCTGAGTGTATAGGCTTACCTGTGTCCAAAACTGCTACTTTGATTCCTGATCCTTTTGTGATTTTATGGAATTCTTGAATATTAGCCTTGCTCAAGCCCCAGTCTACAGTTTGTGACAATTGTGCAAATTGATACTCGTATTCCATATCTTCGATAGGCAAAAACTCAATAAGATCTTCCATTTTATTTTTCTCCCTTAATTTACCTGTGACTGAATATCAAAGGTAAAACTAATTCTCTGCTGCGGCGGGCGTTTTAATACCAGCGCATAGGTATCACCAGATTTATTAAATCCAATTCCTATTAAAGTTTCAATGTCGCCAAAGGCTAAATAATTACCAAGCAGTCTAGATTTTATGTCGCCTTGCGTGACATATAAAGTTGTTAAATCGCCTGTTTTCAACCAATATCTAGGCGCAAAATATCTAGCTCCAAAATAATTACCTGGAAACATATTATGTTAAATCCGTGGTAATTGCAGATCTGTTGCCATAAGCATCAACTGTTGCAACTATTCTGTTTTTAGAATCTCCAATATTTCTAATGGTAATTGTAGCAGTTGAAGCTCCAGAAATTTTACCAGAAGAAGCTGCAACTATTAATCTAATTGCTTGTCTGAGCGTTAATGAAGTTTCAACTCCATTAGCTATATCTAAAACATTATTTGCAATCGTATCAATGTCTGTAGTGTTGACAGAAACTGCCCTGGCCGAGTTTGCAGATGGGGTATAGCTTATTGCAAGCATCCTGCTTACAGGTACATGGGCATCGCCAGAATCTTTAGCATACTCTAAACTAACTTCTCCATTTGTCCATGGTGAAGCAGCCAAAGTTCTTGTCCAGTGGCCATCCGCTTGATGCGTCATTGCGTTAGCTGTTTCAGAGACTTGCCAAGTTTGATCTGAGTCTCTCCACCATTTGCCAGCATTTGCTCCAGTAATATTTTTTAAATAATAATTAACTGTTGAGCTGCCTGTAAGCGGCGAACCACTAGTCTTATCAATCATAGTAAAAGCTCTAGGTAAGGTAGAGCCTGCTTCTTGTGTTCTAAAATCACTCATAATGTAACTCCGTAGGCATTCTGCAACATATTAAAATATAACCAAGGGGCAGCTATTGGGAAAGTCCTATTAACATATATTTTATTTAAAGTGGTTGGATAATCAGTCCTAGACTCATTAAAAATTCTTTGTCCCAGGTAACTAGTTAAAGATGTGTTATAAATACAAACATCATCAATGTAGCCCTTAAGATATTGGCGGCCTCCACCATTTGTAACCATATCTCCAAATAATACATTCTGGGATCCACTACTTATGTTCAAAGTTGATGCGGAGGTACCACTGGCGACAAGCCTACCGTTTAGATAGACAAATGAAGCAATTCCCTGCCTTACAACTAGACAATGATACCATGTGTCTATAGATATTGTAGAACCATCAGAGGCATATTCTGCAAATAAAACAGCACTTTCAGCAACCCTAAATATAATAGAACCAGTTGTATCAATATCAATACTGAACCCCTTGCTATTTGCCGATTCATATCTAGAAACAACAGTTTGCCTGCCATTTGAGTTTGGGTTGTTTAACGTCTCTAGCATAAACCAACATGAAACAGAAAAATTTGTATTTGTAAATTGAAATTTAGTAGAATCATCTACACTTACATAATCACCATCGCCATTTAGCTTAAGTCCAACATAACCACCAGGCCTTGTGGAGCCCCACCACCCAGAAGATGAATTGGCAAACCCTGTTAGTGTGCCATGGTTAATGTCAAATAAATTATAAAAATATTTACTTCCTGATGTAGCTGGCAAGCCAAGCCACCAGCCTATCTTATATTCATTTAAGGTTGCTGATAAATTTAGGATATTATCATATCTAAAACTAACCGATGCTAGACTTATCATAAATTAAACGCTCTGGAGTGTAATTGGCCTTATTTTTAATGTATTGCCAGAAGCAGCAAAAGCTTGACCCGTGCCTTCGTTTCTAACCAGAGGCTTGAAGTCGCCTGGTGGCAAAACACATTGCTTAATAATCCTTTGGGCATTGGTTGTAGCTCTGATAGGTAAAACAACATCAGGATTTCTTGCTGGAATAATACTTCCGCTTCCGTCCTCATAATTTGTACCATCAATCTCTCTTAAAAACCAAACACTTACAGATGTATTTGCAGTTGGTGTAGATCCAAATGTAACCACAAGCTCAGCTTCTCCTAAAACATAACCTGAGGTTGTAAGTGCAAAAGCTGACCCTTTAACTGCGTTAGAATTATTTGCCAATGAGTTCAGTTCTGAGGTCATAGCAGAGTCTGCTGTGCCTCTTACCCATTTTTGTGTTGTTGCCATTATTCACTTACCTCATTCAAAGAATTACTAACTTCATCAATGCTTACAGGAGTTCCAAATAATCTTTCAGATCTACTACCCTGTCTATTGATGATAAAACCTTTTTCTTCAAGTGTTAATAGATTGTCAATAATCATTTGGTCTAAAATAGAATTTAGATTTGCATCAAGTGAGTTTATGGTATCAGAATTAGCTACCAATCTATCAAATACTTTCAGCCAAAATGTAGCTTTTTCTGTACCTTGAGATTCTTGGATCATCAAGTTGTAAACCACTGACGATGTGTCTTCAACAAACTGATCTCTAGAAATTCTTCCCTTTGGCACAATATAATCAGATCCGCTTCTGACCGTGTTCAACATAGTAGTTATACCAATGTCATCTCTGATAGCAAGACTGCTTGCATAGCCAAGATTATTTGGATCATTTTGTATTTCTTGTTTTAATAAATTTAAATCTACTGCCATAATTTTATCCTATGTCCACTGAATTTACAGTTAATTGAGCCTTGTAATAGCCGGTAGGATCATTATAATCTACAACTTGTCTAGCCCAAAATCTAAAGAATCCATCTGCTCGCGTAAGAACAACCGTAGAGCCTGTTCCTGCTGATGATTTATATAATTCGGTTCTGTTCGGAACGGCTGACATATAATAATTTATACCAGTTGCATCAGTTGTTAGAGAAATAGGCGAAACTCTAATAGCCTGTCCTGCTGTTAGGTTAATAGTTGCAGAAGTACTAACCAATGTTTCTCCACCAGAATTTGTGTATGAGTATGCAACTGTGTAAATACCAGCTCCAAGATTTGATGTGGTTCCTATAGCTGCCAGAGTGGGAGCTGCAGAAGGATTAGAAACAGCAGGGGAAGTCGAGTTAGCGTTTGGCTCTGATGCCGATGGCAAAAGCGCTCCTGAATACACAAGCACATTAGAGCCTGATGTGCCATAAGATCCTGGACTTCCCTGCACATCAGGGGCGATTTGCAAGTTGCTAACAAAATCACTACCGTTAATCCCGCCGCCTGCAGTTGGTTGAATGTATACATCTAACATAGACGTCGTGCCATTATTAAGACCATAAGCAACAACACCTGTCGTAGATGTAGTGCCAGATCCAGGCAAAGTGACAGTTGGTAAAATCATTGATTGTACCCAAGAGCCATCTGACATTTCTTGAGTTAATGCAGCATTCTTGTAAAGTGTAATTAGACCTGCCATATAAAGCCACCTAAAATAAGTTCTTGTATTGAGTTTTCTTTAAAAACTAATCAAATACCTATCTTATATAAACGGTAGAGCTCCAAACGGGGACACCATATCTCTGACCATTATAAGGTGTAGCTTTAAAGATATACACTTCGCCAGATTTTGTTTGATTCGCAGCAACTACCTTACCTGTAAAAGCAGCAGTAGAACCCACACCAGAAGTTGCACCAATCCCGCCAGAACTATCTAAATACCATTGAACTAATGTGTTATCAGGAAAATTATCAGGTATATTATTTGGATTTCTGTAATCATAAACTGCAACCAACGCATCTCCAGCAAGGGCTGATCGCAAGGATGTGTCTTGGTCAATTTGGATTGTGTTTGCATTGGCATAAACAAACTCAGAATTTCCTATTCCACTTATTATGTAGGGAACTTTATCACCATTTAAAGTCACAATGTTTGATCTTGACACTAATCCTGTGCTAAAGCTATCGGATGGAGTTACTTCAACAAAGAATTTATCTCCTTGAGCAAATGTTGCACCAATACCAATATCTACTTTCTTTTGTGTAATTCTGTTATTATAACTTGTTATCGGGAAATACTTTTGGCCACCAATGACCTGGCTTTGCCCCGTACCAGAGTATGCCGATCTATATCTCCACCATACAATTTCTGTTCCATTTTCATCTGCATCATTTGGAGAATTAAAAGTGTAATCAACAGTTAATCTTTGATAAATTGTAGGATTGATCAAAGTGCCATTTTCATCAAAAACTTGAGGCATCAATTTGGTATTAAGCGCAGATGGCACTTGTGTTTGGTTGTATTCAGAAAGCAAACTTGGATTATCTAAAGTTGTGTAAAATAACCCAAAATTTCTAATATCAATTGGCAATGGATCACCCAAGTTATCCACTGAAGGGTCATAATTTTGAATTTCAACACCAACTCTATAGTATCCAGAATGCTCAATATAAATTGTTATATTGTCAGTGGGCTCAAGTTCTTTTGCAAAGGTGACAGTTCCTTCTTCTGGGCTAAGCCAGTACCCTCCACGAATAATAGTTTGATTTTTAAGAACAATTGCTATCGCATCTTGCGGCCAGCGCCCATTAAATAGAGTATATGTTTTATAGTCTGTAGTTGTAGTGGGTTCACCCTTGGACGTATATTTAGAAGAAGGCGTGGTAATAGTCACATAGACTTTTGGCAAATTGCCATTGGCGTCTCTTCTAAGCGCAGGATTAAAAATTATTAGACCATTAGATGGCAAAGTGGAATACGCAGATGTGCTTACTGCTGAATATCTATTTTGGGTATCTTTTAATTCCACTAATATTTCATCCGTGGATAACCATGTTCTTACTCGATTGTTTTTAAGAACTGTGTAATTCACAAGATTGTCATCACCTTGAGTGTCTAATCTAGAATCAACACTTTGTTCTGTGAATAAAACACCACTCTGTCTATTTGGCAAAGCACTTTTTCTTGAAGTATGGATAACAGAAAAATCAGCAAAATCTGTAGAGTTTCCCCTGCAAATACCCCATGTAGCAATAGCTGTATCAGGCAGAAACTGTGAAGCTGACAAAATTGCTTCAAACATCATGCCATTGACAACTTGTATAGGCGTATATAAATATTGAACCGAAGGCGAAACTGTTTTATGATACAATGACTCTAAAACTGGCCTTATTACAGAAGAAGAACCAATATTCCAGCCATCTGTCAATTCTACTTGATACTCCAGGGCTAATATTTCTTCTTTTAAAGTATAATCTGAACCAGAAGGTATTTCGGCCCAGGGCGTAAAGTTTAATCTGTCAAAAGACCAACGAGCTCTAACGGCACAAGATGTTCCATGTGTATCTTCTATGACTGGAGTAAATGAAGCACCTATTCCACTTACCCAGGTAGGATTTAAGAAATCGTATTTTTTACTCCAGCTGGATTTGAATAAATTATTTGCACCATTGTGTAATAATGTAGAAAGAGAATTATCCCAGTCTCCTGATTCAGAAATATGGAAATGATAACCATTTGTGTCAGAAGAGATTTCTCTAAGCTTAGATTCTTTATGAGATTTTCCGAGTCCAAAAGTTAAAACTGGTGCACCACTGTCGCCCCAAGCACTATTTGCCGCAAGGGCAGTTACAGAGGATGCTTCTGCGCTTGAATTATCTCCATCACCAATAATTGTCCCAAGTGGAATAAAAGTTTTAGCCCATCTATTTATCAAATAATCTGTGACATCACTGTAGTTGCAAATTGTATCAGAAGTAAAATTTCCACCTGAAGGATCACCCCAGGCACTTCTTGTGCCAGAAGGCAATGAGTTCCAATAATCAATAATATCATTTAATCTTAAACAACTGATTGAGTCTAGATATAATACGACATCATTCACTCTAATTCTATTGTTTACAGTGTCATTTTCTTTGATTATAGCGTCGTATACACTTTGGTAGTTCAATCCACTCATTACTAATGGCGCAGTGCCTAAAAGGGTTGAATTTAAGCCTCTTTGGAAAAGAGCAGATGAATACAAAGCTATCGAATCTAGATCATTAGAATATCCGGAAGTTCTATTCAGCTCTTGTGTAGATATCACCCAATAGTCTGTATATGATGTCTTATAATTTCCAGTGCCCGACCAATACATATTAGAATCAGTGCGAGAATATAAATTTGTCAAAAAATTAGGCAAAGATGATTTTAGTTGTGTACCTGTGCCATAAAATGGATCACTCCAAGAAATCGAGGCAGTGTCATCTACAAGCAATGCATTCAAAAATTTTATATCACTTGTTATATTTCCATTGTCATCTAAAATAATTCCACGGAAATTTCCAGTAGTAAAATCTACATTATTTATAGTTTCTATTGGAGTCACTGGTGTTTGAAAATAAACACGAAAGAAAAAATCTTCGTTTGTTCTTGCAGACCAAGTTGCCCCATTATATTTTACTAAATTTCCGTTCGGCATTTTTTAATAACCTTGAATATTTGATTTAACCCAATTGATGACCGCTGACCCACCAACAGCAACTGATTCTGTTGCGACTAGTGCGTACGTTGATCCTGGAGTTAATCCTGTAACATTTATTATAAATGATTTAAAGCCAGGATATGAGATGTCAGCAGCAGTAAATTTTTCAGGCAATAAATGTTGCTTTAATTTACCAATATCAATAACCTGATCAATATAATATAATCGGAAATCTGATATTCTTGCAACCCTTGTCTTCAATATATCTGAAATACCATCAGAAACAGATAATCTCCAATATCTATGACTTGAAGTCACTAAGTCTATAGATAATATACTTTCCCAGCGCCCAGACCCAGCATGGATAGGAGGATCTATAGTTGCATTGGTGGCTGTTGTCCAGGTAGAATTATCATCAGAATATTCAAAAGTGACAGTTGGATCTTGGGTGTAATAAATTTTTGCAATAATTTTATTTACAGGTTTGCTATTGCCTAGCCCAAAATCATATTTGGCTGTTATACCAGCAGAAGACCCCGAGCTTGTTGATTCGTAATATGTAGAAGTATCATAAATATCATTATCATAAAGCCTAGGGGCAGAATTAAACCCAGATGAGGCTTGGTATCCTGGCGCCCAATTAACCGAGTTTGTAGTTGAAGCAGTAGTGGCAAGCGGCATACCTGTTGGCAAACCGCCTGAAGTATTATATATTGCTACTTCTAAAGTATTATCCAGCGAGGTGGCATCATCTTGCACTTCTTTTCTGCTTAAGAAAAGTGAAACTTTAGTTATTTCAGAAGTTTCAGCTATAAATGTTTGGCCCAATTTACCTCCGCCAAATGATTCTGAATTATCAATATATCTATTTATATTGGTGCAAGCTAAGCCTGTTTCAGGGTTTTCATCTGTATGATACCATGTATCACCATCATCATTGGAATACCACATGCCATTATCTGTGGCTGCCAAAAGACAAGTTGAAGACAAGGTAAATAAATCATTTATTGAAAGATCAGACCCATTTATTCTCTCGCATTTTTCAAATGTCTTAGCCTCATCAATGCTTCTATAAACACCCTTGTTTGTTCCAACAAAAATTTTATATAATGTTTCTCCAGTAGAAATAGTTTCAGCAGATGTTGCAAAACAGTTGCAAGAAATCCCTACCAAGCTATGGTTTTCAACAACAAAATCTTTTAAATCTTCTTGTGAATTGTCAGGGTCACACCATCTCCAGTTTCTTACAGTGTAAACTCCATTAGAAGAAAGGATTATCAAAGGTACAGATTTTGGCCTTGGACTTTGGAATATTTTATAATATTTCACCGGTACAGTTAAAGTGTTACCATTGGGAGTTGTGACAACTACTGTGTTTGGATTTGATCCAAACATCTCTCTTCCGACTAGAATAGATGCATACTCGCCCCTTGATGAAGCATTACCAGTACAAACTGCATATAATCCAACATTTGTACACAAATATAAGCCGTCAACTTGAGTTTGCTTTCTATTGTCTCCTGTGCCCACAAACCTATAAAACTTGTTACTATATAGACCATATACATTTGATCCATCAAGATCATTAAAGTGATCAGATATAAATGATGTTGCACCCGTGCCTTGCCTCACAAAGGCCAATCCATCATTTTTGCCATAGGCATAAAAAGTATAATTCGTGTCCCACGATCCTGATAAATAAGCATAAATTGCTTGTGGATATGTTGGATTTAAGGCCCAGGTGTCATCACTTTGCTGCTCATATAACCCAATGTCAGTTCCTGCCATAAGGTAAGAACTTGATGCTTGTGTGCTAATAAAATAAACTTTATTAGCATTATCTAAAGCAGATTCTTTTACCCAATAAGAACCATTGTAAATCCAAATACCCTTATCTGTACCCAGTCTCATGTCAGTACCAGAGCTGTTAGCATTATTCATGATGTAAATAGATCTTGGAGAACTAGAAACATTTGAAGAGCTTGGTTCAAGTCCAACAAATAAATTAGAAGATGAGTTTCTACTATCGGCTTCACTAAACGCAAAATCATAGAATAATGAATTCACAGGACCTCTATGAGATTTGTCGGCATATATTGGATCTGGTTCACCCGTAAAATTTGTAAATAAATTATTATAATTTGAATTTGCAGTAATGCTTAATTGTAAGAGATTAGATCCTGCTATAGAATTCAAATGGTATGGCTGATTGCTTTGAATTAAACTTATTTTATCTTCTATGCCTGGGACATTCTGCAATGTAGCTTCGTAAACAGCTGTTGTAGTAATCGGAAGAGTGGTTGAACTCGACCTTGGTCTTAATAAAGTAATTATTCTTGAGCCAAATGCATCAGGTTCAACTTTGACCTGTAAAAATTCAGAAACATTTAAATTTGAATTTCTAAATTCTAAGAAATTTGCAGTAAATGGAACCTGTAATGGGTCAGAAACTGTTACGCCTGTACCAGCAGGAGCGCTTCCGCCCAGTGGAGATGCTAAAACTGTCAAAGGCGCATCCCCTGAAACCAGGGAGTTTATCTGCTCTGCGTGTGGAGTGTCACCTACATTTGAAATAAAAGCATTTAATTTAATGATTGTTAGCTTAACTACATCGTCAGCCGTAAGTGAACTTGCAAAAGTAATACGACCTTCTGTAGGATACAGTGAATAAATTTTATTTGCAGGTTCGTCGTTGATATAAACAATTACATCTGCGTCACTATACCAACTACTGGTGTAATAATTTAAATAGTCACTCTCAAGAATAAAACTTTGTCCAAGAGTTTGATCACTCGAAAATTTTACAGATTGATAGTATGTATTTAACGTGTAATCTCCAGAAGAAACTAAACCTTCTAAAGTTGTTCTATCTGAAGATATGGCTAAGCGATCTTCATAATATATAGTTGCTGTCGGAGAGGTATTAAATAAATTTACAGGCCTATTCCAAATAGCATGTGATAATCTATACCCATTATTAATTATATAAATATCTGTATCTATTGTATTATAGGTATTTGTGCTTGTTCTTGCAGATGTAATATCTATTGTATATGAGGTAATACCATCAACAATGCTTGTGTTGACATCTATTGTAAGGATTTCTTTATATTCTCCTGATACAACCTCAACTGTAGTATACCCAACAAGAAGATTTGGCTCAGTAACAAACAGCTGAGTATCTGCAGGGGCTAATTCTGTAGTAAGTATCAAAATTATAAGATTGTCTGGAGCTGCAGAAAGATATATACCTTCTTTTGTACCTACTATTAAAGATCTTGTTGCATGATGGTAGACTGTATTGATATTCCCTTGATTGTTTTGATCCCAATTTGATTTTACTACAATTGTTGGAGACCAAGAATACTCACCTGAAACTTTAGAATCTGTTAAAATCCAAGGCGAATTTGTGCTCACAACTGCATATTGATTGGATCCAATTCTTTCTACAGCGTCTTTAAAAGGATAAGTGCTTGAGCCTAATAAAATTGGATTAACCCAAAACTCATAAAAACTTATAGGATCCGTGCCATAGGTCAAAGAACCACTAGAATCACTATCTGTATATGATATTGTGAAAATAGATCTTACCCAAGATTCTCCACCCAAAACTTCAACCCATGATGTTGAAGTCATAGATGCATACCTGGTAAGAACCCAGTTTGTTGAACCATTGCCTACTGTAGTGACTGTATATATACCATTTTGTGATTGATTAGTTTGGTTTTTAATCAATACTCTATTACCTACACTTAATTCAACATTGTCTATTTTAAGCGCAGCTTGAGCAGCGCTGTTTGTTAATGTTGCACCAACGCCAAGTGTGCCATTGTTATAAACTGCAGATAAATTTGCAGTTGTCGCTACATTAACTGTAATTCTGGCTGCATAGCTAGCAGAACTCCAGCCTTGTAATGGGTGATACCAATATTTAAGATATGTATTTTGATCTGGTTGTTCTTCAAACAATCTAGCTGTGTGTGATATATAAACTTTTGTATCTGTAAACCAAAGTAAATCATTTGGTGAATTTTGTCTTATCCATAAAAAGCCCTTTGGAATTTCAGCTGAGATTATTCTGGAAGAAGAGTATGCGCCTGTGTCTAGTGCTGTAGAAAATCCCTTATCTGAGCCAATATAAATAGTTCTGTCGTAATTTTCAGTAGTTACACCATTTTGAACTTGCAAATTTTGAGTTACAATTTCAGCTATGGCATATATTTCTTTAGGGCCTGCTACAGACTCCCAGACACTTGTCCATGTAAATTCTGTACCACGGTATGCAAACGCAGTATATAATCCATTTGTAGTGCCAAGATAAATGGTCGTTGAATATTTATAATCTACTGCTCCATTGTTGTCAAAAGACTCTTTATTTGTAGAAACAAGAATCGCTGTTGCGAATGCTGGTGTTGAGACACTGCCGCTGAATTCTATAGGCAGCGTAAATTTTTGCCAAGTGCTGCCCTGATCCTCTGTGAAGAATACTTTACCTTGGGCTGTGAGAACATATGTAACATTTGAAGGTTGACTATTAGTCCCTTCGCTAGATCTCAACAAATCATCAGAAAAATCAATTATTTCTCCATTGTCTTGATTCCATGTTGATAAAGTTACTAGCAATGGATTATTAGAGGTCATTAAGCCTCTTTTTGTTTGATATAAAGCAGTATTTAATATAGACGACTTCGCGATTTTAAAAACCTCTGTAGTGTACTGCAAATCCTGATTGGTTAATTCTGGATAAAATGTTTGATGGTCACCTGCAGATAATAATTTTTTATATGGTTGCAAAAGGGCAGGCTCTAAATATCTTGCTTGCCCTACATGATCTAAAGGCGCTATTCTTCTGGGATCAATAATTCCTTTTGTAAAAGTACCGGCACTTACATCTTTTAATCTAGTACCAGACAATATGCCAGTTATTTCTCTGCCAATTTTTTCTAATAGTATTCTTAAACTTGACAAGGTATAAGGAGAGCTCAATACTGGACTAAAAGAAATCGTACCCTCGCCAGAATTTATAGCATACAAGCTAGAAGAAACAACTACATCATCAAGGTAAACTACTGGATCCAAATACAACCCTGTGTCCCATCTGAATGTATTTTGTTGACCTGAAGAATTAGTACTGCCATCTGTCAATGCTATTTTTGCAGCAGTTATAACAGCAGTATTTTTGGCATACAAGTTAACCTGGGGAGATAAAGGCAAAATTATTTGTAAAAAAGCAGTTGTTGTTAGGGAATTTTTAAGATAAATTTTTCCAACTGCTGGGTCTAAGTAATAAGCAGTAGTTGGCAGTATAGCATTATTTAATCTTACTTCTGGAAATCCGTAATTCGCAGCAGCCCAGTTCGAAACTCTAACATCAATGCCGTTTACTGTTTCGTAAGTCAAGAAAACAGTAGAGCCAATAGGGCCTTTTGCTATAAGAGTTCTATTTGTAGATAAATTAATTTTACTTGGATGATTATTTCCTCCCAAGTGTATGTGCTTATAAAACCCCCGCCTAAGAGCGGCTTCAAAAGCTCCTGCTAAATTCTTTAATTGATTTCTTCTGTCATCATATTCAACAAGATCAACATAAGCGCTTGTTCCGGAAGGCTGGGAATAAACCCCAACTTGCACTGATGCCAAATAAGTTGCAGTGTGATATAAATTATAATTATAATCTGGGTCTAAGGGACTTATTATAGTGGCTTTGCCCTCAGTTGCTAAACATGGACTGTTAGATGCCCAGATATAATATATATTGCTTTCATAATATCTAAAATAAACAGGCTCTTCTGTATATGCCCTATAAGGACCAACTATGCCGTTGCCAATTGTGACTCTTACGCATTGTTCAAATGTATTTTGAAAAATTATATGCCCAGATTCGGCTCCTGTTAAATTTAAATTCAAATTCCAAATTGTTTTTTGATTTTCAGTACCTGACTCAACCCAAAAACACCTATAGGCATCAAACGCATCTATAAATTCCTGATTAGTATTGAATGAAGCGTGTCGAGACCACGAACTGGCACTGACTACATAAATTCCATTGTCATCTTTTGTTGTTTGATTTTTTACTAAAACAATGTCTCCGACCGATAATAAGACTCCATCAATTGTTAAAAGACCACTAAATGACCCAATATTTACAGTTGTTGCTGCAGCACATATCAATACTGGTTGCATATTCATAAATACAATTCTGCGGCCCAGATAAGAATCTGGATCGTCATTGTATGCATCAATTAAGGCAATTTGATCTAGTCTGATAGTGTTGTTTAAATCAGAAGAGTATGAAATGTCAGAAGATAGCTTTGTAACTTCCCAGCCTTCAATAATTCCAGGGCCAACAAACCCATATAGACCACCGAAAGAGTTATCAGTGGTCATCATATTTCTCTCATCAAATACTGGGTAAACTATGTCGCCCTGAGTAAGAGTGTAATATTGGTATATTGGTGTTATTTTTCCCATAAGTTATTAATATAATTTTACAAAACCATCAATGGTTTTAAAAGGTCTGTCTCTTCTAGAAACTGCTCCACCATTTGTATTGTTTTCTGCGGATGTGTTGAACTCAATAGTTTTAACACTATCAGAATCAATTGAAGACACAATTCCAATATGATCAGGCAATACATCGACATCAAATTGAAACAATACTAGATATCCAGGTTTTACAAGTTTTCTATTGGCAGCACTGTTTTTCAAATATTTATCTTGATTTATGGCTGTTTCTTTAATTTCTCTAACACGAGCAGATGGTCTAAAAAACCTGTTTTTAATTACAAGCAAGACAGATTTAAATACAGAAATTGCATTTTTCTGATTATATTTAATTCCTGACAAATCACAAAAAGTTTTAGCTGCAGCAAAGCTTAAACCAGCAGCACAAAATGGCATCCAAGCTTTACCGTCCTTGGTACCAAGGCCAAACAGTCTTAAAAATCTTGCAACTTGCTCTATATTATTTGACCTCGAAATGCCTAAATATTCTGAGCTTGTTTTTAATAACTCCAATGCAAATTCTTGATTACTAAAAGTTGACAATAAAGAGAAATCTAATTCTTTAAATTCACCTTCCTCAACAAGCTTTTCTAAATCTACAATTGGTACATCGTTGTCTTTGATTTGTTCTTCCATTATGTTGCTCCTTAGGTAATAGTAAGGCTTGTAGAAACTGCTCCACCATTAAGGGTTGCAGTTATTGTTGCGATTGTAAGTTCAGTAACCGAAGTTGTTGTAACAGTAAATGTCACCCTAGAGTTGCCAGTTGTAATGGTAACTGATGCCGGAACTGATGCATGTACGTTATCTGATGAAAGCGTAATTACAGTACCGCCTGTCGGGGCTGGGCCAACTATAGTAACGGCACATGTTGTCGGAGAACCACCAGCCACAGATGTGGCTGTTAATAACAACCCAGATAAACTCTCTGGCCTCATCCAATAAAGATCATCGGTAGATGTTTCTAACTGAACCGCTATATCGTCAATCACGGCTGGATCGGCGTCTACAGAAACCAACAATGCAGCAAATCTAATGTATTGAGATGGAGTGTCCAATGTAAACACAGAATTAGGAGTCAAGCTGCTATAGTTAGACAATTGGAATGCTTTATTTTCATCAGGATCTGTAGTATATTTAAATTCAATAATACCACCATTTTCCATGCCATTATAAGTCAATAATCCTCTTCTAATTAGAGGAGCTGGAGTAGAGTCCAACTGGCTTGTGGTGTCAAATAATTTGGTATAGAAAAATGTAGCTTCTGACGCAAAGTAATAAATACTTACTGAATCTATATATGGAGTGACTGCTTCTGTTGCAGTTGTCAATACGGCCTTATACTGAATCCACTGTCCACCAAATGCTGATAAAGAATATGTATTTGTAATTGTACCACTCGCATCTCCATCAATTGTAGAATATGTGAATGGAATTCCCCAATCTTTTTCTAATAATTCAGTTCTTGTATTCGCTGTTCTAATATAAATGTCAACCTTGACACCAGCTTCAAGTCCTGGTCCGCCGCTTGCGCCTGATGGATAGTTTGCCACTGTTGTGACTTCATCCCATCTTGTTAATGTAGCAACATAAAAAGGCTCAGATTCATAAATACCTGTTTGTCTGGTCTTCCTAGCAGGAGCAAACAATGCTGACGTTGGTGTATTTGTAGAAGTATATGTAACAACTGACGAGCCAGATGGAGTAACTCCAGGCGTAATTTGATATATCTTACCTACAGGTTCTTGAGAAGAATTACCAACTGCAGCAGTTCCATAAATAATATTATCGATTACAGAAGTATTTGAAATATTATTTGCATTATTTTTGAATCTAACATATGCTTTTCTGTTATTTGTTTTTAAAGATGAAGAATCCGCACTGTAGATATTTCCATTTACGGCTATACCATATGCGCTAGAACCCCAGTAAGCCATTTCTCTTATATTGGTTGAAGTTGGCGGATTAACATATTTAAATGCATCAAGTCCAGTTACATAAGCTGTTACACCATTTGTTGTGTGAGATGATATAGTCCAAAAGATATCATTGTCTGGGCTATTTGTAAAATCATAATATCTGTCTGCTTGCTGGTCATAAATTCTAGATGTGGTGCTTACGGTGCCATCGTTGTTAAACGAAATAGCATAAATAGCACCGGATGAATCACCAGCCCAAATCTGATTCTTTCCACTATTGTATTCTATGCTGTCAATTCTGTCTTCTAGTGAATCTAGGGTTTGACTCCAAGTGTTTCCATCGGTATTATAAACTTGTCCCTTTAATTGGCCGCCAAGTCCTGCAAACAAATACTTGGAAGACTTGCCAAATGACAGCACACTTGATTGTGTGAATGTTCTAGA
>Ga0247723_1000484_pt1 | contig 27535 bp, 37 predicted proteins | sample MSEWelMarce5H_FC_FD_189079 | JGI IMG/M metagenome (GOLD analysis project Ga0247723, IMG submission 189079) | Subsurface sediment microbial communities from gas well in West Virginia, United States - MSEEL Well Study Marcellus 5H_FC | ecosystem: Environmental > Terrestrial > Deep subsurface >... | reverse complement strand
CCCGGCGATGGTTCTACAAAGGGTCATTAGCATTTGACCCCCCCCCACCTTACGGTTTCAAATTAAAAATTATTTTTTTTTAATTTGGTGCGATTCACGTCCTCGCTTGGCGTTGTGACACCGGTGACATAGCGATTGAAAATTCGCCATGTCAAGTGTCGGACCACCGTCACGAATTGGTACAATGTGATCAACCACATTTGCAGACCGTCCACAATCCACACACGCAGGGTTCGAGCGGATGAACATTCCGCGGAGTTTTTTCCACGCGCCCGAACCGTAGAATTTTTCGTCCGGCGACTTTGGTTTTGGTGAGGATTTCACCCACGGCGGGCGTTGACCCTTTGGAATTGTCGGCATGGCGTTTCATTTTGATTGATTGTTTTGTTCGATGGCCCATTCTGCGCCGGCGACAAACGCCGTGCGAATCCAACCGTGTGGTTGATTGACTTTGTCCGCGACGAATTGCCACGAAGCGTGTTCGATTTGTTCGTTTGTCATGATGTTTTAATTCGATACATTGGTTGTCTAATCTTAAAAAATCCCGATTCAAAAATCCAAACCGCCCGACCAACGACGCGCGATTCGTTCAATTTTTCCAGCATCGGAACCACTTCGGGTTTGGCGATTGCCTGGAATGATGCCAACGGCATTTTACAAATGTGCGTGTACATTTTCCAAACGGTTCGATGTTGATCGTACGGGAACAATTGCCGCAACATGATGAACACGTCGGCGGGTTTGTCCCAATACGAATCGGCAACGATACGGGGATCATCGAACATATCGGCGGTATATTGTACGTCCGGCCGCGTCGCGTGATGCGACCAACACTTGACCATTGTTTTTGGATGGGTCCGTAAAAAACGAAACGTGAACCCATGCGGGTTGTGGCGTTTCTGCCTTTGAATTCCACGGGTGATTGCCATGTTCCCAAATCAATTGGGAAAATTGCAAATTGTCCAAAATGAAATGAAACAATTCGGCGTTGGTTCCGTTACCAAAATGATCGCAATCCAAATCTAGGGCGTTGCCCGTCAAATGGTCGGACGTCTTTGAAGCGCCTGGCGTTTTATTGTTCAACGTGCGGGAACGGTAGCCCGACGAAATGTGCAACGGCCCGCCGACAAATTCGCGGCATGGTTCAAAGACATTTTGACAAATCGCCACCAAATTCGCTTTGTGCGTTGGCGTTGGCATATTGTCAATTCCGTAACGTTCGGCCGTTTGTGACTTTGTCACCTCGGCCCATGTGGTATGTGCGGATGGATTTTTCATTTTAATTCGTTGATGTGGTTCAATTGTATTTGATGCATAACGTATTTTTTTTTCCCGTACATTTCAACGATATTTTCGTCGTTGAACAGTTCGTCGGCCGTCGCCCAACCGGCGATGTTGAACATCGACGAACCGTTGGTGTTGATCGCCAAAACGTAAACCGAACACGAATTGCGTTTTGACACGGGAACAATCAATTTTCCGTTTCCGTATGTTGTGAATTTAACATCAATTCCACGGCCGTCGTTCAATTTCATATCGCATGATCCAGGAACCAACGGCAAACGGTATTCAAAATATAAATTCAAATACTTTGCGACGGCTATTTCCGCGGCGACGGCCATGATTTCCATGTTTTCTTTGTCGGGCAAATTGCGATTTGTCGATGACAAATTCATTTTGTTCATCATTTCGTTTCGCACACGGCCAACGCGTTCGGCCAATGCCAATTCATCTTCGGTCAAAAAAACCGTCGGGCCAATGGTATAGTAATGATCGCCATTGTTTCCGTTTTGCATGATTGCCATCATTCTCTTTTCGTCGTCGTTCATTTGTTTATATTTTTTCTTCGTTGGCTTTCGGCTTTGGATCTGCAAATGTTACATTGGGCGCGCTGATAAAACACCATTTCGTTGATGTTTTTTCTCCCATAATACGAAAACAATCGCGCGTTTCGCATTTCACCGCATTTGCTACAAATGCGGTCAATCAATTCATTAAAAAGGCGTTTCATCGGCTTTCAAATTAGGGGTTGGAAAATTTACTAATTGCAAGGTAAATCCACGGCCTTTGTCGTCTTGTACGGCATTGACAAATCCTTTGATGATGATGTCTTGAATCACCTGGCGCGCGTGGGCGTCGGTTGTGTTTTTGTTCACGCGAACCCAATCACGGGCATCGGTTTTCTTCATTCCGTTAACCGCTGCGCCAATTTCAAACAAATCGGCGTCGGTCAATGCTTTGCGTTTGGCGGTGGGTTGTGGCGTCACCAATTCAAACGCCGGGCGCCCGTCGTCATCAATGGTCATTTTAATATCGGGAAACGATTTGTTCCGAGTGTATTCCGCGGAAATTACCGTGTCGTCATCTTCACGGGTAACGGCGAATACCGTTTCCGCTTTTTGCACCAAATAAGCGCCCAAATGTCCCTTTGCGTTGCGGTCGTTTTTGTTTTCGTGCAACACACAAATGATGTGGCAATTGAGTTGCGCGGACCATTTCAACAAACGTGACGCCATTTCCGTGGCTTCTTCTTCGTCATTCACGCCTTTCGACATCAAATCGACAACACCGTCCAAAATCAACACGCCGATGTTTTGAATTGATGCGATGGCGACTTGCGACAACATCAATCGCTCTTTATTGTTTTCCGCCGACCTCAATTGAAAATAACGAACCAACGGCGTGTTGGCGTCGGGCGCCAATCCCGCCATGTGGTGAATCCGTGATTTGACGCGGTGGGCGTGGAAATCCCCTTGTTCGGTGTCAATATAAACAACACATTTTCCGCTATTGTAACCGCGAAACTTGTTGCAAACGTCAATTATTGATGTTCCAGCGGCGGCCAATGCGGACACAAAAAACGATTTGCGTGACTTCGCTTTGCCCTGGACCAATGAAAAATTTCCCAATGTTCCCAAAATGTAACGATCAACCGTGTCAATCAATTCAATTGCGACCGGTGGTTTTGGCGGAATCACAGTTGAATCCACTTCAAACGAAAACAAACGGTCAATCAATTCACGCGCTTTGATTTCGTCCGCCGTCAATTCAATTTGTTCGGTTGGTTCGTCGATGTCCATCGGGGGCGTGTCAACACCTGGCGCCGTGTAAACCGACGACATTGATTTGATGGCGAACAATTGTTCGTCGTCCAATGCGGACTTCTTTTGTTCACCGAATCCCAAACCACCCAAAGTTTTTGCGGCGGTGTGGAAATCGCCGCCGTGTTCCAAAATCGCGTAAATGGCGAATGAATTGTACGCACGTTCGGCATCGAACACCGTGGACGTCGTCCAACAAAAAAACAAACCCGATTCGACGAACACTTTGCCCGACGATTCCGCGTTTGTATCGCCTGGCCGTTTTACTAAAATGTGGTCCTTTATGTGGCGTCCAATGATCCAACCGTGCTTTGATAAGATTTCCAGCGCCGACACCTTTGACGCGTAATCATCGCCGGGACGAACCGAATCGCCTGGCAATTGTGCGGCCATCGTTTGACGAACGGCGGCGATGATTTCCGTGGATGGCGATTGGTCCATCGCCCGCGCGCAATCCAACAAAATCGCCCGTTCATCGGGTGTGATGCGTTGAATGGCGCGTTTGGTTTCGTATGTGTAACCCGGCGATGGAAACGCGGCGATTTGTCCGCCCATTCCACGGGTTTCAAATGTCACCTCACCGCGTTTGTTTTTAGATAGTTTTTGATTTCCGGCGATTTCATCGCATTGGTACAATAGGTGAACACCGCCCGACGGCGTGTTTGCAATCACCAATTTGTCCAATAGGGCGTCGGTGTTGTCGTTAAGGAGTTGGCAAAACTGAACCCATTCATCGCCGTCGTGGTGCTTTGTGTCCACATCGACGACCTCCAGGCCGTTGAATCCACACACCAATCCGATTCCGGTGGCGGTGTCGAAAATTTGTAGGTCATCAATTTGTTTTTCTGCGAATTTTGTCCATCCCGGAACAATGGGCCGTTTCCCGGACAACGGGATCGGTGAATATCCATGCGCGATGTATCGCGCGGCTGCGTCTTTGATTGTCATTTGCTTTCGTGCTTTCGTTTTGCAATTTTACAAAAAAATTTCCCAAAAATCTAAATACATTTCATTGCGTCCGTTGTTTTCGTTTACGGAAAACGTTTTCAAATGAATGACGTTGTGTGCGGGAACCAACCAAATACGTCGTGAATCGATGTGAACGAACGCGAAAACGTCAACACAATTGCCCGTGTATTTCACGTTCAAAGACGAATCAATCGTGAATTTGAACACGCCTGGACGGAGTTCGGAACGTGTTGCTTTGATTTGAACCCGGAACAGTTGTGAACCGGTGTCAATAATTACGTCGTATTCCGACGCCAAAAACATCGGAAACGACGTCACGAATCCCATTTCCGCGGCGCGTTGGGCGAAAATCAATTCGCCAACAACACCGGCGATTCTTTGTTCGTTCATATTTCCAGGACACCAACGCCAATGGCGTTGGCTAAATCCAAAACGTATTGTTCGTATCGTTTGGCGACAATATAAATGCCGCCATTTGATTCGATTTCACGTTTCATTTCCATTTGATCGGCCGACATACGATCGGAACCGAATTTAATTTCAATTCCAATGAAACGGCCATCAATCAATCCAATAATGTCCGGAATACCTTTCACGGTTCCGCCCTTACGATACACGCCGCGTTTGGCGTCGAAAACACCCATATTGTTGACACGGAACGCATATCCGCCGCGAATGTGGATGAAATCAAACAACACCGACGCCGTCAATGAATTGGCGTCTTTGTCGCCCAATACCTTCGGCCGCGGTACGGCGTGTGGCGGAACGTGTTCGTATTTTTTGGCGTTTAATTGAATGGCGAATTCATTCAATTGTTTAATCGTTTCCGGTAGGTTCATGTGTATTGTTCGTTGTATGCGATGTTTCCCCAATACGTCACGCCGTCTTTTGACGTTTGCCACAAAATAGTTGTCAAAATGAATTCGGACATTGATTCAAAATCGCGATCCAAAAAATAACGAATCATTTCCTTTTTATTTTGGCCAATCGCCTCGCGAATCCATTTTGATTGCGTTTCCTTTGGCAACATTGCCAACCATTCCTTTCCTTTTTTCATTGCTCGTTTATTTTAACATGATACTTTGTTTCCAATGCGGTAATGAATTCATCCAGGGGTTCCGGCCGGGGTGAATCGGCGGGGCGTCTGAAATGTTCCATCAATTTTTTGTCGTACAAAACGACATCCGAAATCAATCGGGCTAAACATTCACGGTTCGTCATAAAAATCAAAATTGAAATCGTTGACCTTAAATCCGGCGTAAACCGACGCGTTGCGGTGCAAATGCGGTTCAATTGATTTGATCAATGCGTGATAAGAATCGACGCATTCAATCAATTTCGCCAAATCCGAACCAGGTTCGGCATTGGTTCGCAATTCGTCAAGGTCAACGACAAATTTCATATCAAAAACGGGTTAACACGGGGTGTCACGGTTCGGTTTGAATTGTAATGTTCCGCCGTGCCATCCCATTGGTTGAATTTTTCCAAAATTACTTCTAATTTTTTCAATCCAATTTCCAACCATTCCGATTCCAAACGATACACGCCAATCATGTGGGGCGCTGCCGATTCGACGGCAATGAATCGGAATTCATCCAAATTCAATGCATGGCAATATATGGCCGCCTGGACGAAATACAAATCGTATTCAATCGTTCGGGTGAATTTGTGTTCGGACGCGTCCATCGTTGTTTTCAAATCAAACGCCAATCCAGGACCAAAACCATCAACGAATCCGTGAAATTTGTGACCAAAGATTTCGGTTTCAACGTGTTGTTCACGATTTGTGCAATACTTCACAATTTCCGATGCGGCTGGGTGTTGATCAATGGCGTGTTTAATATCCAGGATGGACACCATTTCCGATTGCGTCAACACGGTTTTGTCGCCAGCCGATTCCGTGAATTCATTCCAAATGTTTTTCCCGACGGTGGTTCGGCGATCACATTCCGGGGCGACGGCATATTCTTTGGAAAATTCGTCGAATTCCAAAACCAGTTTGTGAACCGCTTTCCCGAACCGCATGGCGGGTGTTTCGATTTTCTTTTTTGCTTTGTAGGTCAAAAAATGCAACGGCGATTTGTTGAATTCTTTAATGGCCGAAAACGACAACAATATGTCTTTCATTTTAATTCATTTTCTTCGGCCAATCGTTTGGCCAATTCAACAAAAAACATCAATCCCAAATTCAACCAAAATGGCAATAAAATTTCAAACCATGTCCATTCGCCGAATGAACCGATTTCGCCCAATTTGAACGTGATGAACCAAAGGGACATCCAATTCAATGAGTTCATTTTCATTTTTTTCATGCTTACTTTGAATTTTGCGCCCGCAACAATTCGTCGCGGCGTAGGGTTAAACGTTCCATTTGATATTCGATTTCGTCAATTTCCTGGCGTGACCATGTTGATTTGCACAAATGACGGATGTCGGAAATTTCCATCACCAACGTTTTGTCGGCAAACACTCCAATCACGTTCGGCGTTGTTAATTCTTTGATGGCTTTGTGGGCATGAACAACCGACGAATGATCGCGGTTAATAATTGCGCCAATTTCGTGCAACGACAATCGTAAATCTTCGCGCAACAAATACGCGGCGACCTGGCGGGCGCGAACAATTTTTGCGTGGCGTCTTTTTTCGGTGATTTCGGAAACGGTGATTTGGTAATATCGGGAAACCGATTCCATGATTTCGTTCGCCAATCGCATTTGAAATGGATTCATTTTATGTGTATTTGAATCCAGGGCCGCGACGCTTACATCAACCCAAATTGCGCCGCGACCCCTTCATCGGTTAAAATCAAAATGGCAAATCGTCGTCCTCAATTGCGGGTTTCGCCGCGTTTTTATCTTTGATTATTTGTGTGGCGGTTGTTGCCTTTGTTGTCGGTCCGATATTCGGGGACCATTCATCAACATTTGGTTTTGGCGCTTCGCCGAACACGTCGTCGGAACCAGCGGTTAAACCATCGAACAACGCATCTTCGTTGATATTGGAGTATTCAACAAGGGAAACAACGACGACGGCGTTCAAATACACCGTCAACCCTTTTTTCCCTTTGTATTCAAATACTTTGATGATGATTTGGCAACGAACATCGGAACCATTACCGATGGGGCCGTCGTACGGCAAACGGTTTGCGCCGAACACGCGTGGCAAATTATTTGATTTTGGCGTGATGAATGGCGCACATTCAACGCGTTCGTCGGAATCTTTCGCCTTGCGGGTTGTTTTTACAATCGCTTCAAAAACGCGTGTTCCGAACGATTGAATTTCCGCCAACGATGCTTCGTCCAATTCCAAATCCAATTGATATTTTTGTGACATATCATTCGGACCGGTGGCGCTTGTCACTTTCGCCCAAACGGCCTTGCCGTTGACGAACATTTGGTGACCTTTGATGAAATCGGGTTTTGTCATTTTGTTGATTTTGTTAAATTTAGATGCTTTCGGTTGATGTAATTGTTTAATAATTTGGATGGTGGGCGATGGAACGAATCGGCGGAACGTCGCCCGTTTCATCTTCGTTGCATCGGATTTCCGTTGCGGCCTGGCCGGCGTTGTTGGCGGATTTCGCCCAGACAGTCACCTGGCGACCGTCTAAAAATGTGACGATGTAGGTCATTTGAAAAATGTGAAAATGATGATTCGCAAAATTGGGCGAAGCGAATGGCCCAACATGAATCCAGTTGCGGCAAATGCGATCAATTGCCAATTCCGAACGATGGAACGAATGGCCATGCGTAGCGGGTGAATGTTGATTGTGATAAATGGTTTCATTTTGCTTTCGTGACCGGGGTTGTTTGTCGTTCACTTGGCAAACATACAACCAAAATTCATTCCCGCAACACTTGTTCAAAAAAAATTTTACAACGTGTTATATTAACAACGCATTGTTAATTGATGGATGTGGTGATGTGGTTGTATGTACGGATGGGGGTATGTGAATGGATGGGCCCCCCTATGGGGGGTCCCATACCTTTTCATCCACATCCCCTTTCCACCTACCAACCAACCCCATCGTTTGAATGAATGTGTTTCCGATGTCAACAACCAACGCCAAACCCATAAAAAAACCGATGAAGCGTTTTCGTGCGTTTTAACGAATTAAAAACGCCGCGGTGATACCAATGTACCAAAGCGGCGTAAAACTTCGTTACGCGTCAAAAAAACGGCATCAGCGAACGCGTGGCGGTTCGTTGTATGCCGTGGAAATTTATTTGTTGCTGAAAATGGTGTCGAAAAACACTTTGAACGCCATTACGACGACGGCAACAACAGCCAACCCCGATAATAATTCACTCCAGGTGTTGCCACGTTTGGCGGGTGGGGATTGTCTTTGCTCTAAAACAACCGATTTGACGGCCGTGGTGTCGCCGGCATATTGCGCCGAAACACGGATGGTGTCGAATTTGCGAATCACGCGAACCAACAATTTGTCTTTAGTTACAAAAATGGTATCATTTGGCGTGGTCACAAAGGACGTGTCAACGGTGATTCGCTCCGTGTATACTGTGTCCCATTTCAACACAATTTTTTCAACAATAATCGGGTCGGCTTTTTTGAAAATGCCACACGAACACAACGCAAACAACATTGTGAAAATCAAAAAATTACGCATATTCATTTGAATTTATTGTTCAACCTTGCCCACGGTTGGGTTTGGCGTAATTATCCGCCCCCTTATTGCTCGACGTTTTTGATTTTGAGTGAACGCCTGGACGTTTACGAACGGCCCGTTGGGGCTTTGCGTTTTGTTGTGTTGGCTTTGCCATCGGTAGGTTTTGGATCTTTAGAAAAAAGGAAGGCGAATCCGCCCATCAAAAAAATGGACACTTCGGTCAATGTCGCGCGCTCGAACCATACGAACACCAACGACACAACCAAAATTGTCAATCCAATGACGGTGGTTTTCCAATTACGGAAAATCCGTTCAAGCATTGGGTTTGTCTTTCAAATAATCACGGCGCCAACGCCAAATCGTATAGGCCAACGATGCGACCATCGCGACCAATCCGATGATTTGTGAAATTTGAGCGATTAAAATCGACGCCGTGGTCATGGACCACGTTGTCACAATGTGTTGAGCGGATTCGTTTTTCATTTTTCCGTTGGCGTAAATTCGCCGGTTTCTAAATCAATTTGACCATCACCGAATTCGGCACCGATTTCGGACACGGTTTCATCAATTGTTGTTTTTAACTTTTTGTAATTTTCCAACAAAATGTCTTTTGAAATTTCGGCCAACGCAATGGCGCCCAATTCCATTTGGATTTGCTGCATTTCGTTTTTTGCCTGGTTGATCTTTGCGATCAATTGTTCGTCAATTTTTGCCATTTTATTTGTATTTAATACAAAATTACGAATTTACAACGTACGGTTCACTAACCCCAATCGTCAATGTGACGCTCGGCGGGTTGATTTGGTTCGCAATTTGCGTGGCCAAAATGGCCTTCAATTCGTTCACGCGATCTTCGCCAATTGCTTCAATCGTCCATTCGGTAACTTGTTGGGCGAACGCATCACACGCCGAAACGTCGGACGGCTCCGGAAACGGTATGAACCCTTCGGGTTGAATCACTTCCAACGACAACATTTGCGTTCCAATGGCTTGTTGGTAGTATTCCTTTCCGTCAACGGTGGTTGAACCGGTCAAACGCCAATGTACATTGTACACGACGTCGTTAAGATTTTGGAATTGCGGGTAAACGTCCGTTGTTTTGCAATCCCAATTGTAATTGATTTCGTTTGTCATTTTGATTTGAATTAAGTAGTTCCTTCCAGTAACGTGATCGCGCAATAGTAAATTTCGGGCGTGTATGAAACGCCTTGTTTCGCTTGGACGTTGATTTGATCGCCCGGCGTGACATCATCTTGCAACGGAATGTGAAACGTGAACACGGTTCGTGTTGCCCCTTCGTCTTTTGACATATAACCCGTCCATGTATGTGTTGTATCTGAAACAACAATTGATTGTGACACGTCGTACAAACGGAATTCAAAGTTGTTGAAACCGTCATACGACGAAACGTTTTCAACGCCGAACGTCACCGTTGCAATCAATTTTGACGAACCCGATGCGGCGTCGGGTGATGATGCAACAATCAACGCCGAATCAATTTCAACGTCGTCAAATGTCGCACCTGGGGCATAATTTGTTATTGCCGCGTTCAAATAATACGAACCCGTTCCGGCGTTGTTGAACGCCGTGATGTTGGCAGTTGCACCACTTGCCGTCGCCTGGATGTTGTTTCCAGCAAAATTCAATGTGGTAAACGATGAACCGATGGTCGTTCCTTCGTCTTTGACAATGATCGTTGAACCACCGCCTCCACCGCCCGTGATCCATTCCGTTCCGGTTACGGTTGATGATAAAACTTGACCGGCGGTTCCGGGCGAATTCAGCGAATCGTGAATCGCCCCGGTGATTCGTGCGTTGCCTACAACGTGCAATTTTTGCGTTGGTGATGTGGTGGCAATGCCAATGTCCCCCGCATATATTCGGCCTTCAACGTGCAATTTTACTGCCGGTGATGTGGTTCCAATACCAACGTTTCCGCTTGAATCAATACGGACACGCTCGGATGAATTTGTAAAAAATGAAAAATAGTTTTGCCAATTGCTGTACAATATGACACCTCTATTGCTTACGTTATCGCTGAAAAATATCTTTGAATTGTAATCATTTGACGCGTTTGCTTTTAATTGCAACGTAACGTCGGCACTTGACGCCCCCAATACATCCAACCTTGTCGCTGGACTTGTCGTGCCGATTCCAACGTTTCCAGACGAATTGATTCGCATACGCTCCGTTCCGCCAACGCTCAAAATGTTGTTCGTTGTGCCATTGAACGACGTTGCCGTGACGCTACTTGTAAACGTTGCTGCGCCAGTTGTCGCTACCTTGAATTGTCCTGCTGACAAATTCGCATCGTTAAACGAAACCGAAAATGAATCATCAGCGGCCAAACCGGAATACCACGATGTCGTGTTATTTTGATATCGGATTCCAACGTTTGAATTTGCCGTAGTGCGTTGGACCGTCAAAGGTATTGCCGTTGTTTGGCTGAATCGTCCTGTTCCCGTGGTTTCAAATTTGAATCCAGAATCTGTAGTTGTACCAATTAAAACATTTCCATTTGGTAAAATAGCCATTCTCTGCGAGTAAGTCGCAGCAACTTCTGCAGCATTATCTGCAGTTGTATGAAATGTTAAACCAACCCCACCTAATGACGCATCTCTTATTGATTGTATTTTTGATCCGCCAGCAACAGTTGTTCGTATAAACTCAATACCACTTTCAAATAAAGAACTTGCGGTAGGAGAAACGACCTTTATTTTAGTGGTGCTTGTACTTCCAGTTACATCCAATTGAGCAGTTGGACTTGTCGTTCCAATCCCGACGTTTCCTGCCGATGTGATGCGGAGGCGTTCAAGCAATGCGGTTGATCCGTTGTATGTGCTAAATGTCAACGAATACCCGGAAACTGCGCCGATTTGAGCGTCACCGTTGTCCCATGTTATGAAATCGCCCGTTCTTTGGTAAATGTTTCCAATTACTGAAAGGGCTTGGGGGGGGCTTGTCGTTCCAATTCCAACACGTCCAGTTGCGCCAACAACCATCCGAACATTTTGTGATGAACCATCAACGTTTGCGGTGACAAACGACATTCCATTGTTGGAAACACCAGAAATTCCAGCTCGAATAATTGAATGACCGCCTTCGGTGTTTACGATGCTAATTTGCGATGTTGATGCGCTCAAAGCACCGCTAACAGTAAAGCGTGAAAATGGCGATGTCGTACCAATGCCAAAGTTTCCGCTGGTATTTATTCTCGCTATTTCCGTACCGTTTTGGTTAAATCTTACGGAATTATTTGTCAACGTGCCGTAGTCAACGGCGCCATTGTAATTCATTATTTTTCGATCCAGGCCGTTGACATAAAAATCGCCGTCTACCTGGAGTTTTCCGTTGGGGGTTGTCGTCCCAATGCCAACGTTTCCAGCGGGTGTAATTCGCATACGTTCGGACGTTGACAATGGGTATGTTGCGCCCGCTGCGTACACGGTTGAATCGGTGTGGAACGTTATTCCGTCGGAATAGTACATTTTCATCAACGACGAAATCCAACCAGCATTTTGAACAATTGCGGTATTTGCCACCGAATCGGACGCACGAATGTTGTGTCCCAAAAAGGTCATCACCCCCGATGTGGTTTGGCTCAAAAAAGCATAACCCCCAACCTGCAAACCCAAACCGCTAACCGTTGATAAACTTGTTGCCCGTGCAATTCCACTCACGTCAAGTTTTGCGCCCGGACTTGTGGTCCCAATGCCGACGTTGGTTCCGTTGTCAAAGATTTGCGAATTTCCAACGGTGCTTGTTCCCGTGAATTTGGAAACATAATTCGTTGTTCCCGTTCCCGTCACGGGATTCGTCAACACCGCTTGATATTGCGGAATGTTTATGACCCCGGTCGTATTGTTATACGTTGCCGCCCCGCTTGTTCCCGTTGTGGTCAAACTTATTGCCGCCCTGGCCCGTGCATCGGTGAAATACAAATTGGTGTTTTCCGTGACCTGGCTTGTGTTGTAATCACCACCAACGGCGACAACAACACCCGTGCGGCCGAATACGCTTGTGACTGGCGCCGTGTCGTAATCGGTCCACGATGCGGTAATTGTTCCGCCATCTTGCTGCGTCAACGTCAACGTTTTTGTTGTCGTTCCCGTTACGGCGGCGCTATTTATTTTGTCATTATAGGCCGTGTTGAAATTCGTCCAATCGGCCGTTGAAATTAAACCGCGATTTGTCGCCGAACCGGTCGGAAAATTGAACGTGTGTGTGTTCGTTGCGGAATTGATATTGAAATCGCTTCCGCTTGTTCCGGTGGCGAAATACTGTACTTGTTCGGTCAACCCGTTCAATGCGCTCAATCCCGTGGAAAAGGTTGTAATAACCTCGCACAAATTGCCATTTTCCGTGTGCAACGTTACGTTTCGGCCGTTGGTAATCACATAAATACGAACCGCCAATCGGTCCGTAACCAACAACGTCGTTTGCGGTACGGGAATTGACGTAAAATATTGATCAACCGTTGTGCCGTTTGTGATGTCTTCGGGATTCGTTGAACCGCTCGCAATTAAGGTGAATGTATTTGCGGCATTCACTTTGTACAATTCGCCATAAAAAGACGGGGTCCCTCCGCTCGACGATGAATTGAAATAAAATTCCAAATTCCAGTTACCTCCAGGGATGTTCAACAATGCAGGATCACCGGCATCGGTTATGAACGACGCAATATAGCCATTGCCGGCGGCATTGGTTCGGATGAAATCGGTTCCGGCGCCGACAATTGGAACGCGGCTAATTTCATAATACGGAACCCCGCCGAACGTGCCTTGACTTACGGATCCGTTCAAATAATAGTTCACAGTTGACCCGCCGCCCGTATTGGTCGGAAAATTCGCTAATTGGCCATCGCCGCGCACATATTGCCCCGACGTTCCGGCCGCACCAATCGCAATTGTTCCCGTTGTTGTAATCGGTGAACCCGTAACCGTGAACGCCGATGGCGCCGTAAGCGCAACGCTTGTGACGGCGGTAGTCAAATAACCTTGCGACGTCACCCACGATTCCGTCGCAACGTCGCCCAACCCGTCAATCACGATGGTTCCATCCACAACCAAATCGCCGGTAACGTCAACATCTTGGGTGAAAAATGCGTCGCCGTCAACGGTTGTTGTTCCCGTGATTCGTGCTTCGCCCGCGTTGGGTTGTGAAAATGGACCGACGGAAAACGTGTCCGAATCCACCAACATTCCAGCAATGGAACCATCGCCAAAAACGCCGCCGAATGAATTGGGTCCGGAAACTTTGTTGACCGACATCGGTGACAAATCACCAATGAACAATCCGGAATTCACGTCAACGATATTTGTGACGTCACGGGCAATAGCGAAAAATTCACCGTCAACATTTTCGTTGTTGGCGTTCAACGAACCTCCGATGAATAGCCAATCAAATGTGTCAAAGGTGTAACGTCGGGAAATGTCATGGGACGAATAAAATGAACCGTTGTATCGCCGAATGGGTTTCGCGTGTAACGCCAACGCTTCCGTGACTAATAGTTGCAACAATTTTTTATAACCGCCGGAATTGCCTTTGCGCCATTGGTCGGAACCGCCCCAAATTGAACCACTCCAAACCGCCAAATTTCCCGTTTGCAATGGGCCATCCGCAATGGATGTATTGCCCAATTCCAACACCAAATTTGAATCAATTCCACTTGTGTTGTTTGACGCCTTGTAAATGATTGATTCCGGCGACAATTGGCCGTCGGAAATGTAGTTGATATTTGCAAAAAAATCATGTTTGATGGACGACCCGGCAATCATTCCAATATACAACGGCGGTTGTGCGTAAATGGCGCCATTTGAAACGCGACGCAACGTTGGTTGTTTCAATTGCAATGACAATTCACCGGAAACGGGCAATTGATCCGTTTGGATGGTAACCGGTGACGACAACCCAGCCGTTGCATAGGGCGAAAATTTGAAATTTCCAATGTCGAATTGGTAATCTGATGGCGTGGTTGTCCATTGTGGCGTCGTGTAAGGTGACGTCGTTGAAAACCCGCTAAATGTTCGTTTGAAATACCAAAAAGTGCCGGGGTTGTTTACATCCTCAATTTTTATTGTCATTGAAAAAATTGGCGCAATGGCATAGGATGGAACGGCAATGATTGTGTTCGGCGTCCGGTTGATATAAAAATGCATCATTGGACACACAATTTCCAACACCGCCGAAGAATCTTGCGAAATGAACCCGATGGATTGTGCGGCGGTTTGCGTGAATGTGAAAAAAATTTGCCCGACCCTGGAACCAATAAATTTTTGTTGGAATTGAATTTCACAACGTTTGATGGCGGGCAAAAAATCAAATTGATTTCCCGCCAAACGCGCTTCGCCGATGGTTTGATCAATTACAATGTCGTCGGATTTTGACGCCGTGGCAATGTAAGCGCCCGCGCGGTCGTATGTTGAAACGATTCGTGATGCTGCCGCACGTTCGCCGTATTGCTCGAAAACAAATCGGCCGTTGGATTGGTACACCCGTGCGCCAAAAGACACGCAAAGTTGCCGTAAAACTTCAATAACTTTTGAATAGGTTTCGTTGCCGTTGTCGTCGATGGATGTCCAAATGCGTCGGTCAACGGCGATTTCATTGGCGGCGTCTTTGGTGGCTGAATAGACCATGTTGTTTTCCCACCAATTCACGCACGTTTCTAAAAACGTGTCCGTTATTGTGAACAAATCGGTTGTTCCAACCGCGGCCAAACAATTGTAAACCAATTTGTTCAAACGCGTCAACGCCAACGAATTTTGAAAAATATCGTTGTTTATGTTGTAGTCAATGTTGGCCAACCGTCCCAATCCGTCAACCGCCCGCAAATCGTAAATGTACGGCAATGGGGCGTCCTCGATTTGGGCGATATCTTGCATGATGTAACCGACCCAATACGTTTGGTACGCGCCGGACACCCAACGTGAAATTTTAACGCGAAAACGGGATTCCTGGACGGCGACTAATTGCTCAAAAAACGTTTGTTGCAACACCGTTTGAACCATGAACGGAATGGAAACGTTCGACGACATGATCGGCGAAACAATATCATCGGTTTCACCCGTGTATTGCAATGTGAACCCATCGGAACCAACGGCAAACGTGGTTGGTGAACCGACGAAAATTGAATCGTCGATTTCGATTTTGTAGTCGATTCCGGTGTCGGACCGGAATTCTGATGTGAAACGTATTGCCATATTTTAGAAACCGCGGTAACGTGAACGAACGCGTGTGGCGCGCTCGGATGATAAAAGGATGTCGGCGCCCTGGATTCGTCCGTAAACCTGGACACCACCGCCACCGCCGGTAAATTCATGCAAACGGTCCAATGGGATCACGGCTTCGGGACCACGGCCTTCGCCAACCATCGCCAACGTCGGGCCGGTGACAATTCCACCTTCGGCCAATCCAGGGATTCCGGACATTTCGCCGAACATTTTGCCGAACAGTTGCCCGAAATTCTTTGCCCCGCCGAATAATTTTCCGATGTTGGCAAAGTTTCCGCCGAACGCAACGGTAATCGCGGCGGCCAATACGGCGGCGGCAATGGCGGCGGCAATTAGTTTTTTGATCATGTCGCCCAATGCCTTCATCAACGTCGGAAAAAACTTTTCACCCGACGTCAACGCGGCTTCAAATGATGCCGTCAAAATGTTTCCGAATTCACCAATTGCCCAATTAATCGTGTCCATGTTTTTGGCAAATGCATTGAACACGGGAAAAACCTGGCCGGACATCAATTCTACGGTATCTTCCAATCCCTCGTTGAACGCGTCTTGGCCTGGCAACATTGGGTCGAATGGCGGTTCAATCAACAAACCCGCCATTTCGTTTTTCATTCTTTCGGTGTTGTCGGCGGCTTGTTTCAACGACGAAACGACGTTGGCCAATTCCATTTTTTCCGACATGGAACCCTCCATGGCGACCGAAATGAATAATTCATCCAACGCCGCTTTCATTTCGGCCATCGCATCGGCCGAACGGCCCAATTCGTTGACGTCATTTTGTTTGGCGGCGGTTGATGCCACCGTTGCCGCGGTTGAATCGTTTGTTGATTCGGACGTTTTATTGATTAATTTTTCGGAATCACCCAACGAAATGTTGAGTTGCTTCAAAATTTCGTCGCGTTTTTTGAAAATATCGTTCCCTTTGTCTTGTTCCTTTGTTAATTTCCTTTCCGCGAACGCCAAATCTTCGGCTAACTTTTTAGCGGCGATACCACCTTGTTTTTGTCCCTGGTTCGTGCCAAATTTATCTTTGTACGCCTTGTTTTGTGCTTCAATTACTGCCGTGGCTCTTTCCTGAATCGTTGCCCCTTCTTTGGAAATGATGTTATATTCACGCTCGCGTTTTGCAATTTCCTTTGTCAAATCAATTCGCGCTTGGGCAACATCAACGGCACGGTCGGCGACCTTTTCGTTTTGTTCGTCAATATCCTCTTGATGGCGCTGAACGATCACACGGTTGATCATTTGTTCATTCAATTTCCGTGTGGCTGCGGTCAAATCCGCCATTGACGATTTTTCTGCGTCGATGTTATCCAGGTAACCGGGGTATTTGGAATTCAAATAATTGATGATGTCCCGGCGGCGTTCCAATGCGGTGTCGGACGATGTCAATTCCACCGTCAAACCCGCAACGGCGGACGCTTCATCTTCGTATTTTTCGGACAATGGAATGGCGACCAAATCGGCAAAATATCCAACCGTTGAACCCAAATTGGACAAAAACGGTCCCATGGATTGATTCATCCGTTCACCAATGGCGGCTTGTAAATTCGTCATATTGGCCGTCACTTGTGCGGCGGCGTCGGCGGCGGTGATTGTTGCCGCCCCGGCTTTTGACATTTCCTCTTGCGCGATTTTAGAAACCGCGGCGGTCACGTCGGCGATTGATTGTGCTTCAACCGATGCGCCTTTGAATTCGGCTTTCAACCGGGACGTTGAAATTCCCAGGTTGTCCAAAATCATAGGCGATTTCCGACCAATACCGGTAACGATGGACGAAACAAGGTAGTCAACGGATTCGCCCGTTTCCTGGGCGCGGCGTGATGCAAATTGCAACAACGTTCCCATTTCTTTCAACGGAATTCCAAAGTTGCCCGCCTTTACGGCGTTTTGCATCAATTCCAAATCCGAAACGGTTCCGCGTGTCGCCTTGCGCAAATCGCTTAACATTCCGGCCGGCGCCATACGATCAAACGCCGTGCGAACGCCGTCAACCTGGCCCGCTAATCTTGACGTTTCAGTAACGAATTGTTGGATTCCGTTCACGGCAAACGCCCCCGCAAGGGCGCCACCAACCATGTTGAATTTAGACGACAAACCGCCCAACGTGCGGTCGATATTTTGCATCGACGAACGGAATTCTTTTAGATCCGCGCCGATACGAAAATTGATTGAACCTAAACCCGCCATTATCAACCGTTTTTTTCGGGCGTTAAAATGCCCAAATCTTCGGCCAATTTAATCAATTCAAACCGGGTTGGCGGCGTTTTTTGTTTCGTTTTTTTGTAGTTTTTTTCCCACGGGAACGTCGCCAAATCATTTGGTTTCAATGATTTTTTCAAATGCGGATTCATAACCATTGCGGCCAACCACCGGGTTTGCTCCCATGACGTTTTGAAATCACGTTCCACGCGCTCGAAATGTCCAATGGATTTGTTGGAAAATTCGCGCGGCGTTAGTTCGTAAAATTCGGCGGGCGTCAACGACATTTCACCCAACGCGATGGCTTCAATTCCGTCCCAATTTAAGGGGTCGCCGTCGGTTGGGTTTGGACGTTTCCCGATTCCGGGGCTTTGAAAGATTTCGCGAACACATCCATCACCTTGTTCAATGCCGACGGGTCGGCATCGAGCAAATCGGAAACGTCGTCCATCGTCATAACGAACGGGGTTTTTTCAACGCGGTGGCCGTCTTTCAACCCGGCCCACATCAACGCAATGGCGTCATTGATTCCGATGTTGTTCGACAATGTCATGATTTCGGCTAAAGATTTGCCGGTTTCATTTCCGAATAAACGCAACGCGTTGAATCCGAATTTGACGGCGTAACTTTTGCCGTCGATGCTTACGATTTCAGTCATACAAAAAAATTTGTGAGCGTGGGGCTGGTCACCCGCCCCACACCCGGTTTTAATTACGCGGCGTTGGCCTGGACCAAAGTACCGTCGCCTTCGATTGAAAACGAAAAAGAATTGTTATCTTCAACGCCGCCGTCCTGCGACAACGATGTCAAATATCCATATCCTTTGTACTGCTTTTCGTCGGTGGTGGTGGATCCGAAACGAAAATACAATTTAGTGCGGCTATTCATGTGTCCGAACAAATCGGAAAATCCAACCTTTGCCGTCAAATTGTACGTTACCATTCCTTCACCGGACAACGACCACGACTTCAAACCGCCCAACAATTCGCGCCATCCGGCGGAATCTTTGGTGGTCACATCGCGTACTTCCATGTTCATTTGCAACGATGCGGTCGTTGCTTTGCCCACGGTTGAATACGTTGTCCCGCCATCGGTGCTAATTGCTAACAGAACATCCGTTCCGTTCATCACGTTAGTTGATGCTGGCATGACTTATTATTTTTTTAAGGGTTCAACCAATTTGGCTTTTGCCAATTGGGCGGCGATGTCTTTGGTGACTTCAATCAACGAACCCGCTTTGACAACGTGTTCGCGTTTGATTTCCCAATCGCCAATCAATTTAACTTCAATCATAGTTTCAAGATTTAGGAATTCGAAACGTTAGATCAATCTGCCCGCCGAAAAATTCGTCCTTATCGGAATAAATATCGCGAAAATCGTCGAACGAACATGATTGATATTGTACACCCGCCACGGGGCCGGACGTTCTTGGAAAGGTAGCCCGGACACCTTCAACAGCGGTTTGAATATCGCTGTATTTTGTTGAAACAACCGTGATCCGAACCAACGTTTCGTCGATTTCGGAATCGTTGTCTTTTGAACCCGCCGGGTTGGTACGAATGATTTCGTACACCGCATAGGGCGCCGTCAAAACACCTTGCGCGGCAATGAATGGGTAAACCCGCCCGGCGAACAATCCGTTCAACGTGGCGTTGTTGTCAAATTTATATTTTACGACCTTACCTATCATTTTGCGCTGCCTTTTGCTTGGCGTTTCACCAAACGGTTGATATATTTTTGCGCTTCCTGGAAAAACACCAATTTGAATTCGGAGTTCACCGACGATGCGGCTTTTTGTTGGGCGCGTTCTGCAAATCCCAAATTTTTACCAATATATTTGCCATCGGACAAATAGCCGTAATTGATGAAATGCGCGAACCAACCACCCTTGTTCGGGTCGCGAAATGCTCCCTTCACACGGGGTCCAATTACGGTGATGATCATATCGCGTTTTTTTGAACGGAAAAACATCGGCGCAATTGAATCGCGCAATTGTCCTGGGCGAACCTCGGCGTAAATTGAACCGTTACGATACACGATGAATTTATCACCCGAAAAGTTGCTAATTTCGTCACGATAAGATTGAACCATCGGGGCGGCCGCACGGCGTCCGGCGGTTTTCATAACCTTCAAACGCAAAGTTTCGTCAAACCCTTTCATCGCCGCCATTGTTTCGGCCACGCCGGTAACCTCCAAACTGAATCCTTTCGGCAATTTGGCTTTTGTACGGGTGTGGGTCCTGGCGTTCATTAAAAAATCAAACGCGTTTTGATCATCATCCAACGTTTGCGTTCGACGGGCAAAACGTTTTCAATTTCAAACGTTTGGCCATCCCAAAGTATTTGGCATTTTTCATTGAAATTCGTATTGTAACGAATCACAAATGAAGCGTTTTTCACCGCCGTCAAACGGTCGGAAACTTCACCTTCGTCATTGGAATCAAATTGAACCGCCGCCCACACCTGGCCGTTGTCGGCATAGGTTCGCACTAATTGTCCGAACGCGTCCGTGGTTTCGACGGGCGTTCGTAACGTGATTCGGCGGTCCAATTGACCAATGTCTTTGATGTCCATTGATTAGAACGTGAAAATTCGGTACGGCTTCATCAAATACTCCGATGCCGTTGGCAATTGTTTTATGGAATCTTGACGTTTTTCGTACATATCGGCAATGATCAACAACATCGCTTGTTTCACGGGTCCGGGGACATCCGATGCGGACGAATAGCCAACGACATAACGAATCGTCACAACGTTGATGGTATCTTCGGTATCGAACCAACCATCCGTTGAAATGATGCGCGCGGGTTCTGAAATGATGTCCGTTCGGTATTTGGAGTTGTTGACCGTTATTTCCGCGCCAACGCCATCCAAATACTTCACGGACGTGATGGATTGAACGGGTCCAACGGACATATATATGATGTCCGATTGACCGAATTTGTAGGGCGGAAAATAATCGAAAAATTCTTCAATAGTCGTAGTAATCAAAATCCGCCGCATATATTGTTCGCACAATTGCCGCGACGCCACAATCATCGCCGTGATCAATGCGTCTTCGGCGTTGGAATCAACGCGCAAAAACGTTTTCACGTCGGACAACGATAGCGGTTCGCTGGCTGCGGGGGTGATTATTTTGATTGACATTGACTATCGTTTTTCGCGCTTCGTATATGTTGCGCGTTCCTTTTTCTCGACTTGCTTCACACCAATGGCCTGGCAATATCCCAATGCCAACCATTCTTCAGCAATCCCCGTGGGGATGGATCCCGTATCGCCGGAGCGATACGCGAACCCATCACCCACGATGGTTTGCAAAAATTCGACATCAATCATTACGCTTGAACAAGGTGCTTGATTGCAGCGGACTGCAACAATCCGGCGTCAACGCGCTTGAACGCGGTGAATCCAACAACCAAAGATGCCGCGTACAATTCGTCTTGGCGTAGGAATTGCAACGGACCGGCAACACGAACAACGTATTTGCTGAAATCACCGAACAAAACGGATTTGTTGGTTGTTGCAATGGCGGCCATGTCGTTGTTCACATACACGGGCTTCCCGAACAAGGTGTCGGGTTGACCTACGCCGATACCTGGCATAAATACCGGGAAATCATTGGCGGAACCAATACCTAATTTGCGAACGGCTGAAAGGGTTGAATCCTTCATCATGAACGCGGCATTGGCTGAATTGCGGTACGCTGGGTCAACGGAGTACAACAAATCCAACAATTCGGCTGCCGTAATCGCGGTGGCGCTGGCGGCAGTTTTGCCCAAAGACGAACCGTTAACAACACCCGTTGGCTTGGATGAACCGTTGCCCGTGGTGAAATCGGCGTTGGTTCCGCGCGCGATGCGCTGGCCCAATGCGTCAACCAAAAACGCTTCAAGGTCAAACGCGTTGTCTTGCAACAATTGGCGTGAAACTTTAACGATTTTGGACGTGTAAGTGTACGCGCCCAAATTCAACGCTGCAAACGTCATGTCGGAAACTGTGTCCGCGCTGGCTTCGGCCAAAATGGCGCCAATTACGGATGTATCGTCGACGGTTGGGTAAGGTAAAGGCGCACCGCTTGTGGTGTTCAATACCTGGGCCAATTGTTCAACGGGTCCGGAGAATTTCATGGCGACGTCAAGTGCGTTGCTGAAATCTTCGGGAACCAAAAATCCACCCAAAGAATCCGTGCCGGCGACTTGTGTGGACGTGCCACGCATTTCGGCGCGTTCTTCGGCGTTCAAAGCATTGATGCCGTGGCGAAGGAATTTAGCGAATACGGCGCGTTGCTCCGGCTTGGCCGTTGCGGCGCGTTCTTCGATGGATTCTTCGCGCTTGGCGGCCAATTCTTTACGCATGGATTCGGAGCGTTCGACACGCTCAAAATTCGCCTTCAATTCGTTGGCGTCATTTTCCATTGCATCGAATTTCGATCCTTCTTCGGCGTTCAATGAACGTCCTTCGGCTTGGGCGGCTGCGACCAAACCATTCATTTGCTCGATAAGAGCGGCGCGCTTTTCGCGCAATTGAACACTATTCATGTTAGTTCAAATTTGTGTTTTGATTAAACGAATCCGGAACGCTTGAATTGGCGTTTCGGTGTTTCCATCGGCGCTTTGCTCGACGGGTTCCCGCTGCAAATCGTCATTTGGAATTGAATTCCGATTGGCGATTCCGGCGGTCGTGGCGGGGTATGCTGGGTAGGTCACGGGACTAACGTCATAAAGGCGACCTACCTTTTCGATGAATCGGAACATCACGTTTCCGCGCTGAATCCAATTGTCCTTTTTTACCGTAAAACCAAACGACGATTGTGTGACGTCGCCGCGGCGCATCAATTCCAACAAATCGTTTGCGTATGTGGTTTCCGGTGAATCGTATTCGTAACCCAAACCACGGGCATCAACGAACAATTTCAATGTTCCCGATTTTGTGCGGCCCAACAAATAGTTCGGGTCGTGGTTGAATAGCGCACGGACGTCGTCGTTCATCACGTCGTCAAACGCGCCGGGTTTGATCAATTCGATGAACCCGCCCAAATCTTCGGATTCGGAATTGAAAACGGCGGCGTAACCGCGGACCGTTCGTGTGGCTTCGTTGCTGATTCCAATATCGGAAACCGCCCGACGTTCAACGATTGCGGCGGAACCGCGTTGTTCTTCGTCGTGTTTTGTCAACGTAGAAAAACGGTGAACAACATTCAATTCCGGGCGACGTTCAACGTATTCGTTGGCGTCGGCGTCGAAATCGTAAATTTGCACCAATGCGACGGGATCGTCATTGGTGCCGGTCATCGAGAACCCCGACGTGGCTGTCAAATCACCATTTGATTCGACTTGAACGATGCGACCGTAAGCAAAACCCGTGGACGTGTTCCAACGAACAAAATCACCGACGAACAATTCACCGGCGGCGGCGCGGGTCAATTTTGATTCTTCTTCGGCGTTCCAACCCTCCATCACTTCTTCGGTCCATTCCATCATTGGGTCACCGCCCCACGCGGCATACATCACGGAACCGCAAACGACATTCCCTTCGGAATCTTCAAATTCGCCGGTGTCGTAAACTTTGGCACGGACCAAAAAAGAAAATGTGCGAACAACGATTTCGTCGGAAATCGCTTCACGGCTGGCCAATTGGTTGGCGCGTGTCCAACCGACAACGGTTCCGCAATCAATGTCGCGTTCGGCTTTGAAATCCAATGCGCGTTGTGCGTTGTCCGATGCCGATTGTGGGTAATCGTTGTATGGCATTATTCGTAAAGATTTTCGGTTGTATTGTCCGTGGCGACATTGGCCATGTTCAACGGCGTGACGTAAATGTCACCGCCTTCAATTGGGTTCAAATTTTCCATGTCGCGAACGTCATTCGCGGACAACCAACCCCATTGGCGGCCGATTGAATAAGCGCTATACCTGGACTGAATGTTTCCCCGTAGTAAACCATCCAAATTGAAACGGACGTAAAATTCGCCGCGTTCGTCCTCACGAAACAATTTCCGATTCATTTCCGATTCATACGCTTTGACCATCGGCCGGACGGTGTCGCGAACAAATGAAATGCCTTGTTCTTCGATGTTCGCGCGGGACGATGAATTGTCCATTTCGTTCAACATGAACAACGGAACGCGGAAAAAACGTGAAATGTCGGCGATTTGAAATTTTCGTGATTCCAGGAATTGAGCATCGTTTGGCGGAATTCCAATACGTTCGTATTTCATCCCTTCTTCTAAAACGGCGGTTCCGTGTGAATTTTCCAATCCGCCTTGCGCCGAATCCCATGAACGCTTCAAACGTTCGGCGGCGTCTTTGGTCAACGTGCCTGGGTGAATCAAAACGCCACCCAAATTCGCACCGTTTCCGAAAAATTGTGCGCCGAATGTTTGCGCGGCCAATCCCATTCCAATCGCTTCACGCGCGGACGCCAATGTTGATTTTCCAACCAAACCATCGAGGGTCAAACCCATGATGTGCATCATGTGTTGATCATCAACCGCTTCGCCGTTGTTGTCGACGATGTAGTATTTTTCACCGTCAACGATTTTGATTTTCACGCGCTTCGGATGAATGGCGATCAATTCAATTGGACGTCCGGCTTCGTTGCGTTTGATTTGTGCAAATGCGTTTCCGTACAGTTGGCGACACGATTCCAAATACGACCAAAACGTGAATTCGTTTTGAAAATTATTTGGAAAATTGATAACAAACGAAACGGGATGGTTTGGCGCAATGAATTTTCCTTCGGTTGTTTGTTGGTAAACGTGCAACGGTAACGATGCAAAAGTTTCAGACAAAATCCGAATTGATGCCCAAACGGCGGAAAATTGTAACGATGTATCTTCGGTGACCGATGCGCCGGATTTGCTACGGAACATCAAATCGTACAACCACGATGCGGGGCGGGTCAACGACGACGAAACAGTTGACGAACGAACCAAATTCAACGGGTTGAACCGCTGAATGAAATTTTGTTTTTGCTCGGCCATGAAACAAATTTCCGAATTGCTTTGCGAACAAAACGGAATTTAGTTTCATTTTTTCGTTTCGACCTTGTGGGGTTGGTGGTGATGGGTGTGTTGGGGGGTTTGGATGGGAAGGTATGGGACCCCCCATAGGGGGGCCCATCCATCCTAACACCCGCACCCACACAATCAACCACACACACAAACACATCAACGTATTTTTTGCGCCCGTCGCACCGCGACAACCAGGTGGACGGCATAGCCCATCAAATCCATCAACGTATCTTCGGTGTGGTCCGACAAACCAACGCGTCGGATTCGCCCCAATTTGTCGTCCATCCTGGCGCAAATGCCGTCGGCAACGTTGCCACGGTGAAACGTTGAAATTGGGTTTTGCAGGGAATCGCCGTACGCCAAATTCTTCGATTCCAAAATCGACCGCAATTCCGACAAAACGGCGTCAATGTCGTGCATCGTTTTTTCGTGGTTTTTTGTGGTATTTTCGGCGTTCATTTTATGCGACTTTTTAGGTTGTTTTTGAAATGTTTTTTGATGTATGTTCTAAACGAATCGTACGACGAAAAACGACGCCTTTCGTATTGGATTTCGTGCAATTCTTCGGCCAATTCATACGCGTCGCGGTAATTGTTCCCTTCGCGGATGAATTCGATGAATACACCCCAAAAAGACAACGCCGTTGCCATTTGTGGTTTGAATGTTTTATTTAAGTTTACCGCCATAACTCGTTGACTATAAAATGAATATGTCGCGTTCGTTGTACACGGATTCGCCCGATGGTGATTCCCTGGACATCATGTACGAACCCATCGCCATCGCCAATCCAACCATTCCGTCGATTTTGTCGGATGATTTCGATTTGTCAAATTTTATGTTGTCGGACGGGTCACGTTTGGCCTGGACATTCGACGCCATCCAACGCAACACCGGATGTCCGGCGTGGTTCAATTTTCCGGACCGAACAACGATTTCCAAATTTTTAATTGGCGCGGACATGGACGCGAAACCCTGGCCGAACGGCAAACACTCCAATCCGGCATCAACCAGGTCAGGAATGATTGTTGACGAATTCCAACGGTCAAACGCGATTTGTTTGATTTTGTGTTGGTCGGCTAACTTCAATATGTCGTTGAATAAAACGCGGTAATCGGTTGAATTTCCTTTCGTTGCCCTCAAATTTCCATTTTTCACAAACGCCGAATAATCGGCGCCGGTTCGACCGCGGCGTTTTTCCACGGCGGAATCCGTGACCCAAAAAAACGGCAACACAACAAACGAATCGTCGGGCATCGGGAACAACAATACCAATGCCGTGATGTCCTCGGTAGCGGCCAAATCCAGGCCGGCGAAACATTCGCGCCCGGCCAAATCGGGCAACGCATCAACGCCCGACATCCAATCGTCGTCCGACAACCATTTTTGTTCCGACGACGTCCATTGGTTCAAATGCAAACGGCGGAACGTGTTTTCATACGTCGTCAACGCTTTGGCCTTTGCGGCTTGTTGCGTCATGTAGTCCGTTTTGATGGTGACGCCCAATCCGGGATTTGCCGCCGCCCACGTCTTTGGATCAAAAATGTCGGCGTCGGTTGGCGCTTCGTAAATAATCGACAAAAACGTTTCATCTTCAATCACACCGTCGCGGACTTTCAACGCGTAATCGTACACCTCATAGCAAATGGATTGTTTGTCATGTCCGGCCGTGGTGATGGCCAACACCAACGGTTGACGCCTGGCGCCGATGGACGTGTTCAAAACGTCCCACAATTCACGGTTTGGTTGTGAATGTAATTCGTCGAACAAAATTGCCGAACAGTTGAATCCGTGTTTCGTGTCGGCGTCCGCTGAAATCGCCTGGATGAACGACGCGTCACGTTTCAAAACGATGGAATTGCGGTAGACGTTGCAACGCTTCGACATTTCGGGCGAATTCAAAATCATTTGCTTTTGAATTTCGTGAATGATGGCCGCTTGGCCGCGGTCGGCGGCGGCCGTCACAACCTCGGCGCCGGGTTCGCCTTCGCCGAACAATAGGTACAAACCAATGGCCGCCACCAAATTTGACTTTCCGTTTTTCCGCGGCAACATCAAAAACGCCGTTCGGTATTGCCGAATTCCTTTGGCGTCAACCATTCCGAACAATGGACGAATGATGTCGTCTTTTTGCCATTGTTCCAAAATGAACGGTTGTTTGGCCAATTCGCCCTTGACGTGTGTACATTGCGTTTCAATGAAACGAATGACGCGTTCGGCTTTGGTGGGATCGTATTGGTATTTCATGCGAATAAATCGTCAACATCTTGAATTTCTTCTTTTTTGCCCAATTTGGCGCGTGACGATGGGGTCAACCCGAATTCGCCAATAATTTTTTTCATGCGGTCCCACGCGTTTTGGTACATTGCCACTTCCGGGCGCGGGCGAATCATCACC
>Ga0247723_1000483_pt1 | contig 27550 bp, 34 predicted proteins | sample MSEWelMarce5H_FC_FD_189079 | JGI IMG/M metagenome (GOLD analysis project Ga0247723, IMG submission 189079) | Subsurface sediment microbial communities from gas well in West Virginia, United States - MSEEL Well Study Marcellus 5H_FC | ecosystem: Environmental > Terrestrial > Deep subsurface >... | reverse complement strand
TGTGTGCACGGTACTGTTTATCTCCTCGACCGTCTGCGTCATCACAGGGAACGTGTCATAAATGACCGGCATCTTTCAGATTCTTCTTGCAGGGCAAGGCGCTGCTGGAATTCTTGCTGACTACCTAGTAGTAGCGGGTGGTGCAGGCGGTGGTCGTGGCAATACCGTAAATTCATATTCTGGCGGTGGAGGTGGCGCTGGTGGCTACCAAGAATTAACTTCTCAATCAATTGCCATTGGTACTGCTTATACGGTCACCGTAGGCGCTGGAGGCAATGGTTCAACCAGCGCATCAGCAAGAGGCAGTAACGGTTCAAATTCGGTATTTTCAGCCACAACATCAACAGGTGGCGGCGGAGGTGGTTCGGTTTCATCTAGCACCGTAAATGGAAATAGTGGCGGTTCTGGTGGCGGCGCTTCGTGGTTTAGTGCAAGTTTTATAGGAATTGGTGGAACTGGAACATCGGGACAGGGCAACAACGGTGGTAATGCGGCTACTGCTGGTGCTAACTATGGCGCTGGTGGTGGTGGCGCATCTGCGGTTGGTCAGACAGTAACGACATCTTTGGCTGGTAACGGGGGTGCAGGAACAGCATCATCAATTACGGGTTCTAGCGTAACTAGAGCCGGTGGTGGAGGTGGTGGCGGCCTTGATGATTCTGGTGATGGTGGTGCTGGTGGGGGCGGTGCTGGTGCTAATGGAGCCGGGGCTGCAACTAACGGAACTGCAAATACCGGAGGTGGTGGAGGTGGAGGTGGTAACAGTAATGGCGGTAACGGAGGCTCCGGTGTCGTTATTATCAAAATCCCATCTACGCACTATGCCTCATTCTCATCTGGTGTAACTTCATCTCTCTCAACTTCTGTTGCGGGATTTAACGTATATACAGTCACGGCTACTTCTACAACGAGTGAGACTGTGACCATCCTTGCTGGCGCACCTGCGGACTTCTTGGTTATTGCTGGTGGTGGTGGTGGTGCATTGGGTGGCGGTGGTGGCGGCGGTTATCGTTCCCTTACTTCTCAAGCATTAACTTTTGGAACTGCATATACAGTAACTGTTGGTGCAGGCGGTGCTGCGGCAACAAAAGGTTCTAATTCTGTATTTTCAAGCATCACATCAACAGGCGGGGGTCGTGGCGGTGTTGCTAACAACGCAACCCTTTATATCGGAGGCACGGGCGGCTCGGGAGGTGGTACTGCTTATCCAACTGGCGGGACTGGTAACACTTATTCTGGCGGCACAGGAAACGAGGGTGGATATTCTCCAGCCGAAGGAAACAATGGCGGAGGTCATGCGCCTTTTGCTGGCGGCGCCGCTGGTGGTGGCGGTGGTGCTGGCGCTACAGGTTCTGCGAATGTGTCTGACACGGGTGGTGCGGGAGGCAACGGCACGGCCTCTAGCATTACAGGTTCTAGCGTAACCCGAGGCGGTGGCGGTGGCGGCTACGGTGAAACTACTGGTGGCGCTGCTGGCTCTGGAGGTGGTGGTTCTGGAGGAAATTTAAGCGGTGGTGGAACTGCTGGAAGCGCAAACACGGGAGGCGGTGGTGGTGGAGCCGTTACTCAAAGAGCAGGCGGATCTGGAATTGTCATCATTAAAGTACCTGACAACATAACCGCAACATTCTCTGGTGGCGTTACATCTAGCCTGTCCACATCTGTCTCTGGGTTCAACATCTACTCTGTAACTGCTACGTCTACTACATCTGAGACTGTGACGTTTGCAAGGTCATTTACTGTTACTGACCTGTTGGTTGTCGCTGGTGGTGGGGCAGGCGGTAGAGGTTACGGCGGCGGCGGTGGAGCTGGTGGTTATCGAACATCAACTACAACTTCTGTAAACCTTGGAACTTCTTACACGGTTACAGTAGGTGGTGGAGGTGCGGCAGTATCAAGCGGGACTGTTTCTGGAAACAAAGGTTCTGATTCGGTATTCAGCACTATCACATCTACTGGTGGCGGTGGTGGATGTTTCAATGGTACAAATAGAACATCAACAAATGATGGCGGTTCTGGTGGGGGCGAATCATATGACGAATTTAATGTTAATAGTCCCGGTCAGGGAAACACGCCAAGCACATCTCCATCACAAGGAAACAATGGTGGCTCTGGTCAAGTAAGCGGATTAACTTCTGCCGCAACAGGTGGTGGTGGTGGTGCTGGGGCGGTAGGTGGTAACGGCGCAAGTAGCGTTTCTGGTAACGGTGGTGCTGGTACTGCAAATAGTATTACCGGCTCATCTGTTACTTATGCAGGTGGCGGTGGAGGTGGTGCTAATGCGGGTACTGCTGGTTCAGGAGGCACAGGTGGTGGAGGTGCTGGCGGTCAATCAGGAGTAAATGGCACAAGTGGTACTGCAAATCGTGGTGGTGGAGGTGGTGGTTCGCACAACAATGCAACTTCTGGTGGCGGCGGTTCAGGCATCGTAATCTTCAAAATACCTAACGCATATCGTGCGACATTCTCTGGCGGTGTTACATACTCTGTATCGTCTACAAGCACAGACCTGATTTACTCAGTCACGGCTACAAGCACGACTAGCGAGACAGTTAGTTTCTCCTTGGCTACTGCGGCTACTGTTACTACGGACTTCCTAGTAATTGCTGGTGGTGGCGGTGGTGGTTCTAATCGGACTACAAACTCTGGTGGTGGTGGAGGTGCTGGTGGCTATAGAGAATTAACTTCTCAAACTCTAGCCACTTCAACAACTTACACGGTTACTGTTGGCGCTGGTGGTAACGGTTCATCTAGCGCCGGAACTCCGGGTGCGTCTGGTTCTAATTCTGTATTAAGCACAATTACATCTGCTGGTGGTGGAGGTGGTGGAGATAATTCGACTACCGCAACAGGTGTTGCTGGAGGTTCTGGAGGTGGTGGTGGCGCTGGTTCAAGTAGTAGTGCTGGCGGCGCTGGAAATACTCCGTCAACAAGTCCATCTCAGGGTAATAATGGCGGAAACGGGTCATTTACTGGGCCCGGATATACAGGGGGTGGTGGCGGTGGTGCTGGTGGAGTAGGGTCAAACGGTACAGGCACAAATGGCGGTAATGGTGGTGCTGGAACATCTTCGTCAATTACGGGTTCAAGCGTAGGCCGAGCAGGGGGTGGTGGCGGTGGCGCTGGTGGAGTAGAGACCGCTGGAACTGCTACTAGCGGTGGTGGTAATGGCGCAAACAACTTAGGTCAAGCCGCAAACGGTACTGCAAATACTGGCGGCGGTGGCGGGGGCCAAGGTTACGGTGGAACCGGAAGTAAAAATGGTGGTAACGGCGGTTCAGGCGTGGTCATCATTAAGATTCCAGACACCTACACAGCAGCCTTTTCATCCGGTGTAACCTTTAGTGGTGGCTCTGCAAGCGGTGGTTTCAGGGTCTATACCGTGACCGCAACATCTACAACCTCAGAAGTCGTAACATTTATTTAAGGAGAACTAAGTGGCACATTTTGCAAAACTAGACGAAAACAACATCGTCACCTTCGTCACCGTAGGGCGGCAAGAAGATGACGGTAAAGAGGCAGACCTCTGCGCTCGTACAGGCGATGTCTACAAACAGACTTCGTACAACACCCACGGCGGGGTACACGCATTAGGTGGCACGCCTCTGCGTAAGAACTACGCTGGTATCGGGTACACCTACGATGCGGGTCGGGATGCGTTCATTCCCGTAAAGCCTTACCCATCTTGGGTGCTAGATGAGTTTTCTTGTCTTTGGAACGCTCCAGTACCCTACCCTGACGATGGTAAAAGGTACACTTGGAATGAAGGAACCTTGTCTTGGGATGAAATAGATGCCTCGTAAATCATTGCCATTGCCACCGCTTGATATTCTTAATTCCTTGTTTGAACTCAAGGATGGCGTTCTTTACAACAAAGTAAAACGCAAGATGATGTCAGCGGGTATTGAGGCTGGCTGTGAAAAAAATGGCTATCGGTGGGTCAAAATAAATTATCAAAGATACTCTGTTCATCGCATTATCTTTTATATGACGCATGGGTACTGTCCAGAATACATCGACCACATTGATGGCAATGGTCTAAACAATAAGCCAGAGAATCTACGACTAGCAACTCTGTCTGAAAACAAATGCAATCAAAAGATTTACAAAAGCAACACTTCTGGTGTTAAAGGTGTTTATTGGTGTAAACCTAAAAACACTTGGGTTGCTCAGATTGGATTTAACAATCGGCGCAGAACTCTTGGAAGATTCAAAACAAAAGAACTTGCAGAAGAATTTATAGATTTAGCAAGGGAAATGTTACATGGCAACTTTGCAAACAAAGGAATAACTGCGTGAAACTTATCAAACTAACTAACGCCGCCAAGGGCCGCATCGGTGAAGGTCTAATCCTTAACACAGACCTGATTGCATCGTTCTTTGAGCATAAACAAGAAGACGGCACAGAGGTTCGTGTAGCGTTTGGTATGAACGGCAACAACTGGGAAGTCTCGGAGAGCATGGACGAGATTATGGAAAAGATTGAGGCATAACTATGGCTACAATCGTAGAGGTCAAAGGCCAACTTGACACCCACGAAGCCGTCTGTGCCGAGCGATACCTTGGGATCAACGCAAGGCTCAAGCGCATTGAGCATATTCTGCTTGGAACTACTGGTTTTATTGTAGTTCTACTACTTAGCTTAGTTCTTAAATAACTAGATGAGTGACTTAATAACATCTGCAAAGGGTGCGGCGCAGAGTATCAAGAGTGCAATCGCAGCAGGTAAAGAGATTGAATCAGTAGTCACCGATATACAAAAACTTGGAATTGCTGAGATACAAGCAAAGCAAGAATTCCAAAAGAAACAAAGAGTAGTCAAAGGTGACACCACAATCCTTACAGCGTTTGCTGAATGGCGCAGACTCAAAGAGATTAAGGAAGCTGAAGACGATTTGTTTCAGCAGCTTGTCGAAAGGTATGGCAAGGAAAAGGCTGAGATTGAATGGAAAGAAATACAAGCCATCAAAGAACGTCAGATAAAAGAAGTAAAGCATGGGCGTGATGAGATGGGGAGAGATCTTAAGAAGCTTCGTGAACTTAAGATTATGTGTTTCTTATCTTCTTTAATTATTGTAACAACCTATTATATTTTTAAAGGACACCTATAATGCTATCTCTAGTTTCTTCTGCCATTGGTTTCTTTGCTTCTGGTTTACCCAAAGTACTAGAGTTCTTTCAAGACAGGGCAGATAAAGCCCATGAGTTAAAGCTTGCTGGCTTACAGACAGAGCGTGAGTTAGCTTTAGCACGTGAAGGTTTCATTGCCCAGCAAAAGGTAGAAGAGATTCGTACTGAGCAAATTGCCATGGAGACAGATGCTCAGCGTCAGGGTGCAGCACTGGACCATGACAAAGCAATCATGGCTCGTGCTTCGTCTTGGGTAGTCAATCTTAATGGGATTGTCCGACCTGCAGTTACATTTATTTTTGTAATGGAATTAGTATTAATTAACATTGCACTCACCTATTGGTTCCTAACTTCTGGTACAATACAGAATGTTGACGATATGCTCAAAGCGTCAGAGGTGGTTTTCAGTAGCGATGAGATGGCCCTGTTAAGCGGAATTATTTCCTTCTGGTTTGGCAGCAGACAGTGGAGCAAGAAGTAATGAGGACATCGGATAAGGGCATCCACTTGATGCACGAATTCGAAGGCTACCGAAATAAACCATATCTATGCCCAGCACACCTATGGACTGTGGGATGGGGAGAAGTACTGTACCAAGATCAGATTCGTTTACCTATGGTACATAAAGAAGGTTATACAGGAATTATCCGTAAAGAATATAAACTCAGAGATGCAGACAATCGCACATGGGAAAAGGCAGAACTTGAAGAACGCTTCAAGAAATTGCTCCTTAGTTTTGAACGTGGTGTTCTTAGACTTGCCCCTACTCTATCTAGCAATCAAGGCTTGTTTGACGCTTGTGTCGCTCTTTCATACAACATAGGCGTAGGTGGTTTTCAAAGGTCTACACTCAGGCAGCGTATCCTTCGTGATGAATCAGCAGAAAGAATTGCTGAAGGTTTTATGATGTATACCAAAGGCGGAGGCAGGGAACTGCCGGGACTGGTGCGTAGGCGTAAAGCAGAAGTATCACTATTTATGGAACAATAACAAATGGCAACTAAAGAATTCAATGCAAAACAAAAAGAGATTGTAGCCCGTAGACTTGGCTATGATGGTCCTATGCAGGGCTTTGATGAATTTCTTAGATCTGATCCAGCTATGCAACGTAAGTATGGACTTGTAGCTGACAAGTATATGTCCAAAGGTGGCATGGCAAGAAAGTACCAAACTGGGGGCGCAGTCACAAGCACCTCAAACAACTTCGGGTTTACGCCGCCCCCGCAAGGAACTCCAACAACTATGGCTATGGTTCCATACTACAATACAAAAACTGGCGAGACTTGGACTGCCCCGGGTGGTGGTTATACTCCTCCTAGTGCCGATTGGGTACAGGGTAATCTGCCTCAAGGATTTACACCCACGGCTACATCTACTACCGGCGGTAGTGTTACCCCACCAACTGCTACTGGTACTAATCCTGTAAGCTTTGCTCCTGTTGCACCTACTGCAGCCCAAGTAACTCCTGCTTTAACAACAGCACAAGCAGGGCAAATGGTAGCTACACAACTAGCCCCCACTACTGCTACTCAAGTTACTCCTGTTGCCCCAGTTACCGCTGCGACTGCAACAATGCCCACTGTAGCCCCTACTGCAACCACGACTGCTGCTACGGTATCCCCTGCAGTACAAGCCGCTACAGCAGGCTTACAGCCAGCCCAAGGGGCAGTCTCGCAGCAAGCTCAGGTACAGGCACAAACAATGGTACCAACTACTACCAGTGTCAGTGCCCTACAAGCAGCCCAAGGTACTGCTAATCAGGTAGCTGGAGCACCTACCCGTGTAGCCCAAGCGGGTGAGATGGTCTCCGGTGCTGCTGTCGATAGTGCTCAAGTAGCTCAGGCACTACAACAGAACCAAGCAGCCCAAGGTGTTGTAACTGATCCTATGACAGTTCAGGGGCAGTTAAATAACCTCTTAACTAACTTTCAAACTAATAACCCACCGTCATGGGCTGCTGCATCCTTACGTAATGCAACCGCAGTGATGGCACAGAGGGGATTAGGTGCTTCCAGTTTGGCAGGACAGGCTATCATTCAAGCCACACTAGAGGCAGCTCTCCCCATTGCAACTGCAGATGCAGAGACATACAAGCAGATGGGGTTACAGAATCTGTCTAACCGTCAGCAAATAGCAGTCTTAACTGCACAGCAACGTGCCCAGTTTCTTGGTCAAGAATTTGATCAGGCATTTCAGTCCCGGGTTATTAATGCTGCACGGGTAGCTGACATTGCAAACCTTAACTTTAATGCACAGCAACAGGTAGCAATTGAAAATGCTAGGCTTGCTCAGACAATGGATCTGGCTAACCTAACTAACAGGCAATCTCTTGTAATGGCTGAGGCTGCTCAAATAGCAAACCTTGAGACAGCCAACTTAAATAACCGGCAGCAAGCTGCTGTTACAAATGCTAAAGCTTTCCTTGAGATGGATCTTACCAATCTCAGTTACAGACAGCAGACAGAGTTATTTAAATCCCAGCAAAATATTCAGAGTTTATTTACGGATGCTGCTGCTGAGAATGCCGCTAGACAGTTTAATGCAACTAGTGAAAACCAAACGAATCAATTCTTCTCTTCTTTGGCTGCACAGGTTAGCACGTTTAATGCTACACAGAAAAATTCAATGGAGCAGTTTAATACTAATCAAGCAGCTACCATTGCTAGATTCAATGCAGAGACACAGAATCAACGAGATCAGTTCAATGCTCAGAGCCGTTTAGTCATTGATCAATCCAATGCCCAGTGGCGTAGAGAAATTGCTACTGCCAATACCGCAGCAACAAACAGGGCAAATGAATTTAATGCAACAAAAGCAATGGAGTTGACCACAATAGAGTATAATAATCTGTGGCAGCTTTATCGTGACAACATTGAGTATGCATGGAAGTCCGGTGAGAACGATCAAGACAGGATTAATCAAATTACTCGTGCTGAGATTGCTGCTAACGCTACCGTTATTGCTGCTACCCTTGCCAAAGATGCAGAAACCAGTAAGGCAATCGGTAATGCAGTAGGTAAAGTACTTGGTGATATAGATATCGGAGATGCTATCGGTGATATTTTTGACTGGGGCGGTGACATTATATCCGAAGGTATTGATTGGATTGGGGGATTATTCTAATGTCGATGAATGACTATACTAAAAAAGTAGAAGAGTATTTAACTAAGAAAGAAACCAGCAGCAAAGCTTTAGATTCTGCTAGAGGATTACTTTCTCCTAAGACAGTACGTGAAGCAACTACCAAACAGCAAAGAGATATTATAGAAACTGTTGGTGAGTTTGTATTTGCTTTACGTAAGAAAAGAAAAGAATTAAAAGCAAAGAGGAATAAAAATGGCAGCTGATTCCCGTTATCTAAATGCTCCTGTCCCGGGTATGTCACTGACTACTGAGCCGGGAAATCGTCCTTGGGAAAATCCACCAAGCATGACAACAGTAGAAGAAGCTATTGAGTTTTATACCAAGCGGATTCTCAATGAAGAAAACCATGATGATCTTTTAGACATTGTGGAAGCTGGTTTGCCTGTTCGTAACATTGCAAACATGATGCAAACAACTAGCGTCATGAAAGGCAGGCACACTCTTGATGTTGGATTTCTTGTACTTCCTGTCATTGAAGAACTTATCATGACTGTTGCAGACATCAATGGTGTTGAATATAAAACTTCAGTTGAAGATGTCATTAAGAAAAATAGTGTATCTCGTAGAGAAGCACGTAAGGTAGCAATGGAAGTGTTTAAGAAAAAACAAGAACCCAAACAAGAAGAACAGCCAACAGAAGAACCAAAAGGGTTAATGGCTAAACGTAATCAGAAAGCAGAGGCGTAATCATGGCATTTGATTTTTCCTCATTCTTAGGTGGGTTTGCTGAGTCTGCTGCAGCAGGCATTGAAAAACGCAATAAAGAAATTAGAGATCGTGCGCTTAGCGACTTTGAAAGATTGCGTAAGGAAGCAGAAGAAAAAGAAGAAAAGAATAAAACTAAACGGGATGAACTTCGTACTACTGCCGATGTTCTATCTTCTTATACTGGCAAGGATGGTAAAGGTTTTACTCAAGATCAGATTGTTGGTCTGCTACAAAACCCCGGAGTTGCTAAGCGAGTACAAGCACAGCTGGATAAAAATGCAGATAACTTAGAGCAAGTAGATTTTAATACTCTCTTTACTGTAAGCAAGGGTAAATCAAACATTACCGTTGACGATTACATTAAAGTACGTACTACTACACCAGAACCTACGGAAGCAGACAAAGAACCAATGGCAGTTAAAGGTGCCTTTGGTTTACCGTCAAAGGCTGCTTCTCGTGCAGAGGCAGAATTTCAAGCACGTACTGGTAAGAGTGCGGCAGAACTCCGGGCTGCTGCTAGGGGTGTGGGTGAAGAGACAGACCGTGCTCAAGGGACTCTTGACTTTGGTCAGTTTAAACAACCAGAAGCAACAACAAATATTAAGAATAAATTACGGGACAATCTTGCTAAAGATATTCCTATCGAAGATCCACGAAATGTTCCATTACTAAAACAACTTCGTGCTGCTGCAGTTATTGAAAATACCTTTGGAGAAAAAGATACTGATAGATCTTCTGCTCAAATCTCTTCAGTCATTGATAAGACATTACGTACAACCATTGATCCTACTGTATGGAAGGGTGTTGTTCAATACGATGCTAATGTTCAAGACTACGTTCCTATCACTGGAGATGGTGCTGCAATCAAACGATTTATGGATCAGAAGAATCTAACAGTCAGAGATACTGCAATATCGTTAGGTGTTCTTTCTAAAGATGGTACCACAGTCACTGGCGGAAGAGCAGCAAGGGATGCACTACTTCCCTACGCAAACATTGATGAATCAGGAAAGATCATTGCATGGAGAACCTTGACAGGTAAAGCTGAACCTGCTCCTGCTGCTCCTGCTGCTCCTGCTGCTCCTGCTGCTCCTGCTGCTCCTGCACCTACCGGCACTTCAGCTACTCCCCCCAGTGCTCCTAACATAGATAAACTACGTGCGGATGCAAATGAAAAGATTGCAAAAAATCCTGAATTAGCAGCTAGGGTTAAAGCAGACTTTAAGAAAATGACTGGACAAAATCTATAAACATGGCAAACTTCTTTGACTACTTAGATAGTCCCCAAACTAAGAAGAAAGCTCCTGTACAAGAACAAACAGATCAAGCATTAGGATCTACGTTTGAACTTGAGACTGGGACATCTCCAACTACAACTCAAGATATACCTGAGTTGCCGCCTAAAGAAGTTACTAAATTTGATGAGCTTTCTAAACCAGAAAACTTAAAAGCTATTCGTGATTATGCTGAGGCACGATTTGGTGAGTCTGGTAAACAAGGCAAGAACGAATCTACAGAAGACTACATCAAGCGTTGGATGACTGGCATGAGGCAGGTAGATTGGAATACTACTCTCAATGCTGTTCCAGAATTAAACTGGATCTACAATGCCAAAGACGAAGATGTAGTTAAAGCAGCTAAAGCACACAAGCTTTACGACAGCGTTCCTGATTGGTACGAGAAGGGTGGGCAGAAGGGAATACGACCCTTTGCTGAAGCAACCTTATCTGCAATCTCTGAGCCTACTAATGTGATTAGTTTCGGTATTGGTTCTGCTGCCCGTTATCAAGCAGCAAGGGCTGCTATCAACGCTGCCATTAAATCTAGAACTAGAACTGCAATAGCTGGTGGTGCAGCAGCCGAAGCTGCATTAGGCAGTGGAGAAAGTGTTGTACAGCAACAACTACGAGTAGAGACAGGAAGACAGGAAGAGGTAAGTGTTGCAGAAGCAGCATTGGCAGGAGCATTTAGCTCTGTCTTTGGTGGACTAGAGGCACGTGCTGCTTTCCGTAAACCTACTATATCGACTAAAGAAGACTTGGAGCAAGTGCTTCAATCCAAACGAGGACTGCCTTCTCCTACAGACCCAGCTACCAAAAAGCTTGAGAAAGAGTTTGATACTGAACTAGAAGATATCTTAACTAAGTTTGATATCTTTGAAGGGCGTAAGACTCTGGATGAAATATCTCCACCAACAGGGCTAACCCAAGCAGAGATCCGTACAGACGTAAACCGTAAGGCTATTGATGTAGCTAAGTACGTCATGATCCTTGACCCTTCCTTTAGACCCAAGCAGGGGCAGAAGGTTAGCGATGCAGTCAAGGATCTGTTTATGTCTGTAGATGCTATTAATGATGCTACCTTAGATGCTTCATTGAAAAAGGCAGGAATCACTCCCACAGAATTTGCCCAAGCAACCCGTACAACAGTCGCTGATGCCGCTAATATTATGCAGGGGTACTCCTCCCTTGCCCGGGTTCTCAGGAGGGTCTCTGAGATCGATCCAGAGGCTCAGAAGATAGTTGATGAAATGTATGGCAGGGACAATGACGTAGCCTCTGCCGTGGGATATCTAGGGACAGGCATCAAGCGTCTGGAAAGAGAATCCAAAGCACTTGTTGTATCTAGCATAGGTACTACTGTACGTAACGTAATGGGCAGTGGACTTGGCATGACCTTTGATGCTGGGGCTAGAACACTAGAAGGTACCTTGTACGCTACAGGTAAAGCAATGAAGGGTGCTGCTACAGGTACGTACCAACGGGGGGATCTGACTCGTGGTCTACGGGACACAGTTAAGGATGCCTTTGGAACACTTACGTACCTAACCAATGCAGGTATTACGGCAGAGGTTACTGACAGGATTTTAAAAGACAACCCAAGAATCCAGCAGCAATTGTTTAGTGCCCTACAAGAGACAGGTCAAGCAGAGCTTTCTAAAGTAGCACGGATGGCTAACACATTTAACGTAGCCCAAGATGCCTTGTTCCGTAGGGCAGTGTTTACTGCTAGCGTAGAAAGACAGATGCGTAATGTCGGCATGGATATGTACAAGACTCTTGCTGATGAGAAGATGATTCCTACGGATATCATTAAGAATGCTGCTGATGATGCACTTAAAGCTACCTTCTCGTATATGCCTAAGCCAAAGAAGGCAGGGCAAGTTACAGTAGAAGCACAGGCAGAAGGACTAGCAAATCAATTTGTTAGATTCTTTGAGAGCATGCCGGGAGGATCTTTACTTGTAACCTTCCCACGGTTCATGACTAATGCTATGGCATTCCAGTACAGATACAGCCCTATCGGTGCTACATCCGGTGTAACCGATATGCTAACTGCCGCTAAGCGATTTGCTAAAGATGAAGAAGGTGCAGACAGATTGCTTAGACAGGGCACAGAGAAGATGACCCGGGGTATGGTGGGAACTGCTGCTCTTTATGCTGCCTATAAGTATCGCTTAGAAAATCAAAACACAGAATGGTATAACATACAAGAGGAAGACGGTAGCACTACAGACATACGTGCCATATTCCCCCTCGGTCCTTACTTAGCTGTCGGTGACTTTATTGCTAAGATGAAGTTAGGCAAAACATCTGAAGCAAAAGTATCTGAGATGACAGCTGCAATTGCTGGAATGAAAATGCCAGCAGGTGCTCCTAACACTATCCTTGATTCTATACCAGAGATTATGTCTGGTACTGAAGGCAAAGAGATGGACAGATTTAAGACTGCTGTAGGTAAAGTAGTTGGAGATTTTGCTGGTAGATTCATACAGCCCGGGCAACCTGTCTTTGCTTACTTCGATATGTTTGACAGAGAAGCTCAGGTAGTTCGTGATCCCAATGTAATTGAGGGAGATGATCTTGTATCTGAGGCAGCACTTAATAGAATAAAAGGCAAGGTTCCCGGATTAAAAGAAGAGTTACCAGAAGCTATGCGGTACCTACGCCAAGAAACACCTATGCGTGGTGGTGAGTTCTTTAACATCTTATCAGGTGTGCGTGTAACGCCACGTGTTAACAAGATAGAAGAAGAATTTAAAAAGCTTAGCTTAGATCCATACACTTTCTATGGTGCTAGTGGTGACAAAGTATACGACAGGAAAGTTATAGAGAAGGCTGTACCTGAGATAGAACGCTTTGTTGGTAATCTATTAGAGTCTGACAGATACGCACGATTAACTGACAGTCAAAAGAAGTTAGCTCTTTCTGCCAACATGTCAACTGCTTTAGAGTTTGGTAGGGCACAGGCACAAGCAGACATGATGTCTAAGGATCGTGCTAGGGTAGATAAGATGACGTTTAACAAACTACCTGAAAGAGAAAGAAACGCTATCAATGAAATGTATGCCAAAGAAAACAATGGCAGAACACTAGTTGAAGATGATGCTTACAACAAAGTCTACACGTATCAAGCTAGGATATCAGGAATTAGATAAACAAAAAGGGGGCGTAAGCCCCCTGATTGTTTGGTGCTGACAGTAGGATTTGAACCCACGACCTATCGCTTACAAGGCGATTGCTCTACCAACTGAGCTATGTCAGCAACAGCTTAACTAATGCGAACAATACTAAATCCTAAACAAGTAAACCCTTTGTCAGAGTTAAAGCCACGGCTACGAATCAAACGCTTTAGTACTGTCCGTGCTGATTCATAGTTTTTAAATCCAACCTTAAATGCTTTCAGGTTTAATTTACGACCTTTAAGTTTTACAATGTACATATCAACTCCTTTTGGTTAGTTTGTCTACGTGCTCAAAGTAAGCAGCATCAAAGCCACGCTGCCACTCCTTGCCTTGTATTGTATCGGGTCTATAAGGATTGCCAACCCACCCCTTCTTAAAAGCAAACTTACCTTTGTCTAACTGAATAGACAGGGGTGCTGTACGATCCTTCTTAACACCAGAGTATGGCATCCCACGATTTGCTTGAAACGATTTAGATTGTTGCATACTATCTCCTATCAAACTTTAGATCTCGCATGATGAACCTGTACAAGCCAGTGTCTGTACACCTTCAACATTATCATCATACTCAACAAGAGAATCCCAGTCAATAGTTTTAGGCATCTTTTCTAGCATGGCCTCGTACTGCTCCTTGGTGCATTCCTCATATGGTGCTTGGCGGTATGTGCCCCCATCGTAGGGCAGGAAAGATACCCCGGATATCTCATCAAAGTTCCGCCATACCCAAGCTCCTACGTCCATCCACTCGTCTTCCTTGACAGAGATAGTGACTGAGGGTTTGTGCTCACACCAATGGCGTTGGTACATAAGCCAGACATCAAGGTGGTCAATGGCACTCATGTGGTCACGCAGGGTAGCCCCTTCCGGTGCCTTCTGTGGGAAGGAGAATACTGTCGTGCTCTCAGGCCGCATCACACAGTCTTCGGCAGGGATACCAGCATTAACTAAAAAGCCCGTGAGAGGATCTTTCTTATCTCCACGAACCCGGCGAACATAATACTGACTATGTCGAGTATGAATACCAGAGGCAGAATCAACAAGTTGAGACACAGTGCCGCTAGGTTTGACACAAGTAATCGCAGCAGACACAGGAATTCCCAGCCGTGTTGCAATGTCAGAGTTGGTATCAACGGCGACTTTCCGTAGGTATTCAAGAGTCTTCGCAGTGCTGTCACTTACTTCTCCCATCCATTTGTTATCTAAAATTCCAGTTAAGGATACCCCAAGCAAACGCTCTTCTTCTGTATTCTTCTGCCATATCTTCCGTAGGTACGGGAAGTGCGTGAGAGTAGACTGGAATGTACCCAAGATAGTAGCCACCCTTACCTTACCTGCCAAGGTCTCAGGCGTATCCTCCGCTCGTACTACTACCTCAGTCAAGTTACAGAACTGGTAGGGGCGAAGGATGATCTCAGAACATGGGTTAGTACCAAACTCAAAGTCAGGGTTACGTCTGCCATTCTTCTTTGCCTGATTGACAGAAGCTTCACGGGAGAACAGTCCACGCTCACCTGAGTGGCTGTTATATAAGCTAGTCCACTCCGCAAGGAACTGACCAATGTCAGGTTTAGATTCGTAAGCTGCTGAGTTGTTAGCTAGTGCTCGTTGACCATTGTGTTCCCACCAGTTTCCCGACTTACAGGAACGCATGCGGTCATCTTCAAGATCAGACAGGCTGATCATTGCTGATCGTCTGACTCCGCCCACAACAACAACTTCCCCGATTTTGCACAGAAGATCATGACACTCGATTGAAGTAAGTTTTCTACCAACGGCTCCTCTGAATTTGGCGATAGTGAACTTAAAAAGTTCATCCAAAGGTCCGGGACCAGAAGCCCTTCCACCGAATGTTTTGAGTCTGGCTCCAGCAGGTCTGATTTTGGATAGGTCATACCTTGCCACTTCCCCAGAGTATAGTAGAGCGATGACTTGGCGTAATGCTTTCGCCCATCCTTCTTTCGAATCTGCAACAGAAATAACAGTTTCAGAATCAAACAACTGGTCTGGCACTTCAGGTAATTTATTAACATACTTGTGCTCCACAGAAAAACCTACCCCAGTACCACATAGTAGAATATACATAGCCTCATCAAACGCTTTGGGGTCATCTATAGGCAGGTAGCTGCAATTGTATCCTGCGGTATTGTCTCTATCAAGAGCCTTACCTGCGGTCATTATAGCCCTCATGGAAGGCATTACTTCCAAGTTCTTTACAGCACTGATAAGTTCTAGGCGTAGGTCATTGTTAGGACTCCACTTATAGTTCTTCTCTAGATGATTGAACAGGAAGTTGAAGTAACGGTCTACTGTTTCATTCCAGTGCTCCCTGCGGTTCTCTGTATTAATAAACCGGGAGTAGCGGGACTTGGCAATGTATGTGGAATACGGGGTCATTCAATAAATCTCCATCAAAAGTTGTAGGGAAAAAATAGGGCACCATCGAATGGGTGCCCGGGGATCTTACAGTTATACGGGTATTCCTCCATAAAGCAAATTGTTTTTATTTATCTTCATACTTAACCTGACCACTTGACAAGTTTAATGCCTTTAATATGTTTTGTAAACTGTTGTTGTACTTTCCGTTTTTATTTTGTTCCTTGAGATTGGCGTATTCAATCCACAATAAATCTTTATTCTTCTTTACTGAGTACCGCTTGCTGTTGGTTAGCAATGCTTCTAGCCTGCCTGTTAAAGAACAGAAAGTGTATGCTAACTCTTCTGCGTATTTGCCTATAAGTTTTTTTACTTCTGCTCTAGTAACTGTTGAGCATACTGCATTATTAAAAAACTCTGTACCGTATACCGAATGATACAGCCCTGCTGCTACTACATCTTTAGGTGCTCCAACATCTTCCAGTATTCTCATCGTGGCATACAGATGTTCAAAGAAAGTCTTACCCGAGTGTGGTACTTCTTTTGTTTTGTTTAAAATAAAATCTACCACAGGGCTATTCATATGCTCTGCTAGCGTTTTAAAAACAAGAACACTTCTTAGTGCAGGGCAAGCACGTGACACTGGCCTTGCTGCATGGAGTATCCTAGAATCGAATGCAAACACTCTCCCCTCTTTTGGGAGGACTGCCTTTTCAATTTCTTTATTGCTATCGTACAAGACTGTCTCACCTGCCCAGTCAATGTTCCATTCTTTATTTAGGTACACAAGGATTGTTTCTGTCATGGAGTCTGCTCCGTACTCTTCCATGATCCAGTAATCATCTATATGTGCATAGGCATCTGTGCCGTAGGTGTAAGAGTTGATATAGGTACGCATCAAACATCTTTGACCTATCTGGTTTTGAATTGCTTTCCAAATAGACAACACCGATTGATACCTATTAATCTGTGGCATCCTGCTAATGTCGTAGATAAAGTACTTGCTGTTAGAAAGTATCTGATTATTCCAATGACCGAAGTCATACTCTCTTCCGTTGTTGGATTTCCAACCATACTTTAAACCAGTGTTAACGTACAGCCTTCGTATAGCTGGCAGCTTATCTTTAATTTCTTTTATGTTGTCTACAACTGTATACATTATTTTAGTAGTAAGTATTCTGCAAACAAAACGGCCTCTGCCTCATCTGTAAAGCATCGGATGTGGGCTTCGTATTTTGTTCTATGATAAGCGACAACAAGTATTTGATCTAGGACATTAGATACTTTAATCACCCAGTCCCCACGAACAATGGGTCCGAAGGTGACTAACTTAATTATGGGCATCGTTAACCATGCAACTCTTTGAAGGCCATATCTCCATTGATTCTATTGTCTAGCTCTTCTTCAAATTCCTCACATAAATTTTCTATGCGGTCTTTTATGTCCTTATAACCTTCTGCCTGTAAGAAGTCTCCAAACTTACGCAAGACTGTAGTCCATGAGTCTTCCTCATGTACCTGAAATTCATAGGTGTATCGTGTGCCATCATCTAATGTCACTGACCAGTTGTAATATTTAAATCCTACCATGTGTCTTTCCTCGCCAATATTTCTTGTGTGATTTTTTCTCTCACATTATATGGGGGCATAGTATGTGGCTCCCCTAAGCCAGCAGTCTTAACTACCTCAGCACAATAATCAATCACTAAGTTAGCAAAGCCATTCAGTTCCTTGATGCTCATCTCAACTTCAGGTGTGTCATCAAGATTGCACATGTCAAATAATTTCTCTATCTGTTCTTTAGTCATAATAAATGATCCGCCCCTCCCAGTTGTATCAACTCTTTTGGCGTTAGCCATACATCACTATGGGGCAGCAGCCTGCTCCTTACTGCCCTCGCATCCAGCCCTGTGCATTCTTGCAAGAGCTTTGCCATGGATTCGTTTGTTTGCTCAGCAGACTTCATATACGACTTGATGTCGTGGTGCTTACCTTCAATGGAGTCAGAGTACTGGTGGGATAAGATGCTTGCATTAGCTCCAATATATCTAAAGCCCTTAGTGCCTGAACAAAAGATTAAGAAGGCAGTGCTCATCACATTGCCAACACCAACAGTTCTGATTACATGCTTACTGCTACGCATCAAATCTATTAGGCCGAGACCATCAAACAAGTCCCCGCCAACAGAATTAATATATAAAGTCAATGTCTTTTGAATCGGTGAAGTGTTCTCGTAGATCATCCACCGCATAGCCAGTGCAATGGATTCAGAATCTATCTCACCTGCAATGACATGCGTGTCAGTATCAAGAAGCCCACGATCAATGACATCTGCTGCCCCTAAACCTTCGTAGGGGTTAGCTTCTTCTTGAGGAGTTGTTCTCTTAACATTGATCATGGTTAGGCTGGCATGGTTACATACAAAAGCTCTGACACAGGCACTTGGAAGAACATCTCTCCCTTGTACACGTATTTGTTTGGAACCTCAACCACTGGGGACTTCGACAGTAAGTCACTGCTACAAACAAATGCGTGTGTCTGCTCGTTGTTAAGTACTAAAAACATACAAGGCATATCCAATACCGTAAACTTTCTTTTTCTTTCAGGTATCTGCAATGTGTCGTACTTAAATAGGGGTCCAGACCAGACACGTTTAATCTCCACCTCTGAATAAAATACTTCCCACCCTGTATTCACAATGAGATCAGCGCCGTATCGGTCTGGATTGTCTTCTGCTTGGTAGTTAAAACTACGCCAATACTTTTTACCTGCTGTACGTGCAGTGGAATCGTTGCTGTCGTATAGGTCTTTATCAAATCTTTTCCGGGGGGATGCAGTCATAGCCCCTCAATTTCTACACGAATGTATTCGACCTGCTCACATCCCATGTCATACATGGCATCTTTTATCGCCTCTTGTACGACCTCTTCTAAGTACTTGGGATCTATATAGGATGAGGGCATGTCATCACGCACTAAGCCAGCTTCAAAACTAACATCAAGTATCACATTGGCATTGCTCATGGTTTACTACTTTCCCATTTTAGGTACGCATGTAACGTCTACGGTTACAGGAACTACATGATTATTAATCTTCCTTCTAGCAGTGACAATTATAGATTTCATATTCGCAGACTCACACTCGTGTGCAGCACTAATTATTTCTGCACGTGTCATGGGTTCTGTTTCTTTCTCTACAATTAAAGCAGTATTGGGTGGCTTCCTAGCTGAAGAACAACCCACCAAGATTATAACTGAAAGTAATAAAAGACTTTTCATATTAACTCCTTACCAGTTAACACCTTTTGTATTGGAGAGTAACTCAATCATTTTATTAAGATACCACTGTGCTTTCTTAGCATCCTTTTCAGGGGTACCTTTGTGCCACATACGGATGACGTACTTGAGTACGTTGCCATGGCAGTAGTTGATAGCTTCGTACTGACCAAGGGTATCAATAATTACATCGATAGTTTCGTACTTGCCATAGTTGTAATGCGATGGCTTTTGTATATCATCAAACTGTATGTCTTGACTCTTGTAGTTTGTATGAGTTGCCGCATGCCATTCGCTTGGGGAAGCATCATCAATGGAACCCCGTGCCTTGTTGATAATGTCCTGCAAAGTTTTTGCTTGAGGCTTATCGTTCATCATGCATTCCCCTTTGTCTTAGTCCACTGATTGAAATCAATCACGTTACCTGCTGCATCCTTGGGGCGTATTGACTTGGCCTGATCGTCTTTCTTCTTCATGACTTCCATGTATACGGACACACGGTTAGCAAAGACCTCGTCAGTATTCATTAGGTTAAAGCAAGCTACCAACCCATTGACTAAGTACAACAGATCATCTGCTGCTTCTTGAGACAGATCAGGAGAGGGCATAGACAGGATGTTGATATCTACTGTGCCTGCCCAAGAACCATCCTTGATGTTGGGTTTAATCACAAGGGCAATGTCATTGTCTTCAAGGGTTTTCATATTAGCTCTTCTTTCTTAGTGGGTATACGATTATGTCAGGATGCTTTTTACTAGTGCCTACTTCTGTTATCCAAGCTTCCGGTATTTCTTTATCGGCGTACTTGAATTCATTCTTGATACACCAGTCTGCGTAAGTTGTTTTAGATATCTTAGACAGCCTACGCTTACTGCTTTCAAACACAAACCTAATGTCTAAATCTCCGTGCTGTTGTTTAACTATCAGGTGCTTACGTCTATCTTCAGCAGTAAACAATCCCTTGGTCTCAACAATTATATTGTTTGGTAAAATAAAATCAGGGGTGTACTTGCGGTACTTAAGGTCTTCCCATTCTATCTTAACCTTCTCGTAGAGAAAAGAAATTCCTAACTCCTTTAACTGCTCCTGTACCTTTACTTCCAGACCACTCCGGTATCCTTTTCTTTTTGCAGCAGCGTATGCCTTCCTGTGGAAAGTCATTACTCAGTCTCTTTAGCTTTTGCAATTTTGACATACGACACCATAGGTGGGCTTTCCGCACGGCTGACCAGCGATGGTCTTTCTTCAAGCGTACCCCAACATGGATACCTGTAGGAACACCACTGGCACTCTTGTCCGAGAATAAGATTTCCTGTAGGCTTAGAACGGTAAGTTTCTTCAACAGGTTCGTAACAGCGTTTGAATTCATTGGACTGTAACTCATCTGCTTTCTCAGCAATCTTTTGTACTTCCGCATCTGCATCAATGTTGGTAGCTGGTACATACTTGAACTCCCCCTTGGCTTTGTTTATAACCCACCATCCTCCCGGTCTAACGTCCATGGCTTTAGAATATCCTGCGAGTTGAGCCACATAACCAAAGGAGTCACTAGCAGCAAGGGTATCAAAATCAACAAACTTATTACGATAAGACCAATCACTAGCGGACTTAACATCGTCAACGGCTCCATCAATAGTCAGGTCAGGTGTGCCATGGATCTCGTGCTTGCCTGCCTTGAGAGTAACCTTCTCTCCATTAGAGTAGAGTACACCTGCTTCGGTAAGCAATCCCTTGAACACGGCTTCGACAATATCTCCAATCATCATGTTCATTAAGAAGTTAGATGACATTGTAGTCGCATCTTCAGGCTGATTCTTTTCAAACCAAAGCTGGCAGTACGGCCTACCTACATTGGACATACGCAAAGTAAATTCTTTATTGCGCTTATCAACAAACTGCCGAACTAAAGCAGCCCGTACATCTTCTGTGATTTGTTCAATCGTCTTCTCACTGACAGCTTTCTTGCCAGTGCGAACCTCTTCAATGTACTGGTGTATCTTTAATTCGGCAGGGTGATTCATTAATCAGCGTCCTTGATTTCTACATCTACAAACTCTTCAACTAGATCAGCATCAACTGCTGTATTTCCTGCACCATTAGCTCGTGCATCGTTGTGTTGCTTGACAATGTAGTCATTGTAGTTGTCGATCCAAGTATTAAAATCAGCAAAGGTCTTCTGATCTTCCTCAGTCAGTGGGACAGATGTGCTGAGATCCAATGTAGCCAAGGGCAAGAAGTAGCTATCGCCGTTGGGCAATGCCTTCTCTTCTGTCTCCAGTTGAATCCAGTGCTGGGGCAACAGACGATTCTGCTTAGCCATCTGTGTGATGGGAGCACCCAAGGTTTTGAATGCATCCTTGTTATCAACTTCCCAAATGAATGGCAGTACTACATCAGGTTGCTCTTCGCCCCTAGCATTGACCACATCCTTCAGTTGTACCTGACCAAACAGAACACGTACTCGCTTGATAGATTTAATCAAGGACTTCATGTCTGCAGGCAATGCATTGTAATCTTCAATCCAGCCACTGGGCTTGCCACAGTTAAAGCCACCTTCGTTGTCACGCAGATCCGACTTTAGATCCAATGCCATCAGAGTTTTGATGAAGCGATTCTTGTCACCCTCTTTTACAAATCGCTTGTACATGAAACGCTGATTGAACAAGCGGATGCTTGTCTTAGATGCAAACAAAGTATCCTTCTCAGGAATGTCCAGCTTATACAAACCAGCAGGTACTACCTCTACCTTACGCTTCTTGCCTTTAACTTCCTCTTCACCCATGACACCAGAGTGATCGACACGAAGACGGGGCAGTACGGATGCCTTCTCCTTTGAGGATGTATCGGCTTGCATGCCCATTGCAGCAGCAAGTGCTCCGAAGTTTGCTTCACTATTTACCAATGCTAAGTTGCTCATGTTTACTTCCTTTCTTAGTTAAAATTTATGCAGCCTTTTGATCTAACCAGTTAGGTCCAAGCTTTGCCTCCAGTAACAGGGGCACATTGAACTCTATATTCCACCTTGCTTTAATCATATTGTGGAGTTGTTTCTGTACATTGTCAATAACTTCTAGTACTTTCTTTTCCTCTTCTGGGTGGATATCAATAACAATAGAATCGTGGACTGAATTTACTACTACTGAGTGCATACCGTCAAGTCTTTTATATATCTCTACAAGGACCATGGGTACGATGTCGGCTGTAGCAAACCCTTGCACTGGATAATTTTTGATCATCGTAAAGTTTGTTACCGTGCCATCCCTTCTGCGTTGTACATTGGGGAATGCATACTCCCTACCACTTGGGATACGAACCATCCTGTACCCAAGGGCTTGCTTGGCTAGCACCTTGTGCCACCCTGCTACTCCTTTATATTTTTCCATGAAGTGTTGGTAGTATGCTGCCTCTGCTGGGGTTCTTCCGTAGCCTGTAGCTCCGTATAGAGGCGCAAAAGTATGCGCCTTAGCTTCCTGCCTAGACGTTGCTTGACCAGCGTCCGTAATAACCTTCGCTGTATACGAGTGTACATCGAAACCTTCCTCCACTTCTTTCATAGCCACAGAATCTTGAGACAGGAATGCAGCCACACGAAACTCTAGCTGAGCAAAGTCTGCCTCCATTATTTTTCCGCCATCCCACCGGGACACAAACACTTTCTTAACAGGGAACGTGCTACCACGGGGCATGTTCTGTAGGTTAGGATTAGCCCCACTGAATCTACCAGTAGCAGTGATGTGCTGTTGCAGTCTGACATGCAGCATACCGTCAGGCTTCATGAAGTTGCGTATGCCCTCAACAAAGTTTGATAGATAACTATCTAAAGCAGACAGCCTTCTCACAATCTTCAAGAACTCTTCTGCCTCTGTCATTCCCTTGCTCTTGGCAACTCGCTCCAAAATCTCAAGGTTTTCTTTGGCAGTTGCAAAACCATTAGCACTTGCCCACTTGTGGTTTGGTGGGGAGAACTTAAGACCTGCCACATCTTTTGTTGATTTGAAGATGTAACCAACACCACTACAGGTGCCGCATTTAGTAGCCTTCTTAAAGTCTGAACCATCTTTTTTCTTCTTGTGCATACTCCCAGCCCCACTACAATCGGGGCACTTCTCTGCCTTAGACTTTGCTAGTGTAGTAAAGTGTGCCTTTACTGCCGCCTTGAAGTCTGAGTCAGTCATGTTAGGTGTAATGGCTGAAGCCCATCGTGCTTTATCCTTTGGCTTACGGCTATAGATAACCCATGACAATTGCTCAGGGCTATTGAGATTTATGGGAGTGTCCCCCATCAGATCCCGTATCATAGCCTGAAGTTTATTCTCTATCTCTTGCTTCTCTATCGTGAACTGTTCCTTAACATCTGCAAGCTTGGCATCATCTATCTTAAAGCCAGTGCAGTAGATACGAGACAGTACACAGCAAACTTCATTAGTTATCTCCACTGTCGGTTGTAGACCCGCATCCTTCGCTGTCTCCAGCCTAGCAGATAGTGCCTTATATATTCCCTCTGTGGCTCCAATATCGTGCTGTAGATACTCCGATAACTCAGAGTGCGGGATATCCTTTGTGCTGTATCCCTTCTTAAAGTACTCATGTAAGGTGTCCTGTTTCTGTACTTCACATTTATATCGCTCAGCCACTGCAGCCAAGTTAAGTGGTACTTTATTCCCACGTTGCAGGACATACTCAGTCAGCATGGTATCGAATATCTTGCCAGTATATCTGAACCCTGATTCCCACAGCCACGGTAAATCGTGGGCAAGGTTATGGCCTACCAGTAGGTCAGCCGAATCTAAGTAGTCTTGGATTACATCGTGACCATTCTTGGTTGGCTCTGCTTCTGAGTGATCAAAGGTTGCAATGAAAGGCTTGTCCTCATCCAAGAACTTACAGCCAATCATGACCAGTGTATTGGTAGGTTCAAACGGATCAAGATGTTTCTTGCCATCCCGATCCGTGACCGTGTTCTCTATGTCAAGTACAAGAACATTCATGAAGAGTATACCCCGGTTGTGTAATCAAACTCACAGTTAACAATCCTATGTACACCTGTAATTTTATTCTTGACTATGTTTAGATACCGCATGCCATCGTCTTCTGTCTGATCATTCATGGGTGGGTTACGTGCTACCAGTATCATGAGATCAGACTCACCGGCAAGACCAGTCTTACTGCCTTCGATCATAGCCTGAGATAAAACAATCTTACCTTCAGCTTCAGCACTTAGCTGTGTGCAGTACACAACAAGACAGCCATACATCTTGCCAAGGTTACGTGCATAGATTGCGTTAGCCTTCAGTGCCTCTGCACTGTTGGATGCAGATCCAGCAATGGCATCCTCAACAAACTTACTGCCGATATCTAGTACAAGAATTTCAGGCTTGTGCTTCTTGATTACTCCCTCTGCCCATGACATGGTACGACCTGTTGCATCTACAAACTTAAGGTTGTCACGGATAGGATCATAGAATCTGTGTGCCTGTGTTTTATCTTCAGCAATCTGCTGCATAGTCATGCCGGTTGCAGCAGTCATGTATCGGCTAGCTACTCGCTCTGGCTTTTCCTCATTGCATAGTATGAGTATACGTGCTCCTTGTGCCGCCCATCCATTAGGTGCAGCACACAGGCTGGCGTGGAATGAAGACTTACCGACATTGGATCTTGCTCCGATGACAAACAACATTCCGCTGTCGAGACCGGCAACTGAGTGGTGCAAGGTTGGGATGTTGAATTGCCACTTGGTGGATGTGCTAGCACGTTCAATGAGGTTGTCAATGGAGTTATCGACATAGGTTATCCTTATAGATGGTGTGAAATCGTCTTGGTAATTGTTGACTAAGTTGCGTAGTGGTTCAAGGCTTGTCTTATCCCCGTTGACAAAGTCAAACCCAAGGTTAGCTACCTCTTGTCCCACTACTTGCCTAAACAAATTGCTTAGCACATCGATAGCAACTTCATTGCTCAGGTTATCGGCCTTCTCCATCATGTGGAAAGTCATGCCGTAGTCATGCTTCTGTGCAGTGGTCAGTGTTGGATTAGATGTGAAGAACAGGGACTTCAGTTCTTCAAGGCTCAGGTCTTTGTCGTACTGCTCCATAGCCTGATCGATGGTCTGTTTAATCTTGCGAGTGTTTTTTCCAAACAGTTTCTCAGGGCACTTGGATCTTGTTTCGTTATAAAACTCTTTGCTTAACAAACTTTTTAACAGCGACAGTTCCATATTAATCTTTCAGTGTGGGTAGTAGTCTATTTAAATCCTTCTCGTTCCTGTATTTTAAATCATCTTCAAGATAAAAAGCAAGGGCATTGATCCCGTTAGACTTTAACTCTCTTGTGATTTCAATTGTCTTCTTACATGCATCCGGGTCTAGTGCCACAATCACACGTGAGTATTTGCTTACAAGATCCATGTGCTCACGCAATAGTGTAGTACCAAGCAATGCAACACCAGTGAACCCCAGTGTCTGTGCCACTGCTGCGCTGACTGCATCCTCAACTACGACTGCTGTTGTTGAATGGCCTATGATGTAGGCAGTACGTGCCTCACCATACCTGAGCCACTTGGGTTGTTCATTGATTAGACTACGTCCGATAGCGTCCACTAAATGTGGGCCATGGATTATGGGGAATACAACACGCTGTTCTACTACATCGTACCGTAACTCAAGGTACTTGTGATCAAGGCCATACTGCTGTGCATAGGGCTGTGTGTATGTATCTGAATACACCACATGTTCAGGCATTACAAACGGTGCATTAGCCCTACTATTTTTAGAGTCTCGATTATTGAAGTACTGTTTAATGTCATCAACAGACAAACCAATACGTACTGCACCGCTAATGTTGCAGCTATTAGAATAGCAATTGTAAAGAATCGTTCCATTGTCGTTGGTTAATGTAAATGTTTTATCTCGCTTACAGACAGGGCAACTACCCCTGTGTGTCATGCCCACTGCAAGGTTTAGTTCTTCTATTCTTTGATGTAGCTTTGCCTTGTTCATTGCGTGTGTCCAGTCTGTGTGCTAGTTTTCTGATCTCACATAAGGCAACAGTCCGTGCCTGCTCTTCCTCTGCCATCCACTGCCATGTGGTTATCTCTTGTAGTGTACGGAAGCAGGCAGTACAATACGTGTTGCTGTTATCCACTTTACAGATACTTACACAAGGACTCAAGGTCATGTGTTCTTCTCCTTTAGTTTGGCTTCGGCTGCACATATCGAATATTTACAGCACTCAATACGTTCCGATAGACTGAAGACTTCATCATCCGTCAGCCCAACCCAACGCTTTAATGAAATCTGTGCATCACGGATAGTAAAGCCACGCCTACGGACTTCTTCTATCAAAGCATCATCAGTTACATTGTCAATGTCATGTTGGGGTGCGGTGTAGTAGTCACGAACCAATCGGTATGACCCTGATTTTTTCCAATCTGATGCACGACCGCTATCGGTTGTGTACTTAACCCGCCCATCTTGGGCAATTGCTAACCACAGGCTAGGCTTCGGCTCTCTCGGAAAACAAAGGCAGGCATTAAATTCTTCGTCGTCTACCGTAATTTCCATAAAGTCCCACTCTGGGCATAGGTGTCGTTTTTCTTGTTCGTCAATTGCTTTTCGTAATTCATCAGCGGCCCTAGTAAAAGCATTTCCTCCGTGTTCTGGGTGCACACTTAAGACTTCTAGTGCTTGCTTCATTGCTGAGATGCTCATGTGTTCTTCTCCTTTAGTTTGGCTTCGATGGCTTTTCCAAAAGACTTGATTCCATAGTTACTTCCATGTTGATATAAAAACTTATCGGCATAGTCATATATCTCCTCCTCCGTCAGTCCAACCCATTCACGCTTTGGTGGTGCGGTGTAGATTGGTGTTACTTCTCCAATTCTTTGTTCTTCTTTTGGTCTGTAATGGGTAAATCGTCTTTCCATTTGATGAGTAAACCAAAGATAACCGTATGGCTCGTGTTCACGTTTTGCCGTTTCATCGACACGTTCTTGCGATATGTCGCTCTCATAAACACAAGCAGGGCAAGTCCTATCCCAATGCCTAGATGGATGGTCTGTGTGTGCGGGCTTCTCTGCCTCTGCGATGGCTTGGCTTAGTGCGTAAATTGCCATTTGGTTATTAGCATACCCACTTATTTTGTCGGCCCTCTCTAACGCCCTTAATGCTTGCTTCATTGCTGAGATGCTCATGCTTCCCTCGCTTTCAGCATTTCGTCTGCCATTGAATAACACCATTGACTAACGCCTTTTTCAAACGGCTCGTTATGGAAAAAAGACTCTCGTGTAAGTACGGCTTGCATCGCTTTCGCCGCAAAATAATCCCGTAATGCCATGCCGTCTTGTTCTGGAAGCATCACATCAAAACAATTGGTGTGACTCATTCTAGGGAAAGCGGCATCACCTGTCTTCTTGTTGTTCATTTCTCACCCCTTGCTCTAATCCTGCTAGCAGCCTTCAA
>Ga0247723_1000482_pt1 | contig 27561 bp, 34 predicted proteins | sample MSEWelMarce5H_FC_FD_189079 | JGI IMG/M metagenome (GOLD analysis project Ga0247723, IMG submission 189079) | Subsurface sediment microbial communities from gas well in West Virginia, United States - MSEEL Well Study Marcellus 5H_FC | ecosystem: Environmental > Terrestrial > Deep subsurface >... | reverse complement strand
ACGCCAACATGTTCAAATAAACATACAACAAAAGAAATGGAGAAAATTAAGTGATTACATTCAAAACAATTGACCAAGAAGTGCTAAAACAAATACCAGAAGGCGATGATGGTTTTGCCATGGACAAAGCTCAGCTGTACGGTGTACATGAGTTCACGGATGGTGGAGTAATCGTAGTCAAAGAGTCAGAAAACGGTGATGTGTATGAGCTGATGAGCAACTGGGAATCAGCAGTAAAACTCGTACCATATGACGGTTTCGGAGTTGTAACTACAGGTTGGGCAGCACCTATTGACAAAGACAAAACAGGCGATGAAGATGACGCAATAGCTCCAAGCCAACATCCTGAACGCACAAGGGTGCGTCTGTTTGTATATTGCGACAGTCAAGGCAATGTGTCTTCTTCTGTGCGCTTCAAAGATGAACGTGAGTTGCAGTACGACGAGAACCAAGCAAGAGGTAGTCTCAAAGACGCAATGTCACGTTTGTTCCAGGACAAAAAAGATGCTGCCAATGCTTTCCGAACATACGACAAACAACTGTAAACCAACAGCGTCAGAAGATGACCTTAGAGCGTTTCTAAGTTGGTTAGCCGGCAAAGATATGCCATCCGTAGATACCTACGGATGGCTGTTGCGTTGCGAAGAATGGGTCAAGACCCAACTATCAGAGAAAGGTATTTTATATGCAAGTCAAAGAAGCAATAAAGGAAATGTCAAAGTTTGATATGGACTCAGATGTGTGTGTATTCTGGCAAACAAAACCAGATGACATAGATATTTATACGTGGTCTTGGATTTGTGACAACTTCAATTTAGAAATGTTGCGTGAATTCAATAACATATTTACCCAAGCAATTGAAGCCTTAAAAGAAATGTGTCCGTATGTAACGCAAATTGCGTCAGGAGATGTAGTTTTTGTCAAGAAAAAATGAACCAACCCTTGATGTAACGATTACACTTACAGAGTTAAGAGCCGTCGTAAAATCCTTGTCTATTGGGGTGGACCAGCTAGCAAAAAAAATCAACCGTCTTGGGGATGGACCAAGAGCAGATGATGTTTACAATGAATACCTATGGCTTATGGAAGCTAAAAAGGAGTTTGAATCAGTCTTAATCGAAGCCCTCAAAGGAGAATAAATGATTATCAAAACCATTATGGCTATTGCCATACTCTTGGGTGGCACAAACCCTCAAGAACCAAGACCAATAATAAATTACCCTAAAGCGCCTAAAAGCGCTAAATGCCCACAATATTGGGAGACAGCTTTAAGCGTCGGGTGGAAATACAAAAACCTAAAAACGTTAGACAAGATTATGTTTAGAGAGTCCAGGTGTATTCCTTGGGCTTTCAATGCCAAAGACCCCAGTGGTGGCTCCAGGGGGCTAGTTCAGATAAATGGCTTCTGGACACCATGGCTAAAACAACAAGGCGTCCTGAGCCCTCCTAAAGCGTCTCAGAGCCTGTTTAACCCAACAATCAACCTGCTGTCTGCATTACACATCTACAACTATGGAGTTGACAGATATGGTGACGGATGGGGTCCTTGGGGTACTTGACAACATTCTAAAAACGTATGTATAATGTCTTTACAGGTACAAGCCACTGTAGCACCACCCCAAAGGTGGTGCGCAACAAGGAGAACCAATGAGAATCGAAGATAACAAAATCTTCATCCGCCAATCTTGGCTGGGTGATGCGTTAATGTGCCCCGAACGCGCAAGGCTTTCCGCCTTGCACCCCGAGTCTCGCAAAGAAAACGACTCAGCCATGATGGGTACTGCCTGTCACACTGGCATTGAGGCTGTGCTAAACGAAGAAGTGGAACCTCAGCACATGGGAGACCATGCTGTTGAGTCTTTCCGTTGGAAAGAAAAAGAACTTGTTGAAGCTGGTAAAGCAATCAACATTACCAACACCAATCCTTCACATTGGAACACACACATTCGTTCAATGTGCGATGCATGGTTGCGAGACATCTACCCTAATGTGCCACTAGGTGGCACATCAGAGTTCAAGTTCACCACAAAAGTGGGGATGCTTGATGACTATGAACTTCACTTTGAAGGAACCATGGATTACTTTCATCAAGAAAGTATTTGGGATTGGAAAACTGCTGCAAGAAAATATTACCAAGCAGAAAAACAAACACAAAACATTCAGTCTTCGATTTACACCAAAGCAGCATATGAAATGGGCATGATTGACTATCCTGCCACGTTCAAGTTTGGTGTCATGATTCGCAATGCGTCCAGTACCGGACAAATTGTGAGTGTCAGCAGAACAGAAGCCCATGGCAACTGGATTGTTGAACAAGCAACAGCATTAGCACGAACAGTGCTGATGTATAATCAAAACACAACGGAAGGTCGATGGCTCGCCAACGACCAACACTTTCTCTGCTCGCAGAGATGGTGCCCAGTGTGGGACAAATGCAAGGGGAGTTATTTAGGCTCCGATAACGCCGAGGAGGCAGAGTAATGGATAAAGATAGAGCAATAATCACACAAGTCTGTGCAAAAATTGCAGCAGACCTAACAGATAAAACAAAAGAAATGGATGCTCGCATCAGTGAGTATGCAGTTCTTTTTTCAACCATCAAGGAACTAGTGTTTGACGAAATCTTCGGTGACACATCAGCAGCACAAGAAGTAACAACAAACAACGTTGTCCAAATGGTCCAATCATCATTCGCAGGAAGCGAAGCAGTTTCCTCGGGTGGTGCGGTAAGCATCAAAGGTACAACTCATGGTCCAATCCCTGAATGGCTCATCAAAGCCTGCAAGCGTGACGGCGTGACAGAAGTATGGGACAACCGTGACGGTTTGGCAGAGAATCCAAAGCGTCCTTCGTTCCGTGCTACAAGTGGAGAAAAGTCCTACTGGCCACCACGAGGTAAGTAATGAAAATGTCCGCAGAAGAAATTGCTGCGGGCTGGGAAATGGTGGGGAGACACAATGTCTCCCCACTTCCCGAAAACCGAATGTACACACCGTTAGGTGAGTCAGTTGACTCGTTCGTCAGGTGGGCTCAGTCCCCTCAAGAACGTATCAATCTCGGTATCGCTCGCATAGACGCAGAGATGCGTGGAATTGCACCTGGCGAAGTCGCTATGGTGCTGGGGTTCGCTCACGGTGGCAAGACATTATTACTACTTCACATGTTGCGCAATAACCGCGACAAGCATGTCGCGCTCTTCATCCCTGACGAACCAAGAGAACTTGTTCTCATCAAACTTGCTTGCATCACTCACAACATTGACGCCAGAGTGCTTGAGCAACGAATCGCACAACACGACCAAGAAGCAATAGACCTACTTCATCAAACAGCAAACGAAGACTATCCCAACCTTGCAGTCTTCGACCAATCACTTACCATCTCAGACATGGAACGTGGATACAACGAACTGTGCGATGTATGGGGTCAGTCACCAGAACTTGTTGTCGTGGACTTCTTAGACCTTATCCAAGCAGGAGAAACTGTACCGGACAAAGCAAACTTCCTTAAAGCCTTTGGTCGCAAACATGATGTTCCACTTCTTGTGCTACACCAAACATCAAGACACGCAGGTGCTGATGGTAGAAAACCAACTATGAGTTCAGGTGCGTTCGGTGGTGAACAACAAGCAACAGCAATCCTTGGTGTTCGTAGACGCAAGTATGAAATTCAAACAGAAATCAATGAACTCATTGAGAAGCTCAATAGGAGTAGTTCCGAACGCTTGCAAGAGCGTTTGGAGTATCTGCGTTATGAAGCAAAGATTCACGAACATACTGTGACAATCAACTTGCTCAAAAACAAACGTCCTGCTGGACAACTTGTTGATGATGTTGACTTTGAACTTAACGCCATGACAGGTCGCCTAAGAGAACTCAACGGCGAACTACCACGACAGTACAAGCAGATGGGACTTGAGTATGAAGCACCCTATGAATGATGCAATTGAAGAGTTCATGGAACTCTTCCAAGGTCGCACAGATGCGTATGGCACATGGGAAGGTGGTTCCATCAAGGAACCAACCAACTACAAATCGTTTGCACGTCACTTGTATGACGAAGAACTTATCGGCATCTACCCACTGAAAGATGACAGCACAGTCAGGTGGGGTTGTTCAGACATCGATGTAAATGAAATTGATTTAGCAAGAAACCTTCAATTAGCACTACAGTCTCAGAAAATACCAGCGTTCATAGAAAAAACAGTTCGCGGTTTCCATGTGTGGGTGTTTGCATCAGAATGGATTCCTGCTCCAATCATGCGTAGAGCATTTTTGGCTGCGCACGAAGCCATCAATCTAGTTGCCAAAGAAGTAAATCCAAAACAGGAGCAAGCAAAAGATGTAGGTAATTATGTCAGGCTACCATATCCTGGCGCAATGACCACCCCACCAGAAACAAGATACATGATTGATGACGCAGACATGCCAATTGAATTGGGAACGTTCTTGGCTGAAGCCTTAGACAACAGAGTCACAGCAGAAATGCTGCGACCCCTTGCGGAAAAACATAGACCAAGAGCTAGAGCAACAATGGAAAACCTAGATGTTTCAGCGTCAGTAGAAGAAGCCTTGCGTCATTGCTCCAAACATATCAAAGCAATATGGTTTGGTGGACCGTTGTCTCATCAAGACAGGTCTAACACTCTATGCATGCTTGCACATCGAATGTGTGACTATAATGTTCCTATGAATCTTGCTTACATCATTCTTGTTGATGCTGACAAGCGTTGGGGTAAGTTTCATCTGCGTGAAGATTGCGTAGAACAACTAGTCAAAATCATTGAAGACACCTACGGTGGATTCACAACAGGAGCATTCAGACCATGAAAGAATATATATTCAATCAAGTGTTCGCACTTCGACCAAGAGCAAAAGCAAGACCAAGAGTTATGAAAACCGGTCATGCATACACACACCCTGCTACACGAGAATATGAAAAAGCAATCAAAGAGATGTACGCAGGACCAATGTTTGAGAAAGGTTTGCTGTCAGTAAAACTTCGTTTTACAATTGAAGGTACAGAAATTCAAATTGAACCAGTCATGCACAATCCGTTGGTTGAGGGTCCACTCAGTAAACTCACAGGTGATTTAGATAACTATGCCAAAGCAGTACTCGATGCTCTAAATGGCACCGCATACACTGATGACAAACAGATTGTTTGTCTGTATGTGGAAAAAGCATGAAAGACAACCGCTGGGACATTCCTGCAACACAACAATACAACTTCAAAAATGATTTACAGTTCGGCAAAAAAGGTGAACAAATAACCAAAGACTTCCTCACAGCAATATCCACAGGTTCATTTGAAGTAAAAACTGACCGTTATCGCAATGGTCGGATGGTTGTTGAAACACAACAAAACCCACGTGACACCGGATGGAAACCATCAGGTGTAGAAGTAACCCTCGCAGACTGGTGGGTCTACGTATATGCCTTAGACGGAAGCCTTGTAGTTATTAAGGTGGAACGATTAAAGCGATATATACAGACATTGTCAGAAAAACGTCTAAAGAAGTTTGCCCCAATGTCCAACAATCCAACTAAAGGGTTTCTACTACTACCAGAAGAAGTAATGGACATGATAACAAATCCGCTATACGATACTCCAGGTGCCGAGCAATAAAGAAGTCCCCCTTACTCCATTCCACGAAGTAACCATCCGTGGTCCTAGGAGACCTGAAACGCCCACTGAGGCGTTGATGCAGGCTGCCCCAGGTGAGAACATCAGGGAGTCGGTAGAAGAACTGCAACCGTTTCGTGAAGCTGTCGCAGGATGTATTGACAAACTCAGCGAACAAGACAGATTTATTATTGACGCAGTAAATACAGAAATGATTTCGTTAGAAGAACTAGGTGAAAGATTGGGGGTAACTAAAACTCATGCTTGGAGATTAAGGAACTCTGCAATGGATAACCTCAGAAAAATTATGCTACAGGACCCCACGGTGCTAGAAAGATTAAGAAACAATGATGAGACGACAAATTACGGTGGGATTTGATAATGAAATCAATATATATGAAGTTGCTGAAATACTTAAAAAGTACTTCGGGGAAACACTCGTTGGACACGGTGTACTTGAAAACGGATTACCACAAGGATGTTTATACATCACTAACCCAAAAAGAAAGAAACGATATGTCGAACGACCACAACTGGATACATGATATTATCCCACGCGCACAGGTAGATGCAATAAACAAAAACGGTGATGCAATAATTGTCAACATGAAAAATGGTGTCAATCTGATGATTAGTGCATCCAATCAATCCGCCATAGAATTGTGCAAAGCTTGGGAGCTAACAAAAAACGGATATGAAGATGGCTTTGAAGCCATCGCCTATTTTATCAATGGACTAATATCAGCGTTAGAAATCTATTTAGCAGATGAAAACATTGACCCATATGAAGAGCACGATGAAGCCAATTAGATGCAACTGGGATTTAGTAAGCGTTCACTGGCGTGACGCTTACGATGCAGAAAACGGTTGGACTGTAATCAAAGATTACAAACCAACTGACACAACTGTAGTAACTGTCGGATGGCTTTGGCCTAACTGTTTAGAAGGATACGTTACGTTAGTAACGTCATACTTCCCGGATGAAGTACCAAACCTAAAAACAGTTGGTATGCCTACGCACATCCCAATCCAAATGGTTATTAGTCAGAAAGTTCTTAAGCAGGCTTCAATTGTTCTTCCGCAGGAAGAACTAATTTCGCAAAAGCCTCACGAACTTTAGCAGGGCTGTCAGCCATCTCTGGCGAAAGTTCCGCATGCAACCAGTCCCCCTTGGGGGCTCCGTGAATTGTTTCCTTCTTATAGTTTGACCAAGCGTCTCTATCGCACATCCATGCGCGACCGTGTGGTGCTGGAAAATAATCAAATAATGCTTCTAGACCCAAAAGGTCTGCGTTATCCACAAGGATTTTGCACATTCGCACAGCGTGTCGGCGTCCGTTAGGGACGCCTTTGCCTTTGCCCATGTTGCGATAAGAAAAGTCCACAGCCCTGCCTGTTGCGTGAACACTCAAAATTTCTTTGCCCCTCATGGGACGTACACCAAAATCGCCGTTGTTCCAGAAAGCACCGTCGCCAAGTTTAATTACTTCTTCAATAAAGACTTTCATGCCTGGACGTAGTCCTTTGGCTGCACCGTCTTTGTTGCCTGTGTATTGCCGTTTCATTATTTCTCCTTGGTTTGGTATGTACGAACTGGTGAACCAATACTAGAGAGCCAAGCGTTCTTAGCAGCGTCTCCTTCGCTGCCAAACAACCTATCGCCCATCTGTACGGGTGGGACAAAACCTTTCAATATATGGATAAGTCGTTCCTGAGGGTTGTCCATGGTCCTGCCCGTAAAGACCGACTTACCCAAGAACTGTTCCAAAGGAATCTTCAGCAAAGGATTCAAGTTGTTTGTATAACGAATAGGGTCAGCAATTTCGCCTAGTTGTTGTGGTGTTCTAGTAAAACCCAAGTCAGGAGCAAGGTAAAGATTGTCGCCAAAAGGCAACTTGATACCACCAATTTCACGAACAAATGGGGATGGGTATTCAGATGTTTCGTAATCGGGGTCACGCATATTCCTCATGATAGAACTGTAAATCAAATATGGTTTAGGATTAAGCCATTGGTTTTGTAGTTCAAATATCAAGTTGCGTGATGTCCAAAGCCAAAACGGAACAATCTGTCGCATCACCTCATCAACTTGACTCAAGTCTTCGTAATCAAAGAACGCACGTTTGGTTCTGGCTTGTGCCATACCAACATCCATTCCGCTTTTCGCGGAATCAAATCCAAGAACAAATCGACTGTAGTTGTCAGACTCTTGTCCCCACTTGGCATTAAATCGCACAAGCTTGTTGTCCCACAAACGAGAACCTCCAACAGCGTCCTTAAAGTCTTCAGTAAAAATTCCACCACCGGAACCAAACATTGACTTTCGTGCAGTGCGCAAAACTTCATGAAGTTCAAAAGGCTTAGTCAAAACCCAGTCTTCATACTGTGTGCCAGCTCTTGATGCTTTCATCCAGTCAACATACAAGGGGGTGGCTTCAATCATATTCTTAAACTCAGCACCCATGAACACAAGTTTCACAGCATTAGCCAATCCGTTTCGCACATGGAAACCTGGAGTCATAGTCGCATAAGCCTTAAAAAACTTTGTGTAACTGCCTACATACTTATGCATCTGTCTTAGATACTCGGGGTCATCAAATCGTTTTGCTTGCCTGAATAATTCAGCAAACTCTGCTGAGCCGGCAAGACCAGGATAAACACCATAGTTTCCTTTGACGCCAGTAGCACCAGTAACGCCATCACTAAGATACTTCCAACCTTGCTCAAGGTCAGGAAAAAATTTACGGACGTTGCTTAGTGGGAACTGCCCAACTTGTTGTGTAGAACTATTAAACACACGACCGGCCTCATCCATTGTAAGAATCGAGTTTTCCAGTCCCTCCATCAAACGTCGTTCAACTTCAGTATTGCCAAGAACTGCTACAGCTGCTTCGTACTCTGCCTGTAATTGAATTTGTCTTTGTGCAATATTCTCCAAATGCGCAAACCCTGGACCGCGAGTACCAAAAGTACGAAGCATCTCGATACCCTCATCAAGAGTCTGCATTCCCTGATTGTAAGAACGAGCAGCAGAAGATGTGCCAGCAACACGAGTTCGCACAGTTGTGCGACCAGTTTCGCTCGGTGCAACTTTGTTGTAGTATTTGCCATCAGAACCCTTAACACGAGTGCGAATAGTTGTCTTGACGCGAGGGTCCCATGCAACGCCACGTTGTGTGTTGTTAATCATGTTCTGCACCTCAAGGATACGGTCTTCAAGTTTTTTAATAGCAACAGGGTCATGAGGTTGTACTAAACCTTTGACAGAATCAAATTGAGCCTGCAAATCAACAACAAGTTTCTGTGCTTTCGTGTTTGCTCTGCGTGCAGAAGTACGAGCCTTCTTGGTTGACGCATTAGATGCATCAACGGTACTAGAAATAGATTCCAAATCAGATTGCAGACGAGCGATAGCTTCTTCGCTAGCAGTCATGGGCTTTGGGGGTGCGTCAACAAAAACAGACTCGGGAAGTCGTGGAGTAACACCAAGCAAATCTGGAGAGTCAACAGCCTCAATAACACCACCAAAAGTATTGGCTTGCTCGCTAGTAAAACCGTACTCAGATGTAGAGCGAGCCCACTGTTCGTCACCATATTCAACCGTCTTCAACCATCGCACAGCGGAAGTCTCATCACCAGGTTTTTCGTATATGCCAAAATAACCAAGTGCTTCCCTGTTGGAATTCGTAGCGACTAAGTCATTAGGTACAAATGTTGCTTTCATATCATCAGGGGTAATAGGCCGCCAACGAACCTCAACCCACCGACCATCAGGTTGTTGGGCGCGGGCATTTCTTGCCGACAACTTCATGCGACTCATGTCCTCTTTACGAAAATACAAACGACCAGATGCAGTACCATCGTCGTATCGACGATAGGTTCCAACATTGGAAGGTCGCACATCAGCTTCCATCACAACTTGATTAGTTTTGGAATCAATAACGTTCTTACCATTCTGCTTCTTTGGCTTCATTCTCAAATCAAGAGACACGGGCAAACCATTAGAAGATGCAGCCTTACGCTGAACACCAAGAGCATCTTCACGCACTTTAATCATCTGTCTAATACCATCAGACTTAATCTCAACAGTCTCAACACCCATGCTGCGCATCTGTTTCAAAGTCTCAACTTCATGCAAAAGCTGTTCACGCGACTTTTGCTCAAAAGGAGTGTGAACAATTACGTTGTCAACGTCATCAGCAAAACGCTTACCATCAGCCAAATTAACTTGAAACTGATAACTAATAGCTTCATCGGGATTGGTTCCAGTAAACTCGTATCCAAGACGTGCTCGAAGTTTCTGCAAACTTCTATAATCAACAGGACCATCAGAACCAACATCAACAACATCGTTAATAGCAGAATCAACCTCGGAACCAAAAGCATTACGCTCAGTGTCGATAGAAGCAGCCAGTTCTTTCGGACTAGTTTCTTTAAGTTGTTTCTGAGCAATAGACAATTTAGAAAAAGAATCATCAAGGACAGTCGGAGTATAAACAACATCAACAGATGCCTGTCTAACTTCACCCTGTAAGTTTACTTGCTCTGCTTTCAGGGAGTCAATATTGCCGGCAATGACTTTCTGAGCATCAACAATATCTGCAGGAGTTGCATTCTTGACGCCATCACCAAGAACGATGGCACTCAATCGTTCCTGTTTCTTAAGGACAGCGTTGTCATCAGAACTCTTCCAAAACTTCTCAATAATAGTACGACGAGCAGATGCGACATCAGAGTTGGCAATCAAAACTCCGGCAGAAGCATCTTGCTGCCTGATGTAATCAACAAAATACTGCAAAGAACGCTCATGAGATATATTGTCAACACCATCTGCAAGAACAGCAGCAGGATTTGTAATACGCAAAACTTCCTCTGTGTTGGCCCAGTCAGTAATCACGGATGCATACTTGCCAGAAGTCTCATGTTGCACAAAAAGCTTTGACCAAAACTTTGCAGTAGGAATAGGAAGAGGAATATCTCCACCCATTTCCTGTGCAACATCCAACATTGGTGGTCTCACACGACCACCAAGAGTCCAATCAACACTATGACCGTTAATTTCAGAAAGTGTAATAAAAGAATTACTGCGGTTATAAGCAGACTTAGCAACAACGTACTCTTCGGACTGCATCAAAGTGTCTAAATTGGCCTGAGCTTCAGGAACCGAATTGACAACCTTGGCCCCAACGGACTTTGTAATAGGACGAACACGAACACTGTCATTCAAACGTATTGCAAGGTCATCAGAAATCTTCTGCAAATCAGCAATCTGCATTTCAACACGAACAGAATCATCGATGTATTTACCAAAATCACGACCACGAGAAATAAGAGAAACATTTTTCTTGAAAATGTCTTGAGTAATCGAGTCGCCTAAATCAACACCGTAATAAGCAAAAACTTCACGTAAATGCGCCAACTCAATTGAAGTCTTTTGCTGTGCTACTAAAACACGAACCTTCAACAAGGACTCTGTGTAGTCAGAAGAACCAGTAATACCGTTCTTTACCAAGTCCAAAGCAACTTGATAGTCATCTGAAAGCTTTGCGGCCCTAGCCGCCAAGCGTGGCGAACCAGATGCGCGAGCAGCAGCAGCCTTGGATGCCTTCTCTAAAGCAGAAACCTCAGCAGTAGTAGGAATGCGCTGAGCAGGACGCTTGGCAACAAGTAAAACATCGTTAAGTATTTCATCAATCTTCTTTGCCATGTCGGGGAAACGTTCCTTGAGGTGAACACGCAAAGACTCAACAACAGGGGAAAGAGCAGGAATATCGCGAGAGCCGGTCTCACCAAGACGAGCAACAATAGAATCAATCTGTTCAAGACTATGCACAGCCTTAGTTGGCACAACAGGTTGACCAACGCCCAACTTCCTAACAACGTTAATAACTTCTCCGTAAAGACTGTCCTTAGCCAGGGCAGAAAAATTAGCCAAAGGAGAAAGATATGCAGAAACTTCCATAAGTTTTTGCTGTGCAGAAGCATGAAGCGCTGTGTCTTTCGTATACTCCTCAAAATCAACCAAAAACTTGGCTACAGCATCGTTGTGACCAAATGACGGTTCGGCGTTACGAAGAGCAAGACCTCTTTGTGAAAGCTCTTCAAAACGTTTCTGTAAATCACCAGACGCAACAGCATGTTTAGCATAGACGGTAAAGCCATCAGTATCTCGCAACATGCCAGCAATAACACCGTCAGCACGAACCATTTCGGCATGCTTAATAGCAGCATCAGCCATAGCAGCGTTCAAGTGACCAAGTAACTCTGCCACGTCAGCTTCGCTAACAGCAGGGTTCTTTAACGCAATCAAAGCAGCATCCAAACTGCCATACCTTAATTCAAGTTGTTGCTTCAAAACGTCAAGACTCTCTCGAAGTCCAGAGTGAAGATTTTGCACAGCCTTCAAAACACCATCAAATGCATAAGCAGAATTCTTGTGCATCTGTTGTAAATACTCAGGAGTAATACCAAAGTAACCGTCAACAAGTTTTACAAAATCAGGATTCTTCTTAAACTCATTCATCATTGCAACGTTGGACATCATGTCAGCATGACCACGAATATAGGCAGGAACAATATTCTTCATGTCAGTATCAAATGCGTCAAAAGTATTGCGACCATTAAGAACAAGCCAATCATTGACAATCTTATTAAGATTGTCAATCGTCAAATCTTCATCTGTCAATATCTTGCCAAAAAAAGGAGAACCCTTGTTAAGACCGCGTTGCCTGAAATTACCAACAATATGTAATGCACTACCATCATCTGGCAACAAACCGGCCATAGCAGGATTGTCTTTAATTTCATCCATCAACTCAACAAATTGCTCGGTAGAGTTATGCGGCAAGTAACCTGCCTGAAAACCAATGACATGTTCAGGTACAACACTCTGCCAACCGTTATCAGTAATACCATGCAAATCTTCCATAACAGAACGAAATTGTTGAGCTAGCAACAAATGGTCGTTTGAAATACCAAGCTTTGCAGCTTGGTCAATCATGGGTTGACCACTCTGAACATTGTCAAGCAACTGTCGCACAGGATTATTCTCCGGCTTCATAATCTCTTCACGCAACGGACCAAAACGTTGCACAGCATCAAAGTCTGCTTCCGACTTAGCAATACGCCGAATGTCGTCACCATTTAAAACAAATCGTGCAAGCTGTGCTTCATTATCTGTCAAACTTCCGTTTGCCAAAGCAACACGATACTTTTTGATTGTACCTTCACCAAAGTACTCAATAGCACCAACACCGCGAGGTGTTATCGCAGAATGCAATGACCTAATACCACTAGTGTTGACCAAACCAAGACGAGTCTTAGTAATACCACGCTCAAGAAACTTGCCAACTACATCAGTACCTGGGACCTTAACACGACTACCAAAATAATAAACACCAGGACCCCTGATGCCAAGTTCTTTAGAAACAATATCAGGAAGAGCCTGCTTGCCTTGAGATGCAATGTTCTTATAAGCAGATGCTATTTCTTCTTTAGAAAACTTTGCAACACCAGTCCTATTCATCCACTGCATACGTTGCTGGGTGAAAGAAGCAAGCTTCTCTCTACCCTCACGACCAATTACAGTCTTAGCAGCAGCACGTCCAGAAGCCTTAACACCAAACAAAGCCTTACGAGCAGAAGTCTCAAACAAGTCTTCACCCAATCTTGTGACGCCAACCTTAGCCAACTGGTCAGCAGTGGCATTGTAAACTCCGCCTTCAATCAAGTGGGACAGTTGTGCACCAGAAGCCTTAATCGCACCTTTGGCAAGAACTGTGCCACCCAAGGTTGCCCATGTCAAAGGGTCTAACGCAATGTCACCAACCAAACCAACGACACGACCAGCCCAACCTTTCATCGGGAAAGCAGTACCAAAACCAAAATCAGCTTGTTTTGTTTGATTTACAAAATCACCTAATGAAGCTTTAGTATTAGGGTCAGTATCCAAAAGGTCAACAGTTTCACGGACACCGGAAACAACTGCACGAAGCGGTGTCTGAAGACCCTGTAAAGGCATAAGTAAATGCTTCAAAGCTTTCACACCAACACCAGGTTCTGGGGGCGTATACAAATCGTCTGGATTGTAAGGAGTCGCATCAAGCGACTTCAATATAAACTTTGTTCTAGAGTTTGGAGTCATAACAGACTCCAAAGGTGGCAAAGATGTACGGTTACGCACAGGAGCAACTGCTCCCAACTTCTCGGTTAAACTAAATGGAATTTTTTTGTCAGTTACCATTCTTGGTTGACTTCTTCAAGATAGCGGAATTTAACAACGCATCTTTCAGTGGTGTCTGACCTCGTGCAATCATCTGTGCAACAAGTTGTTGGCTAGCATCATCAGCAAGGCGAAGTGTATCAGATGCCGTACCTGCAGTACGGCCCATGGCATCCTTAAGAGCCTGGGCATAAGCACCACGTGCAGCAGTGGCCCGCTTGTCCACAACCTTGTTGGTACCTGCCTTGCCCAAAGCACGACGAGCAGAACTTCGTCGCATTCTCTCAATCATTTCAGCCTGTATATGAGGTTGTGTCTTGTACAAATCCAACTGTTGTTGCTCAATTACAGAAAGAGGCTCATCACCGGCATCCCGCATCAAAGCAGCCATTTTATCCTTATCACTAGAAGCATAAACATTGCCACCATATTTGGCATTAACTTTTGCTTCACTCAAGTTCTGTGCAGTACGTTGCTCTGGAAGTTTAGAAAACAAATCTGCAAAGAACTGTGGGGAAGCATTGTAAACAGCATCTTGATTCTTTAATCCACCAAACTGGTCCAAGTCAGCATAGGATTCTTTTGCACCAGGCATACCCATCTTTTGAAATGGGTCTTGCTGCATACCCTGGTCAAGCATGGCAGTTTTGACAGACTGATTTTCTTTCATCAAAGAATCAACAAAAGATGTCCACTCGTCAGGACTAATACCAGATGCTTCGCGCATCTTCTTGTCACGCTTAATGTTAAAAGGATTAATACCCTGACGAATAGCTTTAGCCGCCTGAAACCAAGAAGAATCTTGAGGCTCAGCACCAGCCCACTGAAAAGTAGGAGCAGTACGATTATACAAATCATCCTCGGTAAACTGTGGAGCCGCCTGATAAGTACCATTTAGATACTGCATAACAGGGTCCATCAAAGACGAAGAGAAGTCAAAACCACCCTTAGAACCCAATATATTAGCAATCATACGGGAATAATCTTGATATGGAATCTGTTCTTCAGCCATACTAATTAGTCCTTTTGTTACTTGTAAGCATCTATTTTGGCTTTAAGTATCTGCTGCATCAAGTCAGACATCGCAGCAGAACGAGCAGTCTCAGCATTAGCCTGATAACCAGCACGTTGAGCGCCAAGACCTGTTGTAGCATAATTCTGTGCCAACTTGGCAATATCAATGTTTGACTGATTATTTGCCAACTGGTTGGCAGACATCAACTGTTGCAACTGATTAAACGAATCAGCACTCTGCTGACCTGCAATCTGAGAAGCCTGAACTTGCTGAGTAACAGGGTCATTAGAAACACCATAAGCACTCAAATAGTTTGCCATAGCATTATTCACAGGACTAACAGCCTGCTGTAAACCAGCATAAGGATTAACCTGATTGGTAGTCAAATACTTGTTCAGGTCACTGTAACCAGAGTTAACCATGCCCTGAGCCGTATCGTACCCAGCATTAATATTATTAATACCGTTATTATAATTATCCCATGCAGAAGCTTCGCCGGCTCTACCATACTGTTTAATAGCATTCATCATCGCAGCATTGCCAGAACCAGAACCAGAACCTCCGTAACCTCCACCCATGCCACCTCCCGGCAACTGCGCAACCTGAGGAACAACAGGAGTATTAATGTTGTATCTAGTGTTGTAATCCAAAATCTCACCAGGTGTAGCAGTGTTGTAATTAAAACGCTCACGTCCAGCCTCTTGCTGAATGCGAGGCATATTCCATGATTCGCTAGCATCGGCAGAACGTGGTGCATTCTCTGGATTCCATGCGTACTCTCTAACACCCAAAGTAGAAGACTTAGGCAATTTTGCTACAACCTTGTTCTTACTCTTCCTATCTACACTATCTGCACTCATGAATACGCTCCTGCCCTATATCCCATTATCTGTCTAGCATCCTCGTCAATCTGATACTGCTTCTGCGCCCTCAAAGTAGCCTCATCAGCCTTCAACTGTTCCGTGCGCTCACCCAAGTCACCCTGATACTTGGCATTAGTAGCATTAATATCTGTTTGTGCAGAAGAAGTGTCATCAACACGCTGCTTAGCAAAATCCTGCATAGCTGTAGAAAACGCTCCACTCTTAACGTTCGCACTGTTCAAACCACGACGTCCAAAACCAGATACCAACTGAGGTGCCTGTTTGTCGTACTGAGTGTTCATATTCGCAAGAGCTTTCAAAGCTGTGCGATTATAAGTCTGATTGTCATACAAAGCATTAGCATTGGACTTGTTGTATCCACTAATGTATGCCTGCAGTTTAGCTGCAAAATCTGCTGGATTAAATGCCATTAACGTCTAGCTCCAAACTTATTAACAGAAGACTTCTGTTGCTGGGCAACCGAAGTCTTCAATGCCTCTACATCACGACGCAAAGAATCAATAGACTGAATCAAAGTAGAAACAATCTGACGAATAGTCGTAGCGTCATCAGTCTTCAAGTTAGTAACAGCGGGAATTGACAATGGCCGAATCATCCAGTGACCTTCCTATTGTTATACTTATAAGCAATACTGTCCAATCCCCACTTCTTGCCTACAGGACCGGTAAACAAAAGTTGCACAGAACGAGCAAGACCAAGATTAAAACCACGCACAACCTCAGCACCAACAGATGTAGTACCCCATGTAGCCGTATCCCAAACAGAAGTATCCCAAACAAAACCAGAAGTCTTTGCCGGTAAAGTAATGTTTACATCTTTTCTTTCATATCCAGTAGCTTCTTCAAAATCGTGAAAGACCTTAATGTTCAAACTGATAGGAGCATCAACTTGCTTCAAAACAAAATCAGGTCTCCGGAACATCTTCTTCATAGAATAAGTATTGCCATCAATCCAACCGGTGCGATAATTAGTAGCAAAGTTTGTCTCAACAGTCGCAAGCAAATCGGTCTGAGAAGTAAATACATCAACACGCAGAACACGAGGAATCGTGGGATGAATCATTAAAGGATTCACCCCACCAGAAGTCGTAATAAAATCGGTTCCACCAACAAGACCATAACCATCACCAGATGAGTGCTTAACCCAAGAACCATTACTAGATACAGATGGGTCATAAACAAAATTAACAGTGGGAGTAGTCGCTGCGGTTAAAGTTGAATAAGGCATACTCAACCAAGCACGTCGATTAACATAAGAAACAGTTATGGTAGATGTGTAAGCATCATTGACGTATCCAGCAGGATAAATTGCGTTCAAGTTTTGGAACAAGTCAACAACTGTGCTACCGTTGTAAAAAAACAATCCCTTAGTGTGTGTATAAAAATACACACCATCTTCAGATGTAGCAATCTTCATCGGTGAATCGCAACCAAGTACGGACGACAACTCAATTACCTGATGGTCGGCACTGTCATAACCAAACAAAACATAAATTGCCTGTGGCTTGAAAATAACCAAATGTCCAGCAACAACAGCCAAACCAGTTATGCCATCCCCACCACCATTAAAGTCAATCTTGTCGCCTTCTGCCCAATCTTGAGGAAGTGCCTCATGAGAAAAACGAAGTCTATTTGGAAAAGAAACACCGTTCTCGGTTATGTTCGCAACAAACATCTTGTTGGCATGTTGAATAACATGCTCAGCTTTAGGGAAGTGTGTACCCAAAGGATTATTGTAAGTTTGCCATGGAGTTCCTGGTGCACCACTAACATCCAAAGCAGTTGCGTAATTGTCGGAAACCTTCCATCTATAGGTAGCGACACCAGTCTTGCCAGTAGTCATATACATCGTGTCGCCCCACTGGGCTAACGATGAACCATTGGTACTCGCAGACACAACAGGAGAAGGAGTGCCAGTAGAAGGAGAATTGGTAGAACTAAAGTTCAAAAGACTAAAGTTGCCACCAGTAGAACTATAAACACGTGTCTCTGTTGTCAACATCAAATACTGCGACGAACCCTTAAACCAAGTAAGACGCTTAGGAGCCCAAGTACCAGACACAGCAGTAGTGTTTATTTCCCGATAAGCACCACGTGTGAACAAACCACCACGAGGGTCAACCTCCATGTTCAACATGTCAGGGGACTCATTCGATGCCAACTGAAACTGGTCAGCACGAAGATTTATGCCACCAGTAAAGTCATCCCGATTAGTAACAAGAATTTGTGGCACAATTAAAGAGTCCTACCAAGAGTCTGCAACCAGCGCTTCATGGTTGGATACTCCTTGCCACCAGACATAACAACAGGCTGCGCGCTTGATGCTTTCATCAAGTCGCGCCGAGCAAATGCAACACCTTCTTCAAAAGACTTCATATACATATTCGCAAGGTCAGAATCTTCTTGACGCTGGTAAACACGAGCAAGCACAAAATACGGAAGAAGAGCATGAAACCACTCATCCAAATCAATCTCTTCCTGGACGTCATCCAACCACGTATAAACAGGATTGCGAAAAGCACGGACAGTCATTGGATAAACAATGTCAGGCTTAGCCCACAACTGTATCTTCTTATTCCAAAAACTGTAAAAGTATGGTCGGCTAGAAACATCAAGATTACCAAGCCAAATTTCCTCAGCCGCATTGTAATCAATCAATGTCAAACGAGCACCCTGAGTTGATGTATCCACAACAGAGATGATTTCACGAATATCCCCAATTGTAGATATTGCATATTCACGTTGTTCTGCAACAGTGTTAAACGTATACGATTCCTGGAGAATCGGCCAACGACGTTCCAGCGCATAAATGCGTTGGAACCCCTCACGAGCAAACTGGTCAATAACAGAATCAGACAAATCCGTTGCATCAAGGTCAGCCATATCCCTGACCTGAGAACGTAATGTTGTAAGTGTTATTGCCATTAAGCCTGACCCTTATTCCTTAAATGTCCAATACAGAAATCTGTCCCACGGGCCTTTGGGCCCTCACACGTGTCATCATTGGCTGTGCAACGATTACGCCCAATATAAGGGCCTGATGGAGCAGCAAGACGAGCGCCTTCTGCATGGGCAAGACGGGAGTGCTTAGTAGTTGGCTCCCCGTATAAAGTATGAGCAAGTTTGGCTGATTGGTTCATCACCAATAGCCCAACTTGTTACCTATCTACTAGTATCCGCGAGGATTTGGCTTTGAACTTCCACCAGTTTTTTTCTTAGGTGCAGCAAAACCCTTACGCTTAACATTGCCTGAATCAAATCTTTTTTGCATGTTCTTGCGCATTTCAGGAGTAACAGTCTTACCCTTCGCCTGCATCTCTTTAACACGAGTCTGCACAAAGAAACGACGACGTGCGGTCTTAGCATCAATACCCTTTGATGCCATCTTCTCACCAACAAAAGCCTTACGGTCTGATACACGCTTGGCAACTGCTGGTTTCATCATCTTCGCAGCAGGAGCAGCAGCCTTTTTAGGTGCAGCTAATTTCTTGACTGCTGACTTCTTTTTCATTGGTTTTGGGTCTGGAATCTGTGGCATAATTATTTTCCTGTCTTATCCGAATTAGGACGAACTTTGTAATTCTTGTCTTTTTTAACCGGTGTTGAACTTTGACCATACAAACCTGGTGCTGTAACAGTTCCAGACTTTGGAGTGGCACTTGCATGACTATCTAATTGACTGTAATTGTATGGCATATTTTCTCCTTAGAAAAAGGGGGATGGAATGTGGCTTCCACCCCCCGATTTCAAATTACTTATTTACGGTAGATTGACACCGTGTCTGCTGCAGTAAACACTGCGACAAACGATGCTGAATCCGCTGCTGCAACAGTTGCCGAACCGACAAGCGTTACACCGGAAGCACCAGCAGTCAAGGTAATTGCATGAGTAGATGCAGCAAGGTTAACAACCGAGAATCGGAAACTTGAACCGACCGCCTCGTCTGTAAATGCTGTACCCAACTGTGCACCTGTTGGAGTAGTCAAAGCACGACCAGCCGTTGGCGTCATCGTGTAAACTACTTCACCAGCACCAGCAAGTGTGTCTGCTGATTGTGTGGTTGCTGCATCAGTTGCTGCAACAACAGTTACCTTTTCTTCTTTAGCAGCCCATGCCTCTACACGCTTGCGTGTAAGAGCACCTGCTGTATCATTTGCTGTAAGTGGCATAATATTTCTCCTTGTTTTCTAGTAGTTAACTTAGGCTGTCTTTAAGGTCAGTTTGCCTTGCTTTGCACGGTTACGTACAGTCAAGTTGCCGTAGCACATGATGAGCGCATAACGTGCATCTGTGTCTTCTGGCGAGATAAATGCGGTCTGTGAGAACCACTTATCCGAGTGACCAACCAAAGTGATGTACTTGCTGTTGAGGAAGTAGAACGTTCCTGCGGTGCAATGCACATCGTACATTACTGGAGCGGCCTTAAACAACAGGTTCTGGAATCCAGCATCTGCAGTCTTAGTGTCCGTGTAACGGAGTTGTGGTTGAAGCAATGCTTCGTACTTCTCAAACAAAGTTTGACTTGTCAACAACACGTCTGGATGGTCATTACCAACCGAAACGCTATTGTAGGCAGTTGCCATTTGTGCGAGAGTCAATGCTGTTGCAGTGTTTTCCTCGTAAGACTTCCACCATGTGTAGGTGTTGGAGTCAATGCCACCAACGGTGTTGCCAGACTCAACCAAGTTGCCAAGGCCGTTCCAGTCTTTTCCACCGTTGCCAGTTCCGTTTGAAAAGAACATCTGGTTGAAAGACTCACGCATGGACTCTTCAGCCTGCATGATTTTTGCTTCCAACAAGTTGATGATTTCTTGCTCACCGTTGTTCTTGGCTTCTTCAATACCGCTGATTGAAATCGAAGCAGCATACTGCTTCCATTCAAACTCTGCAGCAGAAATGCCTTCTTGTGGGGTAAGCGCAATTGAGTCGTAACCTGAGTACGAACCAACAGTTGAGTTCTGACCATAAATCAGTGGCTCAACAATTTTCGTACCGCCGTTAAGCATACGAATGCGACCCTTTTCCATAAGGGCGTAAGTCAAAGGACGTGCGGTGAACACGTTGTCTGTGAGGGTCTTGCGGTAATTCGCAAGGGTTGTTGTTAATAGATTATCAAAGTTGCTGTTTGCAGCGACCATATTATTTGCTCCTTAAGTTAAGCGTTAAGAATGTTGACGCTTTGCAGCCTCAAATGCTTCCCGCAATGATGTAATTGGTTTGGCGGAAACATCAGCACTTGACGATGTTGTGCCACCACTAACAACTCCCGCTTGACGTTTTGCACTAGTGCGAGTCTGTTCATCCAAAGCCGCTTTAGAGCGGATTTGACGAATAGCCTGCGCATCTTCGTACACTTTGTCAAACGAAATCTGTTTGTAGACAGCTTCCAAATTGGTTGAACCCAAAGCCAAAGCTTTGGAAACAACTTCGTTTGCATCGAAGTCCTCATATTTCGCTTGCAGCGAAGCAACAGTACGCTCCAACTCGTCAGCAGCCTTTTGATGTTCAAAAGCCTGCACTCGTTGTTCTAACTGTCGGTATTGTTTCTCAACCGGGTCTTGGAGTTCTTCTTCCTCTGGGGTTAAAGGTGTCTCGTCTAATCCGTAATGTTGCTTCAACAATTCCAAAGTACCCTTTGGGTCGTTCTGCAAGGCTTCTTGCAATGCGCCACCAAACTGTACTTGTCGCCGTTGCTCACTGAGTTCCTGTGTCTTGCGGGTATAATCCGCTTGACGCTGGTATCCAGAAAGCGCCTCTTTAAGAGGAACTCTTACTTCTTCGCCATTAACTTGGACAGCGACATATTTGTCGCCGTACTCGTCAACCGGAAGAAGTTCAATCTCCTGCTCACTTAGGCTTTCAATTTCTCCCGCAGCTGCTGCTTGTCCTTCGCTTTCTAACTCAGGGGCAACTTCTACTACTGGTTCATTGCTTACTACTTCACTCATGGAGTCCTTTCAAGGGGTTGCTCTATAGTTATATATTTATCGTTACATTTGTGGTGGCATCTGACCGCCACCCTGCATCTGTTGCATTAATTGCATCAATACCTCAGGAGGTAATGATGCAAGTTCTGGTGGTAATCCACTAGCCATATCCTGAGGTGGCATACCTTGCGGCATGCCCTGCGGCATCATTGGTGGCATTTGCGGTGGCATTCCCTGAGGAGGCATTCCCTGTGGTGGCATCTGTGGTTCTGGAGCAGGTGGTGTAGGTGGCTCAGGTGGAGGAGGTGGCACAATAAACGAACCGCCATCTTTAATACCAAAACCATAAGTCAAAAGATAACCAGCAAGTTTTGGCATATCAATAATTCCGGTATTAACAAAAGGAGCCATTGCGTCAACAACCTGAACGGCTTGTTGACGTCGCACAGTCTCATTAACTGGTTGAGTAGAACCACCCTCAACCTCAAAATCAAACTCACCTTGCAAGTAATCACGGTCAAAGTTCAACCAAACCTGTTTAGCTCCAGTTCCAGCAATACGAACTGCAGACTCACCAGTCATAAACTCTTGAGCCAAAGCAACCAAACGTCGTGCAACCTCAGCAATAGAACGTTCAATCAAAGCAAGCTTGTCCGATGAACGAGCGTTAGCGGCATCTTGAATAATGCCGGCTTCTGTTGCTGTGCGACGAATCTCTGGCAAAGAACCACGCTGATATTCAGAAACACCAGACACACGGTCAATGTCGCTAGAAATCAATTCAGATTGATTGTAGAACTCTGGCGGACTGATAACAGCCGGCATCGGACCAACAACACTGTTGATACTCTCTTCGGAGATAACAGGAACCATAACATTGTCCTCATCAGATTCAAGTGCAGACCTACCGTCGGCATCAAATGCCGACTCTTTGTACAGCCACTTGCGAGAGAATCGTTTACGATGATTCATCATCTGTGTACGAGTCTGATTCAATTCCATCTGCAAGGGCTCAATAGCCTCAAGCTCACCCATTGGATAAAAGTAATCAGGTACTTCGTAGTTGGAAATCATCACAAAAGGATGACCAAAGGAGAACGGAATATCCGTAGGGTTGACAAGGAACTTGTCACCACCATCGCAGAAAACAGACATCTTGCCTGAATCAATATCGTAGTATTCCCAAATCTCAACGTAAGTATCGTCAGGCTCCATAGAAGGTCGTGGCACATCACGGCCACGGGAACCATCTAATCCATAGCGAGAATAATGACTAGGCTGAGCCTCGTTGCGGGCAGAAGAATTATATCGCTTGTCCTTTTTAACGTCGGACAGAGGACGACGAATGCGCTGAGCAATCCAACGCATGTCAGAGATAGAAGTAGAATCAGCGTCAACAAACACATCAAAAGGTGAGATGCGCTCAACAAAAGGACGGTCCTCAGTAATAATCTGAGCAGACTCACTTATCGACTGTGGACTCGAATCAGCGAGTTCGTCAGAAACATCGTGCTCAACATCCTTCTCAACAAAACGATAACCAGTCTTAACCCAACCATGACCAAGAATCAAGGTGTCTTTGACAGCACGACGGAATTCTTTTTGACATTCGTAATGTCTCCACCAATAATTAACAATCGCTTCGGTAACAACAGCATTAGGAGCCTGTTCGGACTTACGAGCATTGACAGTAATCTTTGGATAGTTAACGCTAACTCCAGGAGCAATAACGTTAATAGTTGCAAAAGCAATGTTAACTAAAAGCTGGTCGGAATCAGAAACCTTGGAATAGTGCTTGCCACGATACATGTCAATCATACGACGCCAAAGGTCATCGTATTTCTCTTCTTCTCGCCAACGACGAGACTGGTTAATCTTCTTGCGGTAACGAGTAATAAGCTCCTGATTAGATGTCCTAGCCATTAGTCCTCTTTCTCAACACTGTCTTTAATACCATCATGCCAACCAATATGGTTGTCAATTTTGCTGCCAATTTTGTCCACTTTATTACCAATGACCCGTAATAAAATGCGCCCTTCGTTGTGCTGGTCGGTATTCTCTTTTCTGAGTCGTTGTAATACGACGACAATTGGTCCCATGATGATTGCGACGACAATGGGAACCCAGACTGGTTCCACGTCACACCCACCGTGTTCCCACTGGCTCGGCTTTTATACCTGCAGCCTCTGCTTGACGAACCTGCTCACGTTGACGCTCAACAACTGTAGGTCCATGAAAATCCTCTTTGCCGTAGGTGTAGCCCCACTTAATGCCCCTGATGTGGCATTTGAAACAATATGAACCCCTTCTCGGGAGTTCGTCTGACATAAATGTTGACAAGCAATCTAAACAGCGAAATTCTTCCATAACTACTAAGGCAATTCGTTACTAATCACGAAAGGTCGTGTTAAAAGAACCAATACGTGCATTAACTGGTTCAATCTCTCGAATTATATACTTCTCCCACCAACCAATAGTGTTCTTCATGGGAGCATCCTCAGAGCGATATTCGGGCAACCAAACATACTTCAACATCTGATTAGTAATCGCCAAAGACATCACCCTGTCGTCATGCGGAGAACCATGCATCTTGCCATTGGCTTCACGAATAAAAGTACGTAATTCAGCCATAGTCTTGCCGTCATACAAAGAAAGACTCTGGTCACGAATAGCAGCATTGAGTTCGTCAATAGCCAAAGGCTTTGACACAGCGGTTGTTCTCCAACCCATAGTCTCACTAATCTGTGGATTACGATGATTCATCTTTCGCTGACGAAAGATGTTCCTATAACCAGACCTCTGCAAACCCTTCAACGTGGTAAGACCATGGTTGTTTGACTCAACCCCAACCAAAGCTCGATTGTAGTAATAACCAATCTCTTTCAGAATCTCTTCGCCAAAGATGTCGGGGTCTACGTGACCATGCCAATGTGCAACAACCATGCCAGTATCAGCAGAAATAACATGAGCAGAACTAAAGTCTCCATGGCCCAAGCCTTCTGCAACGTCAGCCCCAATGACGTAAGTCTCGCCTCGCGCGGGATAATCCCAAATAGCCAAAGCTCCACCGTCTTCGTAAAAGTCATAACTATTCCTACCAGGAGAAGACTTCAAATATCCACGGTCGGGCTCAATCGGTTCAATAAGTCGTATTGCTTCAAGGTCAAACACTGGACGACCAGAACGGATAAACGCTTCGTCAGGGTCATCGGGATATTCCTGTGCCATCTGCCAATCAGGCAAGTCTGCCTTCTTGGCGTCATACCATGCCTGGTCACGGTCTCCAGCAGACCAAGGAAAAAAGATTCCAGTAAAACGATTGTTTCCAGTTTGAGAACCAACCCACAACTCATGAAATATATTGCCTTCTCCATTAGCTGTACTCAAACAGTTAACACGTCCACCAACGTCGGCAATAGGTTCAATAGATGCCCAAGCTTCAGCGGCGTTAGGAATAAACGCCATCTCGTCAATAAAGACTCGATAAACAGATTCTCCACGAGCAGGGTCATTACCAGAAGGCAACGACTCAATTGCGGAGTCATTGGCAAAGACCATCTTCAACTGGTTATCAGACAACAAGTCAGGTCCACGCTGCCGAACCCAGTTCGGCATCATCTTGTAACCATACTTGGTCTTTTGAAGCAACTTAGATGCTTCACGCTCTGTGCGTGAAAGCATTACGGTAAATCGGTCAGACCAAAAGAATGTTTCCCAAAAAGTAAAAGTAGCAGCAAGGGTAGAAAAACCAATCTGACGTGCTTTTAGCACAATCGTGTATCGGTCTTCAATCCAGCATCGCACAGTCTCAATCTGAGCTTCACGCATCTCAAACTTGATACGACCACGCTCAGGATGTCTAATGTGCCAATAGTTAGCACAAAAGTGGGAAAACGCAGCCACCAATTCCTCGGTAGTCGCATTCTCTGGACCTCTACACTTACGCCACTCCTTCTCATTGAGAAGGTCTGTAAGTTCCATTGTTACTTCTTAAGTGCTGCCTTCTTGGCTGCAATCTTCTTAGGAGTTGCACCAAACGCTGCATCAATTTCTTCCGAAGTAAGGACGCCATCGATGCTTGCTTTGGCAAGACCTTCAACAACCTTGAACACCGAGACTGCACCAGCAATCATCGCTGCTTTTACAACAGACAAATCTGGAGCAATTACTGCAGCACCCGTCACAACGCCGAGGGCGTTAGTGAGAAACAATGCTACAATTCGCTCTGCAATATCTCTTGCCTTATTCATTCTTATCTCCTAATAGTGCACCAAGTAGATGAATCGCTATTGCGACCAACGTGATTTGTATCCCAAATATCCTTGTTGAACCTGACAACGTAATCAGCACCATTCCAGTGCCGGCTAGAGTCCAGGTCAAACCATGGATTTCAGAGAGTAATTTCTTCACACATATAGTGCGGGCTGTTACCTAACCTTACGAGAACCAGCCATCATCAAAGACGTTAATTTGGTCTTCAAACGCCTCACGCACCTGCGTGGGCGCTGACTGAACCGCATCAACCAGTTCGTCCAACTGAGTGTTATCTAATTCGGTTACATCAATAGTGTCAAATATTTCTTCTGCCTGTTCAAAGGTAATTACAGCAAGCACATCTGGATTAGACGCCAACTCTGTTGCTTGTTCCACAGTGACCTCTGTGTCTAATATTTGGTCAATAAGTTCTACTGCCTGTTCTTCTGTTAGGTCGGCTAAAGCCTCCACAACAGAGTCAAATTGTTCTTCGGTAAGTGGTTCACCAGTCTCAACAGAGTCCAAAATGGATTGCACAACTTCTTCAGGTAACTCATCAACCACATCCGGTAACGTAGTGTCAGGTATTGTTGTGTCAGGTACCGTTGTGTCTGGAGGTAAAGTATCTGATGGAATTGTTACAATTGGTTCTGTTGTTTCTGGTTCAGGAACCGTTGTTGTCTCTTCTACTACTGTCGTGTCTGGCGGGAGTGTGGTCGTTGTTTGAGCAATCGTAGTAGTTGGTTCTTCTTCCACAGGAACAGTCGTGGAGGGTGCAATAGTAGAAGTGCTCGTCTCCTGAATCGTGGATGTTGTTGTAGATTCCCATGTTGACTCCGTAGGTGTGGTCGTATCCACTTGGATACTGGTTGTAGTTGTTGCAGTGAACTGCCACAACGAAAGGTTACTGATAGAAAGATGTCCAGGTTGGCAACAGGTATCTATTGAGTATTGACGAAACGTAAAGATGTCTCCTTCAATCACAGGCACAGACAAGGTTCCTGATGAAGTGTTGACTTGTGTAATCAGGGTATAAACCCCATTGATACCATATTGTGGTGGGTCATAAACCCAACCGTCGTTTGTTTGATATGTCCAATCAAAGTCAACTGTGTTCACATCGGCAGGCACAGTTGTGGAAATCTGCACCCAATGAGCCCCACCACTACAACCGTTATAGTCAGGACCATGCAAAGTAATGATGTTGTCAACAACCTCTATTGAACCACCACAATCTTGTGACTGACTGTAGGTCCAATCACCTAGCAAATCTGCTTTAGCAGATTGTGCAAATAACGCCAAGATTGCTACTGGAGCAAATATCAGCCAACGAGATGTACGCACAAAGCGTACTATTCCTCTAGAGCGTTAATACGGGTTGTTAAAGAATCTATCTTGTTTGAAAGTTCTTGAATAGATTTAATCATCGGAGCCAAAAGATTGTTATAGGAAATGCTCAGAGTCGAATCTGGGTCAGTCAAATCATCCTGTACATAACCAGCAAAATCCTCTACATTAAGTTCATCCAAAGTTGCTTTTAATTCTTGAGCAATCAGGCCGTAATGTTTTCTTATACCAGGCTTAGGTAATCCAAGTTTATTTGCTACCTGCTCAGGGTCAGTTTCATCTATAGGATAAT
>Ga0247723_1000481_pt1 | contig 27581 bp, 49 predicted proteins | sample MSEWelMarce5H_FC_FD_189079 | JGI IMG/M metagenome (GOLD analysis project Ga0247723, IMG submission 189079) | Subsurface sediment microbial communities from gas well in West Virginia, United States - MSEEL Well Study Marcellus 5H_FC | ecosystem: Environmental > Terrestrial > Deep subsurface >... | reverse complement strand
ACCAATTGATTAACAGTCAACTGCACTACCGCTGTGCTACACTGGAATAACTTGGCGACTCGTGGGAGAATCGAACTCCCATAAGCGGATAGACAATCCGCTGTAATGACCATTATACTAACGAGCCTAAATTTGGTGTAAGCTACGACTTCCACATCGCCCTTACTTGAGTTGCACACTCTGTCACTGTGTTTTGATCTCTTAATAGTTACAGTTCTATTCAGTGGTTCGGACTCCCTTATATGTAACATTCCTGGATGTTACTGGGCACTCTTCTTTACGGTTGACCACCCCCGACTCGTGACGCTGAGTATGCGACTACTATCACGCTAGTAGCTGTCGAGATTTGGTGGAGAATCTTGGAGTCGAACCAAGTTTCCAGAGGACACAGATTTACAGTCTGCTGCAGTCGCCAATGCTGCTCATTCTCCAAATACTTTTGGGGTGACTACTGGGAGTTGAACCCAGACTAGCAGAATCACAATCTGCGTTGCTACCATTACAACATAGTCACACCAAAAACATCTTGGTAGTTTTTGGATAAAAGGAAAACTACCAAACCTTGCGCACTTGCATGGGTGCCATTTGTTTAGTGCTATCTGCTCGATTTAGGCGTCCAGTTCGATTCTGTGCCATAGCGACTAAGCAGTTATATTAGGATCCGTCCCTCGCCAGTTGGACCCGCATAGTCATAGCGTCCTATGACGATACCTTGATAGCACTAAACAAATGGCACTCGGCACCAGAATCGAACTGGTCTTCCTGCCGTGAAAGGGCAGTGTCCTAACCGATAGACGAGCCGAGCATATAAAACAAAAAACCCTCTAACTTTTCAGGTAGAGGGTTTTGGGAAATAAACTCAAAAAGTTTTTACTTCACAAAACCCCCAGCAAGATACTCTGAGTGTGATCCTGTCCAACCATTGCATGATGGTAAATCATTTCTATAGTTGGTAGGTCTTAATATCATTTTGGTTCTTTCTAAATCCTTTTTCTATTTATAGTAATTATACACTAAACATGAATAAATGTCAAATGTTTTCAACAATTCTTGTATCAAAAGCAATAGAAATTCTATCGCCTGTGTTTTTATAATTCTCATTCTCAATGTAGTGATATATCCAAGATGGAAAGATTACCAACATCCCAGCAGTTGGTGTTACACCCCACCCATGAGACCAATACTTGTTACCCTGAGAAACAAATTCTCTCTTAACAACAATGGGAATTTCTCTGACAGGATTCATAAACTTCAATTTACTATCATTCTCTGCCGATGGATAGTAAACAGCAGAGAAAAATCCATCAGGATGACAGTGTGGTTCCATTGCTGCCCATGCTCTATCCAAATTTACCCAATATCTCCATATTTCTTGCTTATGCGACGAAGACAATCCAAGTTTATTATGAATGATGTTTGTTTTCTCAACAACCTTAGATCTTAGTTCTGCGAATCCTTCATGATTTATGTCCAACATACCACTGTTTTTGTTTACATCTGGAACAAGTTCCATACATAATTTCTTCAGCTTCTCATTATCCAATGATAATTGTGTTGTAACATAAAACGAAGTAAACATTTCAGTAAGATCTAATCGCTCATTCATACTTGCTCCACCTCTATATTACATTTTTGTAAAAAATCAATTCCGTCATTGTCGCGATAGGACTGACGATAGTACACTTTATATATACCTACTCCGTGAATCAATTTAGCACAGTGAATGCAAGGAGAATGAGTACAGAATAAACTGGAACCATTGCCTGATTCGCCATCACGAGCCAACTTGAGTATAGCATTTGCTTCAGCATGAATTACCTCATCTTTCGTTTTCAATTCAACAGTGTCATCTGACAACTGTATAACTTCTTCACATTCGTTTGTCCAACCAGCAGGCATACCATTGTAACCAATAGAAATAATCCTATTATCCTTGACTACAACTGCACCTACCTGCAATCTTTTTGCTGAACTCAACTGAGCAAATCTCTCAGCTGTGTCCATAAAAGCAGCAACCCACTTTTGTTTCATCAATGAACTACTTCCTGTGGTATGTCATTGCGAATCAACGGATTTGTTGAAACTTCCTGACACAATTTTCTAAAATCTGAACCAGCACCAACTGCGTCACAAAGCAACATCAATCTGGCTAGAAATACACTAGAAAGAAGTAGTGCCGTAGAGTCATTGTTTTGGGCAAGTCTAATCAAAATATTGTCTATTTGATGGGACAAATCTTCTAATTGTGTATCATCCACGGAAACTCTCCATCCATTGTTTTAAAATATCTCGTGCTTCATGTTTGGACAAATCAAATTCTCTTTGAAGATATGGTGCTGCTCCAAACATGTTAGTAACACCACTCTCACGCAAAACATTCAAATACGCAAAATATTCGTTCATAATTTCATCACTTTCTCAATTAAAGATTTCGCTTCTGTCACATCATCAACAACATCATTTTCAGCAAGTGTTACAAGTTCTTCAAGTGTCTCACATTGCTGTTTTTGAGCGTAACATAGAGTAGATTTCCACTCCATATACTCCTCATAACTATCAATCGCCCACATTTTGTCAAGCATTTTTACTTGTCGTTTAGTAAGACCATTAATTGTAATCATACAGTTTCCTTAAAGATTGTCGACCATGTCAGCAACTTGTTCAGTTTTTCGTTCTTCGCAGTCATTACTGCCGATTCACTAACCATGCCATTGTCAATCATTAAATCAATCATACACATAAGGTCGCCAATTTCTTCTTCTAGGTGTTCGCGATTTGTTTGACCATTGTACTCATAATCCATACCGAACCGAAACACTTTACTAATCGCCTGAGTAACCTCGGCACATTCTTCCTGTGCGATTAACAAAATTTCTTGATTTGCTTCATTAATTTGTTTCATTTTTATAAATTTATTCACCAATTGTTTCTTTCCATCTTTGTTCAACTATTTCATTTACCCATTCTACTGGACATTTTAATTCATCAGCAATCTCTTCACAAGATTTGTATTCTGCACCTATGTAGGTGTCAAGAGCCCAGTTGATATTTTCCCAAAGTTGTTTCATTTGTGCCATATTATCCTCACTTCGACAAGTTTAAAATACGACCATCATATTCCATGAAAGAAACTTCCATTGGAACATAAACCTCTTTGGCAACACGAGAACTGCGAACACCCTTGCGGAATTTACCATCAAAGAAGTCATTGATACATTCAATTTTGTATGCTTTGTAACCACGATCTTCGTTTATAGAAATAACTCTACCTTCAACAAAACAGTCACTACGACCATACATTGGCTTAAAGTCATAAGCACGAATAATATCGCCAACAGTAGCCAATTTCTCGTTTTTCAACATATTCATATTTCCTTTTTTAATCATCATAAGATAATTATACCTGAATTACGAATTAATGTCAAGCACCAGTGCGAATAACCCTACGCATGGTAGGGTTATTTTAGGTCTAAAAGTCGTCCTTGGAGAATCTACACGGACTTTACAGGGGTCTTTTTGGGGGTTGTAGGCTCGGTTTTAGGAATTAAGTTCACGCTCTCAGCCCACTTTCTGGTGAGTTTTGGATAGAGTTTGTGAAGGGTTTGATCCTTGATTGCCATCATTAGAGCTACTTCATCAGCGTGAAGACCTTCTAAAAGACCAACAAACATCTGCTCTCGTTGAAGTTGCTTCAGGTCGGCTCGGCAAAACACATAAAATCTACGGAGTTCAGTCAATAGATTTACTGGTGTCATACCCAGTGGCTCAGAAGATTTTTTGTATGGAGGTTCTCCCTCAGGAAGAAGAAACTTCTTTTCCTTCATATATGCATGTTGAAAAATAATTGATAATGCAGGTTTTTGTTTAATATACTTTTCTGCATTCTTGTAATCAGTATTAATCTCTTTCAAGATTTCTGTAATAATTCTACTCATTAAAACTCCTCAATTTCATCTAGTAATAATCGACATCTATTCGCAATCAAATAATTCATGATGCTCATTTTATCGCCCTTTGGTTTACTACTTAGGTATTCATCAAGAATTGTTTTTTGAATAGCATCAGGAATGCTCTCAAACTGCACTAGAATTTCGTTTCGTTTCCAGTTGCGTTTTTCTTCATCATTGCGACAAGCATCATATCCTTTCTCAAAGAATTCAGCAAGTCTTTTCGCAGATACTGGTGTTTGTCTATCACCAACTGCAAAACAATTATCTTTACTCAAGATATTTGGAATACCATCACCAGAGTCGCCCTTAACAATATGCTCAACTAAATTTGTATGAAGATCACTCTGCTTGGCTGTAATCATTTTGCGCAACAGTGGACTGTATTGTTTCACATTAGTATACTTGTGTAACTGTTTAAAATCCTTGTCGCTGGAAACAATCATTACATTCTCATTGAACCCGAACTCTTGTGTCTGTTTAGCCAATACTGCAATGATATCATCTGCTTCGCACTGGTCGATGTGTAGAATTTTGTAAGGAAAGTGTTCCTTCATCTCATCACGAATGACACCCAGCGTGTCAAAAATCATATGCCAATCTAAGTCAGATGCTTCTCTGGCTTTCTTACGACCAGACTTGTAGTACTCAAAATATTGACGACGCCAATAGTTGCGACCATCACAACAAATAACTATGTCCCCATAGTCTTTACCATACTTTTTCTTGTAGGATTTTATTGTTGATAGAGTCGCATGGCGAATCAAATCGGTTGTTGCTTTGGCATCACCTGACATTAACTCTTTCTTGAAGGAAAGAATATTAGCCAGTGATACCTGCGAGTAGTCAATTAAAATCATATTAAAATACTTTCAAGAGGATACATTCCTCATTAACTCGACCATTGACCGATGCTTCTTTAGTTGTCAATGCTTTATATGCTGCATTTAGCGGACGCTTGCCCATACCTTGGTAACTAGAAACCAACTCTGGTTTACGCAAAGTGCGACCACCTGAGTTACTTGGATCGTAACCGATGATAGTAGTTCCCTTGACGGACAAACCCTTGTCATCCATAGCACGATAAACTTGTAGTTTCTTGTACTTGGTATTGAACACCCATAGTTCCTGACTGTTGATAATACCAGAAGCCAAGACAGACTTGATACCATAGTCAGTATCTTCTTTCTTGAATTTCATCTTGGCAACCAACACACCTGCTGGTTTCTCTTTACGCTTGCGAGGAGCACGAGTTGCCTTGGCAACCTGAACCTGCAAACCACATGCTTCACCAATGGATTGATAAAGTGCCAACAGTTTCTTGATCTTTGTTTTCTTGAGATGAGAGTAACCTTCGTTAAGTTGCTCATCATCACCTTCAAGAACTTCTTCAAGTTCTGCAATGGTTTTGTCAAACATGTTTACCATAAGTTTGGCAACTGGTCCACTGATTTGATAATGTTTCAAAACAGTTGCTGCATCAAAAGACTTATCATTAACCACGAACTCATCAATCAATCCCTCAAATTCTCCAGCCATTTCTCGTGCTTTTTCGAGCATGCGTTCTTGAATTGAGACAACATTTGCTGCTTCTTTGGCAGCAGATGCATCAACTTCTTTCTTTGTTGGTTCAGGTTTGGGTAGGGTTTCTTTCAACTCAGCAAATTTATTTGCAAAATATACAGCTTCCTTCTCCATTAATTCTGAACCAGTTTCTTGTAATCTGGCAAGAACACCTGCTTGACGGAAAAGTTTCTCATCAAGTTTGTTTAATTGAACTGCCAGTTTCTTGTCAGTTTTACCAACGAAGTGAATGAACCACTTCTTCTTATCTTTGTCATCGTGATGAGCATTAAAATAATTCAATGCATGTAAAAGATCGACTTGATAATTTTCTGAACGAAGTGTTGGTTCATCGCCTTTCACCATGCGTTCGTGTTTTGCTGCTTGCAACTTATTTTTAGCTGATGTAGCCATAGGGTAATCTCCTCATTTAAGTATTAATTATACCCTATTTACGAATAAATGTCAAGCATTATTTTTCAACGACTGTAAAGACTTTGTGGGGAATGATATTGATATTTACAACAATTCTTGGTGATTCACCAGAGGGGAAATTGCCTGCATGTAAATAAGAACCATCAAACATGACAAATCTACCTTTCTTGGGTGTGATTCTTTGTTTGATTGTCAATTTATCACAGTTCGGTAAATCTCCAGTGGATCTCTTTTCGTTAAAGATTATGGTATCACCATCGCTATCATTTACATAATATATTAAAGTTGTCAAGTTATCGACAGAAACAAAATCAACATGCGGGATACTATATGTTTCCGTTGTATCAAATGTTTGAGAATAATTAAGATTCAATTTAATTCTTAATAGTGTATCAATGCTAGCAGGGATACAACACAGTAGAGAATTAAATGCAACAAGAAACTGCGAGTCTTTTTGATGCTGGTGGTGATATACACTGTGTATGAATTGTGGAACATCAATGCCAGAAGATATTTCTGACATCTTAGTATAATCTTCTATACTGTTATTTCTATTAGACTTAGAAGTATAGTTGGAAGATTGATTAAAATACCATGGAAAATGTCCAGACATACACAATTGTTCTAATGAATCCTGAACATGTTTAGGAACAAGATCGTCTAGAACAATTATTGAGTCTTTCACTGATTTCATTATTTTTTAAAAGTTACTGCAGTTGTTCCACCGACTACACCACCCAAAACCACTGCAGCCATCCAAGTATCCAATGTTAATGGAATTGCCAAAACAGGGAATAATGTATTAAGAGACCAGATTGTAGCAATTGGTATTAACACCAAAAATGCAACAATAACCAAGAGAGCCAATAATATTTTACCCATTTTTAATTATTCTTTTCTTGTACGATTGTTTCATATAACTCTTCGAACTCTTCATGTTCAGCAACTTCTTGGTTGTAGTTTTGTTTATGATAAACTTTTGCCATACGATTCAATGTTTTTACAGGTAAATTGAATTGTTTAGACATGTCTTTGATAGTTTCACGAACCAAGTCACGCTCTGCTTCCATGCGTGTCATAGATCCACTAATTTCCGCCAACATTTTTTTAATTTTGTCGCGATCGGCTGGGCTTGATATCTGACTCATGCTACATTCCATTCAATATGTTTAATAGAACTTGTATTAAAAGATCTCCACTCTTGCTTTTCTAAATCAAATGCAGCAACTGCATCACCAGTTGGTTGTGTGCCAGTTCCCTTTGGAAGTTTGTCGGTTGGGATTAGATCACTCTTTTTAGTGCAAACCATTCTTCGTTCGCTTCCATCTTTTTTCGTAAAAGTTACAGCAACTTTGGACTCTGACAAATATTCACGCATCCATTCTGCAAACTCAGGTGTATTGACAATAGTATCTGGATCGATACCAGATGCTCTTGCTAAAGAAATAAAATCAATGTTACTATCACTCGTTATCATATCGTTCTCCGATTGTATTAAAAAATTTACAAAATTGTTTGAAATGCTCTGTGTCTAAATTAAACTGAATGTCTGAATACAACTGTTTGTCTTTACATTCGGGATCAATATTCTTTCGCTTGAATGTTATAGTATGAGTGTCGTATTTCTTCTCATGCTCGTGTTCAAGACGAACCTGATATCCATCACAAAAATCAATCTCAACATACTCAACTACATTACGCTGTAGAGTCGTCATAAGGAATCACCTTTACTTTAATAAATTCGCCATCACCATTCTCTACTTCTTGAGCAGAAACTAGAATTGGGGATGTTTCACCATATGTTCCCCATTTTGATTTGAGTACATAACCTTCAATAAATTCTCGTTTCACGGACATGGTTATGGAGTCTGTGAAACTTGCTTTAGATTGTAACAATGCTGGCACCTTTCTATTATAATTCATTCTTAATGGATTCCTGTGTTATATTGAGGGAGTTATTCAATGCTCTTTCTGCAACACGCAAACCGTATTCCATCTCATAGTTTCTGCGTTTTAACATTTGTACTTCGTGGCTTAATCTTTCTTTGTCTTTCAACAGCGATCTAATATCGTTTTTAACTGTACTCCAATAATCAACTACTGGTGTTAGTCTTTGCCACTTTCCTTCAATATAATAGTATCCATTTTTGTTTCGTAATTCATCAGTCCAGTTTTGACCAAAGATATACTCTGGCGCATCTGCGGAATAATTCTCTTGACCCAAGGCAATGAGTTGGTCAAGTCGCTCGTTAATTTCTACCAGACTTTCTTCATTCCAAATCATTTTCTTCTTCCTCGTATTCATTTTCGCGACCATGCATTGCTGCATGAATATCGCAAAGAGTTGTGTGCCAACCATCGGTGTATCGTTTTCCTGGAGCACCACATTCTTCACAAGTACGATAACTCATACTCTCGGCAAAATTGATGTAATTGTAGTGTTTGTCAGTTGCAGCCTGAACATAGAATCTAAGTCCACCGAACTTCTCTTTAACTTGAACTGCAACTGGAACCTTGGCAGTTTCTTCATCAAGTTTTGCTTTGGCTTCATCAATCTTTTCTTGGGTGATAATATCTTTACTACCAGACCATTTTGGTTGACCAAGTTTATCTTTAATGAAGTCATAGCGTGACTGTGCAGAACGATAATCATTTGTCAACAAACCACATAGTGTGTCAATAATATTATACCAGCCATCGCCAGTACAAATACCCCAACACATTGCAGTAGTTCGCATATCTGCATTACGATCTTTAAAGATCAGCGGATACTTTGCGCACAGTGCTTCATCTAGTTCTTGTTTCATTATTCGCCACCATAGTAACCAATTAATTTGTTCATACAATAAATTATCTCGTGGTATACTGTTATATCATCAGGGTGCATAGTATGTACTTTTGGATCAGCAAAGTGTTTTGCTAAGTCTTTTTGATGATAATTCCTCGCTTCAATCAATGCAGCTTTGACAATACCATCAACAACTTCATAAGGAATAACAAAACCACCAGATAGATGTTTTGCTTCGTTAGCAGTTTTTACTAATTTGTTTTTTGGCATTTTAGTACCATGTCCTATGTTTTTCTGCAATATGTTCACGACCATCATACTCATGGATTTCCCAGTCAACATCGTCAGGAATTGTTACAATCTTAAGATTTGAACACCAATGATTGGCTTTCTCACCAAGTGTCAAAACAGTTTCCACTAAGAGTGGATCGCTTCGTTCGATATCATGATCCCAAAAATAATTTTCATCGCTTACTACACCATTTTTGTAGAAATCGCTACCAAAGGTACGACTGGTCTCATCTTTAACTACTTTAACTAAGTTGAGTTTTTTAAGCTGTCCATAGTATTCTATGGCTTCATCACTTAACCCAAACCCACCAAAATCAGCGTTGATAACGATCTGCATATGTTTGTATTCCTTTAATCTTTAAAAATTTATTTACCAATTTATCTTTAATCATGTACGGCACTGACAAATATGGAAACTCCAAGATGAAAGGGCAACCTTCAATTCCCCATGCTCCAGTCTGAAGAAACTCGCTGTAATGTTTAATGTGTTTTTTGTTTTTCACATTAAAAAATACTTTTTGTTTTATAACCGCATCAAGAACCATTCGGATCCTCTCTTAGACCTCTCCATTTTGCAATTTTAATTTTCTTCCCATCACCATTGACCCACTGTTTACCATTCCATGTTGCATACTCAGCGAATGGCCAATTAGGATGTTCTGGATCTTTCGCTTCATATTCACCAACATGCACTGGTTTTACTGTAGGTTCAAACCATTCTGTTTTAGTTTCTTCTTCTTTTTTGAATTCTTCTTCTGCGATCCGTTCTTGTTCTTGATCATGATAGTAGTCAATCAACCCAGTAAAATCTTGTAGGTCTCCAGGCAATGCTTCTAGAGTTTCTAAATCTCGGAAATCGTATTCATAGTAGTCATCATCACCATCTTTCCAAATACCACAGAAAGCCATACCACCCTCATGGTATAATCCTTCGACTTCCCAATCAAGTTCATGATAAATGTACTCATACAGTGCAGTAGGTGGTGACCAAGCTGATTCGAAAGAAATCCAAATAGTGTTGTCATCACAGCGTTCCCAATCAATAATAGATGATTCCCATTTGGTTCCCCAATTATTGATGTTCCAATCATACCAATTATCTTGTTCAGACTCAGGCATCGGACGGAGGTGTTGAAAAACACCCTTGTCATCACTTTGAAGAACTGCTTCAAGAGCATCAACCTTACTTTTATCAGAGTGGCTCACTCGCATACTATTATCACACCAGTTTGGCATAGCATTTCCTTTTCATTAATCTATAAAACTATTATACACTATAAATCAATTTTAGTCAAGTTTATTTTGCAATCCTAAAGTTGCAGGACTGTGGTCTAATCTATCACCATGTTCGTCTGAGTAAAATGTTGCATCCCAATCTAATATTTTAATAGATAAGTCGTAATGCAATAAATCATAATCAGTAAATTCAAATGTATCTGTGTACACTCTAAATCTATAATGCCCATCAGCACAATAAATTAACTGTCCCTCTACTCCAGATGCAGATTTTATATTCATATCAAAATACCAAGTGAATAACTAATAATACAAGCAATAAAAATATTACAATAAAATCTGTGGTTTTCATTTTACTTCCTTAGAACTATCTGCGCTATCTTTGTCTTCACGGATTTCGACAAATACTGGGAGAAACAAACTCTCCTCACCAGATTTGTTTTTAATCCTAGCATTGTACTTGATAGCGACAATCTTGCCCAGAATATCTTTCTCTTTAAGCGTCTTGCGATGCGTGTCATTGAATCCACTCCCTACATTAACTTTAATAATACCATCGGCAGATTCACAAATGATAGCACCTAGCCACTCAGGTTTCTTTTTATGTGGCTCAGTACCAACGATCTTAAGATCACATTCGAGTTCGCCTTTGAACTTAATTTGGTGTTTTGCTCGTTTATCTTCCCAAACACCTGAGCCATCTTTCAAGATAATACCTTCTAACCCTTTAGAAAGATATCCCTCAAAAATTTCAGTCGCTTCTTCAAGCGTATTTACAATATCGCTGGTAACCAGCCAAACTTTTTTATCTTTACTTGGAACTTTATCAATCATTTGTTTCAGTTTAGCAAACCGAGTTGAGTATGGCGTGTCGCTATACGACTCACAGAATAATACATAAGGAATCATGTCCCATACTGTTGCGTGGACTTGACTTGCTTCCTTGTCTGAGATTGTTCCCTTGTTTGCTTTGTTGAGGATTCCATTGCCAGTCTGGCGATCAGCAAACTGACAATCACCATCAAACATAACCATGAGTTCACCATCATACACATAATCGCCACCATCAGCCATTTTAAGGAATTGGTCATCTAGATACCCCAACAAGTTTATTTCTTTACCATTACGACTACGGTATTCGACAGCACCATCTTTGACAATAGCATTAAACCTCATACCATCCATTTTAAGTTGTGCATATGCAGGAAACTTAACTTTATCAACCAGTTTCTGCTCGTAGCCTGAGCAAAGCATAACTGGATATTCGCGAATCAATCCTGCCCATACAGCATTAGCAGTTGAAATTGATACACCACACATTAAATCTTTCTTAATAATACGCTCAAGCACCTTTGCGTCATCAGCAGAAACCATCTCAAGAACTTCAGTCAACTTAGCAATGGCAGCATTACCAGTTACCAAACGATTACATAACTGATAGAGGTATGGGAATGCATCCTTCAAATTAAGATTTGTGCTTGTTGTGTTTGGTTTATATGCTGGAATCTTTCTCTGATAGAAATTAGTGAATGGATCCAACGCAAGAGAAACAACCTGACGAAGAACAACATCGCCAGCATTTTTCTTAAGCATGTCTAGTTTAAAATTGCGGGAATTATCCGCAGCCAAGTCATTAAAAAATTTATTCAGATTCATCATAAAGTCCCATTACAGTTTTCATTGCAGCTACACACATTAACTCATGCATCGTTTGCATAATTGTGAGCGGAATACTAATACCCAGCTCCATCATTCTATCATCCCAATCTTGACAAGCATTGGCACATGCGAATTCAACTTTACTATTAAAGTCTTCATCGACAATCGGCATATCTATGCCACCAATCTTCATGAATTATTCTCCGCCACTGCTTTACACATTTTTAAAAATTCTTTTGTTGTTAAGTCATTCTTTGCAATATTCACACATGCTGCAACGAATTGAATATTACCCTTGACATAACCCTTTTTACTATTCTTTCTATCAGGCGAAACACGATACGGATCGTGAGTCTTCAGTGTTATTGGCATTCCTGACAAGGCACACCTACCCTCTGCTTTGTTCAACAACTTCATTAGATAAGCACGATCAACATTCATCTCTTGGTTACGCTTGCGAGATCTATCAACCATCGCTCTAAACATCAAATCAATGAAACGAACTGGATCAGTTTCTGCTTTCTTTCTTCGTATTTTTGAATACTCTTTTACTTTCTCAGGATTCTTTTTTCTATAATCACGCTGGTACTCAAGAATTTTATCTTTGTTCTTAACACGCCAATTCTTTTTATACTCAGCTTGTTTTACCTTATCAACCATTATGACATCACCACGAAACCAGTTGTGTCTTTCTTGGCTTTACCTTTGGCTTTCAAACCAACAATAACATTTTTCGCATCAAGAAATCGCAAGTCGGTTTCGTCACCATTAATTACCTTGCGACCGAGATATGTTTCTGGCACTTTTGCAAAAACAGCAGCAACATTCATACCCTGAGATACAACTTTCTCAACATCGCTGTCGTTGCCATCTGCCTTAGAGAAGGTGAGATGATAGTTCTTCAAGTGTGACACTTTACGATTACGCACTTTGGTATAGTCATAGAACTGCACATTTGGGAATTCTTCAATAATACCATACTTCTCCCAAGAAATATCGCTGGTGCCATTCAAACGAAATGCAGGGGTCAACCCTTTCTTTTCTGCTTGTTTGATTGCCAGCTGAATATCTTTACGCAAGTCTTGCAAAAATTGCTCACGATTTTCAAAGAATTCTTTTGTCTTACGAATGCGAGCTTGTTGAATCACATTAGTAGTTTCGCCTTTCTTGAAAATACCACCACGACCAGCAGTGTTCAAACATGCTTTCTTGCAACCAGCAGTCGCTTTGGGACATGTATTATAACCTGAAACATCAGCAGGTGCCAAGTGTAAAACAAAGGACAAATATCCTTTCTTCTCGCCCTTCATCAATTTTGGGTTACCAGTCGTAAATAGTTTCATAATTAGTCCTTGCTTTATCAACTCAATATAACTATTATACTCTATTTCTGAATTAATAGCAAGTATTTTAATCAATGAAAAACCCCACGCTGGGTGGGGCTTGCAGGATGGGTAATAACCCTTTAAGTTGTAGGGGTATCCTTTTTGAATCCCTTTTCTTGTTTTGGAGGTGGCTTTTTAGACTCCATCTCAGCATCAATCATCATGCGTTTCCACGATGAAGCGAGAGAACTATCCTTAATTGATGCAAGAATCCTCTTAGAAGTTTTGCTCAATTTAAAGTTTTTATCAGGTTTGTTCATAATATCCTTTGTAAATTTGTTTTTAGGTTTGTAAAATATTCTGTGTCAGCTATCAGCGGTGCTATAACTTTTACAGAGGTTGTTGATGGAATTGATGCTACAAGTCCAACTGATGATAACTCGGCAAGAGATATATAGCGTGGGAAGTCATAGCAAATAAACAGTCCCTCACCTCTCCATACAAGTTCCAATTCTTCTGCGATCCTGACCAGTTCATTATGTATAAATGGAACACGATCGAGTAAAGATTCTATTCGTTTTGTTGCTATCAAAGAAGCACTAACACCATGCATGTTTGGCGACCAAGTATGCCCATGCTCCCATGATTTCCACTTTAAAACTTCAGCTACTTTTTTATTGCAAACTGCAGCACCAAGTGGCGAGTAACCAGCAGTCAAAGATTTACCCAAAGAGGATATGTCAGGTTGAACATTATATTTCTGCCATCCAAACATAGTTCCGTTCTTTCCCCAACAAACTGCCACATCATCAACAATCATTAAAACATTATACTTATCGCATAGCATTCTAATTGTTTTCCACCAGTTCTGACTGTATGGACTGATAGATGGCATCCAAGGAAGTGTTTCCATGATTATACAACCAATAGATGTATCAGTTTGTAACTTTTGATGAACTAATGCCAATGCGATTGCTTCTTGCTCTTCTCTATCTAACAAGTATTTCCAATCTGGTGCTGGTATAATTTCAGCACGATTAAGATAAGGATATTCTCCACGAAGATGCTTAGCGAGCATGGTAGTTCCGTGATATCCTGGAGAGAAAGAAATAATCTTTGGCTTGTGTTTACCGATGTATTCCCAATAACAATCATTCATGGCTATTGCTGCTTCAACAGCATCACTACCACTTACTGCCCAAGCCAACGATTCCCAGTTACCACTTTGACAAATATACTGAACAAGTTTATCATTGTCTTCAGAACTTTCTCCACTGTTACCACGAAGAAATCCAATATCATTATCTCTAATTGAATTTAGAATTTCTTGATCAGAGTATCCCAAGACAAAAGCAGTGTTACCTGACTGTATATCCATACACCTACTACCATCAGAATAGTAAATCCAATATCCTTCAGTTTTAACTACTTGTTTCTTCGTCTCATTAAAAGACCATTGATTTAATTCCACTATCTCACCACCACATCTAAAAATTGTTGATGCTCAGAGTTTTCTACACAAAAATAAATTAGGTTGGCCAGATGTTCAGGTTTGATTTTAAAATCATAGATACCATCGGCTAGTTGTGTATCAACCCAAGCTGGTCTAAAGTTTATTATATTTGGGTATCTGTTTTGTTTTTGTAAAACTCTAGTTTGATTATCTAAAGTTTGTTTGTGATTGTAGTAAGCAGTAAACGATTCAGGATAATCGTTGTTTACATACATGTATGTTATAGCACTAGAAATATTTACAATGGTTTTTTGTTGAGTCATCCATTGTTTGTGTGTAGCAATTAGGAGTTCGGTTTGTGATGGCAATGCATTATTTACAAATACATCTGCCGTTAGAAGTTCTTCTAATAAATTTTTCTGAGTTTGGGGGAGTGTTACATTGCGATCGTTTAGTATATCGTAGCCAGAAACTTCCCAACCACAATTACTAAACTTGTTGTAGATTGCTTTTCCAATGCCATTCATATGGCCAGTAATAATAATTTTCATAATCAAATAATGATATTAACGAATCTTCAATAACCTTAATTGTTTAAATATGTTTATCCAAATCCAACCGATATCTATTTCCCACCATTTTCTACTTAGTCTAGGATTTGCTGGTTCAGCGTGGTGGTTATTGTGTAGTTCCTCTCCACCAATCCAAATACCGAAGGGAAGTATGTTTCTTGAACTGTCTTTATTATCTGTGTTGCTGTAGCCCCACCAATGTCCAAGTCCATTAATCACACCTGCTGCCCAAAATGGAATCCAGACAATTTGCAATAACCAAATTAGTATTCCTATCCAACCAAATAATAAAACATTGATTGCTAGCATTAAGAATACACCTAAGAAATGGTGTTTGGTGTATATTTTTCTTTCAACCCAATCGTTTGGTGTACCAGCACCATATTCAACAATCATTCTAGCATCTTTGGCTGCTTGATAGTAATAGTATACGCCACGGAAAACAATGTTTTTAATTCCAAATAACTTAGGACTATGTGGATCACCATCAGTGTCAATAAATCTATGATGCTTGCGATGAATGGCTACCCATTGTTTGGTAACCATACCTGTTGTAAGCCACAACCAGAAACGCATGAAATGCGATAGTGCTGGGTGAAACTCCAACCCTCTATGAGTTACACCTCTGTGTAAATAAATTGTTACACAAAGAATAGTAATATGTGTTAGTATTAAGGTGTATAATATTGGTGTCATGTAGCTATTTAGTCCAGTATTTGGAGTAGTCTACCGTGTTCCAATATGCATCATTGTTTCTGTTCCACAAGTTCTTTAATAGATACCATGCCATACCAAAGTACCCCATTATTTGGAATCTTCTGCTGTCTTGTCCAAAATAGTGATTCACCAATTTAAATTTCTTAACATCGTATCGTTTAGATAAAAAGAAGTCTTCGCTGGTTCCATACTTTGCAGCGAAACCGCCGAACTCTTCAAACCTATCTCTGCGAGTTAGCATAAAAGCACCAACAGCGAATGGTACTGTATATTGCATAATTCTGTTGATACAGTTAAAAATCATAAAGCCGATTTGTGCACGGTAATCATCATCATAACACTTTGCATACAATCCAACAAGATCTAAGTTATTAGTTTCTAATTGATCAACTGCATCGCGGATAACTTTGTTGTTGAAGAAACGAACATCAGCATCAATGAACAGAATGTATGGAGTTGTTACTAATTTTGCTCCATTATTTTTAGCAATAGAAACTGGTCCACCTTCAATGACTTCAACATTCAGACTACCTTTCATTGTTTCAATGACTTGTCTTGTATTGTCCGTAGAGCAGTCAGCGATAATAATTCTAGTGTTACCTATCTCTTGTTGGCGCAGATGCATTAACAAATGCGCGATGTATGTTTCCTCGTTTTTACAAGGAACAACTATTGTTATTTTATCACTTAATAACATTTGTATTTTTATGCTTTAATGATTTCTTCAACGCTTTCAGCCACATTCTCTTTTCTTTGATCTTGTCGTGGTTGATGCATGCTTGATACATCTTCTTTATTATTTTCTGTACTTTCATGGTCGGTCTCCTTTGTCCATGTTACTATTTCCCAGCGTCCATCATGATGCTCAACAAGAGCAGTGCATGACTCAACCCAGTCTCCATCGTTCATGTATGTAACACCATCAATCTCTTTTATTTCGGCATGATGTATGTGTCCGCAGATAACACCACCAAAACCACGCTTCTTACAATATTTTGCAAGATTAGTTTCGAATTGAAACATAAAGTCAGATGCTTTCTTTACTTTATGTTTTAGATATTTAGATAATGACCAGTAACCAAATCCTAGTTTGTGACGGATCCAATTAAATCGAGAATTCCAATCAAGAACTAAATCGTATAGTTTATCGCCAAGAAAAGCAAGCCATGGAGCAAGTCTAGTGATACCATCGAATAGATCTCCATGTGTAACTAGGTATCGTTTACCATCTACACCGACATGTTCTGTTTGGTTTTGTATTTCAATCAGACCGAAAGAGAATCCGTATGGGATCATTGGTCTTAAGAATTCATCATGATTACCCGCAACATATATCACTCTAGTTCCACGCTTGGCATGACCAAGTATTCTGCGGACAACATTAGTGTGGCTCTGTTTCCATTTCCACTTGTTTTGTTGGATCTTCCAAGCATCAATTATATCACCCACGAGATATAGAGTCTCGCAGGTGTTATGTTTTAAAAAGTTATTTAATTTGTTTGCTTGACAATCACGAGTACCTAAGTGAACATCACTTATGAATATCGTGCGGTATTTCATTACACAAATGTTGAAAGAGCTTTAGCAGCAGCAATAATATAACGACATGCTTGCTCGTCGCTACTTAATTCTTGAGCAGCTCTTACTTCAGCAATTTGATTGGTAAGATATTGATATTCTTCCAGTGTAATTTCTTGTCTTTCATATTGTTCGCGAAGAACAAGCAACTCGTTTGCCAATGCTGCACCTGGACCACCCATTCCTACGACTTCTCTTAATTGATCAATCATCTTCCCCTCCATGCATCAACAACTACATCAATGCGAGTTTTGTTTATTTTAAGGATACTCTCACAAAAAACTTTGCTGTTAGATGCTTTGGCTTTACCAATTGCTTCCTCTAATTGAGCGATAGATTTTGCTTGAGGGTCGTTTCGTAATTCAGTATATACTTTAAGATGTTGTATTTTATTTTCAGCATCTGTCCAGTTTTTATCATCACATGACAACTTATTTACTGCGATTTTAGTTGAAACTAGATTATCAAACATCACTGGGTCGTGTGGTCTTGGTAGAATGAGCGAACATCCAGACAAAACCAACAGAGAAATCAATAATAATTTTTTCATGTTAATCGTTTCTGCTATTTCTATGAGTTGGGTCGCCAGCTTCGAAAACAGGCATAGTAGTTGCTTCTGATAACACGCTGTTCATTGGTGTCATTGTTGGCATAGACATAGGTCTTTGTGGCATACCCATACCACCCATTGGTGATGACATAGATGGAGGTGGTGCAATTGGAGTTGGTGGTTTATCCCAACCCTTGTTTGCAGCAGCAAGTGCAGCTTTCTGAGCATCTTTATCACCACCTGCCAGCATAATTCCTGACAAAGTACCAGTTAAGAATGTAGCGATAGGAATGATTAACTCAAAGAATTTTTGGTCGATTGGAGAAATAGCATTAAGTGGTTGTGTAACAAAGATTAAAGAGTATAACACAACGAATACAATACCAAACAAGGTAAGTGCTAAACAGATACCAATAAAAAACTTTAGACGAGCCATTAATTGCTCTTCAGTATACATAAAAGTCTCTGGCTGTTTTTCTTCTTTATTAAAAATATTCAAGTTCATTTGCAATTTGCTCCTGTTACTGGTGTAGTTGGTGTATTTTGCGCAATAGGTTTATTTCCATCTGGTCCCAAGCGTGGGTCGTTTTGACCCTTAAAAATGTGTTGAGGACAAGTTCTTGTCACATCACAATGCGGTAGTTTACACATTTCTTTATCCCAATTCTTTGGGTCTTGACATGGATAACGAAATGACTCGCCACTAAAATATGCCAGCGTTAGTGGAAGTAATAATAAAATAAGTAAACCTTTGGCTAATCTCTTATCATTCATTTTTTATTTTCCAATCTCATTTTTTGTATTTATTATTTTCCAGCAAGCGGATTATCTAATGCTTTCTGTATTTTTGAATCAATTTCTTTACGAACTTGACGCAATTCTTGGTCAGTTTCTTTCTGAGCCTGAGTTGCTTCACGAGCAGACTGCTTGGCACTACGCTCTACAGACTCAACAACTCCTTCTAAACGACGGATATCATTCTTTAAGTCGCCTTTAATATCACGAGTATAATCGCTAGTCTTTTGACTATTCTCTTCAATAACAGCAAGTTTCTTATATACTTCTGTTAAGTCTGGTGAAACATATTCTGCAATCTTTTTCTTCATACCTTGATAGTCTTTATAAACTTCAAACACACCATACAAACCACCAAGAATAGAAGATACTAATGTTGCAGCTACCATTAACTTAGCTGGTGTAAATTCATATCCACCAATACTTATAACTGTATCTTTACTTGCATATTTTTTAACTGCTGCCTCAGCTTCGTCAATCTTTTTATTGACATCTTTAATTTCTTCAGCCATTTTTATTTCCTTTTATTAAAATTTGTATTTCTAATGGAATTAACTCATTCCAGTGTCTTGAACATGTATTCATATAACGCACTCGGTCACCATTTTTATATGATATCTGGGCATCATGTTTACAATTTGGCACTTTACATATCGGAGCAACAATCACTGCCAATTTATTTCTCCTTGTTATATTGAGAATCTACCATTTCATTGTGTAGTTTATCAGTACCACTAAACATTCTTAGATTAGCACGATTGTCAATAGTCTTTTGATTTCCATAAACTTGGTATGGTTTATAGAATTGTTGTTGTACGATTATCTGTCTGCTATAAGCATCAAATCCAGGAGTGAACCCCATTGCTTGGATAACTACATTCTGAACTGCTTTCTGTGCTTCTAGGTCAGACGCTTTGCCCATTTGATTAGCAAGGTCTTTACCCTTTTCTACTGCTTCTGCTTTTGCTGCAGCTTCTCTTCGTTCTTGGAGTGCTTGGCGAGCAGTAGGTGCTGCTGGTTTATCAGATGACGCTTGAGCAGTATTAGTATTCTGTGACGGAGAACTGCCCCCAGAGCCTTTCGGAGCATCATCTTTTTTATCCTCTTGTTTATTCCCACCTCTTGGTTCAGGTTTATCGCCACCACCCTTTGGGTCATTCTGAGCCATTTGTTGTTGTGGGGGTGGTGGAGGTGGTGCCAATTGAACTGCGCCAGCAGGTGCGGTAGCAGAATTTGCGCTTGGTGGTGGAGGAGCAATTGCTTTGTCCACATTACTATCACCTGTCTTTGAAACACCAACAGCAACTGCACCATCAGAACCAACTGTAGCTGAAGCAGTTGTTGTAGAAACAGGTTGATTGGCAGGATCGTTTCGTGCCACTGTACCTGCAGTTGCTACTATTGATGCCGTACCTTGTTGTTCAAGTACCATCTTAGTTGCATATGCAGTTGAATAATTCGGGCAGGTTCTATCATATAATCCATCTAATGAACACTGCTGACTAAAATATGCTTGAGCATAACCAGAACAAGTTGTAGAGTAAAGAGGATTAGCAGTGCACTGTTGGTTATGATAGGCTGAAGCATAACCTGCACAAGTTGTTGCGTATAATGGATTTAATGAACATTGTTGGTCATGATACGCAGTGGCATATCCATCACATGTAGTTGAGTATAATGGATTGGCTGTACACTGTTGTTGTAAATAAGCTGAAGCATATCCTGGACAGTTTACATTATACAATGAATTTAATGAACATTGTTGGTTAAAATATGCAGTTTGATATCCTGGACAGTTTACATTGTAAAGAGCATCAGCTGAACACTGCAGACTAAAATATGCAGTTTGGTATCCTGGACATGATGGATCAAACAATGCACTTATGGTACACTGTTGAGTAAAATATGCTGCTTGATATCCTGCGCAAGTTGGAGATGATAGTGGATTAATAATACACATATCTACTGCACCAGTTCCACCTAAAGCACTCCAAGACCATGGCTGGCTATTTTGTTGTAATCCTAGACCATGATAAAGTTGAACATACTCACCTTTTGATAAATCGCCAGTTATACCAATGGTTGTGTATTGTGATGGAGAAATAAATGTTCCACCATAACGAACATCAAATGAACCAGTATTGTTTATTTTCAATTCAAAAGTGTTCGAAGCATTTCTGTCACCAAACTGTCTTATACCATACCAACCATAAGTCATTGAATTTTCTGTGCCACGATAATAAGAAGTTTGCCCAGTCATATCAACTAAGTCTGTCCATAGTGGCATAATAGAATAGTTATGACCACTATTTGTAGAATTTCTTAAATCTTCACCATGACAGCAGAAAGCATTATTCCAATTTGGCCAATTGTTACCGACTGGTCTACCAAACTGAACAACTCCATTACTATACATTGTTGACTTATCAAACACTTGTCCCCAATATGGAAATTGAAATGGTAGTGGAATATCTCTCCACCCATCATCACCAAGTTGAATAAGAGTGGAATCAGTTAAGTTGTTTATATTTTGTAGTGGAAGTGCAGCTGAACCTTGACCAACTGTAATTGACAATCCAGAACCACCTGGAATTGGAATTGATACTAAACTACCTGTACCATCATTAACTGGAGTAACAGTTAAATTAGTTCCTTGAATTTGTACTTGTGCCTGTGATACTGAAATGCTCAGTAAACAACTAAACAAAAGAACTACCAGTCTACTCACAGGTTAGTCCTTGCTTTTAATCTTTTGTGGTTGACGATCTGGCGCAGATTCCCAAATTGCTTTTGCTGGTTCGCCGATTTTACCGTCAACTGGGCATGGTGTGCCAGCATTCATCATTGCTGAGAATACTCGTTCATCTTGACACATAATTGAAACTGCAGCAACTTTCATACCCATATCGTAAATACCACGAGCAAGTTTAAGTCTTTCGCAATTCTTATCTATCATGGTTGACCCGAAAGAGATACCTAGGATTTGAGTTTGTGCTGCGCCAGATACACCTACGGCACAGACATCTGAGTTGATAACTGTAACTGCTGGTGCCACTGCTGTTGGTGGTGGGGATTTTACTGTAGTAGTGCTATTAGAAGTAGAGTCGGTTGTAGATCTACTAGTCGAGTCAGTTACAATGGGATCAGCCATCGCAGAAGATATAGCCATGACAAAAAGCACCGCTGTAGCGATCTTTTTAGTCATCATAATTCCTTAGTTATTATTGTTATTATAGGAACATAATATAATAGGGGAGAAACCCCATCTAACAATATTTAGGGAATTATACGACTTATATTTGAGTTTTATCTTTCTGCAAATCTAAAACATCCTGTTCTATTGTTTTAACAACAGGAGTCATTCTCCTACCAGCAGAATCGTAATCAATAATTTTGCTGGTAGGTGGTTCATTTATAGTCCAATCAGGCTCTTTAGTTTCTGGATAAATGTCGTCTTTGGTTGTGACTGCGACTCCTGGACTTCTGTCTTCGGTGCTGACATGTTCGCTGGAATTTCCACTGTCACTGTTTCCGACACTGTTAGTGATTCCTTCGGAACTGCTTTCTGAAGGCTGTTGTTCCACGATTGGTTCTTTGGTTGTTTTGAACTTGCTGAAGAATCTTTCTTTGATGATGTTTGCTTTGGCTTGGAATTGCTCTGCGATGGAGCTTTCTTCGTTGCTGGTTTCTTCGTTGGTTGGTTCATTTGTTTCTTCCTTCTTTTTTATTGGCATTGATGCTGCCATTAGTAACAATACTGCTAGTGGGTCAAATACAATGACAATCATGATAATAACTACTCTAACTGCTTTTTCTAGAATATTATTATCAGGATTATCACCATAAATTAGTGCTGCGATATATTTAATTGGACCAACTTCTGCTTCTACTTTGCGTAGTTCTGCAGCGATTGGTGTTCTTTCATCATTTAATCTGGCGACTCTGGTTTGAGCTGATCCAATTTCAGCAAGTAGTGTGGCTCTTTCCTTTTGCTGTCCTCGTCTAATCTGTAGAGATCTCTCCACTCCCTGCGCATTGTCACTTCTTCCAATAGTTTGGTCAACCTGAGCGTCCAATTGTTTGAGTTGTTGTCTTGCTGCATCGATGTTATCTTTTTCGGTTTTAATCTTCTCGTCAATGATGGCTACTTTTGCAGCAACATCACCTGTCGGAACTGCTTGGTCTAAGTGTGCTTTCGATAAGAAACCGAAAATACCCATAGAGGTAAGCGACATCAAAATTACTAGGGAGATTGAAAAGTATGTTCGCATTAAAATTGGAACATAATTCCACGAACGATATAACCAAGAAGCTACTACTAATTTAGCGAACTCTAAAACGCCACCCATAACCACAATAGGAACAACTGCTGCAGCAAAAATTGCAGCAAGTCCAGCGATTGAATAATATGCTGAAACAATCGACAGTGCTATTGCTGTAAAGAACAGCAAATATGTCATTTCTTTGGTTTGATGTGTGATTTGTGTATCCTGCATTGTATCTGTCCATTATACCAGAGTTCTGGATGTTCTAATACTTCATTAATAAATTGTTCTTTTGCTTCATAGTATGATGTCGATCCTTTATTTAGGCAAAAATGTAGTATTTCTCGCTTAAACATTGACTCACCAAGTTTCAAGACATCCGCTTTTACTTCCTCTGAACTGGACCAATAAGTTCTCCAGTCTGATTCGACTTTAGTCCTTTTCTTTTTACCTTTAATTATACGCTGTTTTGAGAACCAAAGCAACTTTTTCCCAATATATTTCTTGCCTGTTGCAAGATTGGTAATGAGATATACAAAACCCGACCAGTCTTGTATATCTTCGCCGTTGTATTCTTTATCTTTATAAATCCATGTCACTGGTCATCCTCATCATAGTCATCCTCTTCATATATATCTGCTGAACAGACAGGACAAAATACGATGTCTTCTAACCTAGTATCATTACCTTTAACTATAATTTTTCCTTGCGATCCACACTCTTCGCACTCAAAATGTTTTGTTGTCATACGCTGAATGAACTCCCACATCCGCAAGTTGATTTCGCATTGGGGTTTGATATAACAAACTGCGAACCCTTTAGTTTATCGCTTGTATAATCAATAGTTGCGTTATCAAAATATTGCATGCTCATAGCATCAACAAGTAGTTGTTCTGTGATTTCAAAATCATCATCATTCTTAGTATTTTCTAGTGTGAATCCATAATTAAATCCAGAACATCCACCACCTTCTATGAATGCTCTGACATATTTGGCTTCTTCACCAAGAAGAATTTCTTTTATTTGATCAATTGCATTTGCAGTTACTGTTATCATTTTTTTCTCTGTAGTTGTTTATAGCAGATCTTATAGCGTCTTCCGCAAGGATCGAACAATGAATCTTAACTGGTGGGAGTGCCAGTTCCTCTGCAATTTCAGCATTCTTAATTTGTCCAGCTTGCTCCAGCGTTTTACCCTTGACCCACTCCGTGACGAGCGAACTACTCGCGATCGCCGACCCACACCCATATGTTTTAAATTTCGCATCAGTGATAACTCCATCTTCCACTTTAATTTGTAACTTCATTACATCGCCACAAGCTGGAGCACCGACCATACCAGTGCCAACGGATGAATCATCTTTATCTAAAGATCCAACATTGCGTGGATTTTCATAATGATCAATAACTTTATCTGAGTATGCCATTATGCTGCTTTACCCCAAACATCACCCCAGTCACCAGACAATGCACCTTTAGCGTAGTCAGTTACACGATTCTCAAAGAAGTTTCCGTGTACTGGTGCATTAATCATTTCTTCTACCCATGGTAGTGGGTTCTTCTTTACTTTGAAGATACCTTTCATACCAAGGGAAATCAAACGACGATCGGCAATATAACGAATATATTGTTTAACATCAGCTGCAGATAAATCGCGCATATCGCCATCAGCGTAGCATAAATCAATAAACTTATCTTCCAACTGAACCATTTTCTCAGCAATGGTATAGATCTTACCTTTTAATTCGTCACCCCAAATTTCAGGATTCTCTTTAACATAATCTTTGAATAGACGGATCATTGATTCAGCGTGCATTGTTTCATCGACAATAGACCAAGTTACAATCTGCCCCATACCTTTCATTATGCCGTGACGAGGAAAATTAAGCAACATGATAAAAGAACTAAACAACTGCATGCCTTCAGTAAAGGCACTGAAAACAGCAATATGCTCAGCAGTACTAGCGATAGTACCATTGCGACTAGAAATATCAAGTACATAGTCATGTTTGTCCTTCATCTCCTGATACTCTAGGAATTGGTTATAAGTTGTTTCAGGTAATCCAAGGGTTTCAATCAGATGCGAATATGCTGCAATATGTAATGCTTCACGAGCAGCAAAGCCCATCAACATCATTCTTACTTCAGGTTGAGGGAAATAAGGCAAATAATTATTAACATAACCACCAGCAACATCAATGTCTCCTTGAGTAAAAAATCGGAAGATGTTCGTGAGAAAAGTTTTTTCTTCATTTGTTAGTTTCTTTTTCCAGTCTTTAACATCCTCAGCCATTGGCACTTCAGAGTGAAGCCAGTGTGCCTGTTCATGCTTTAACCAAGCATCATATGCCCAAGGATAGTTAAATGGTTTAAAATGGTTTCTTGTATCTGTTAGTCTTGATTTTGTTTTAGTTATCATTGTTATTATTTTCCTGTTCGTACATTACGGTATTCGTTTCTCCAAGTGCCCACTTGGCATCAGTTTCAACTGACCATCGTTTCGTTGCTACTTTAAAATCTGGCATCTTTAATTGTTTTGGGTTACTGCTTGGTTCTAATATAATTAAACGATTATTTGGCTGAGCAGCAAACTGCCCATTATCACACTGAATGAAATTATAAGACTTGTGGTCTTCGACATCTTCAGAAAACCCTGTATCAAGAATGTTAAAATCAGGATGAGCAGAATCAACTGTAAAAAGATAAACACCATACATCCATTCCCCATTCTTTAATTTAAATTTACATCTCATTGACTGAAGTTGCGATTTCTTTATGACAGTTATATCATAGGAAAGACAGTCCCACAATTGAAGATAATCTAATGGTAGTGGTTCGCCTTCAATCGGTTTCCAACAATATGCATGCAATGGTAGTTTATCATATAAAGCACCATAATTATTCAAGTAAGATTCAATACGAAATGCTTGACCTCTTAATGATTTAATACTTATCCACCAACAAGGTTCAAGTTCTCCATGACCTTTTTCAAAGTCATAGAGAAATTCTTTGCGAATGAAACACTTAACAGGAGGGAGATTCGCAACAATATGTGCCACTTAACCCTCACATGCTAAACATTCATTACCTTCTGTTAAATCGTGAAGATTAATCTCTTTTATAATTTCTCGTTCAATTCGTTTAGAAACTTTATCTGCTTTAGCAATCTTATCGCTACGGCAATAGTAAAGAGTCTTCAACTTTTGTTTCCATGCTTGGAAGTGAACCGCATGAATGTATTTAATATGACTGTCAGGTCTAAAGAAAAGATTAACTGATTGTGCTTGGTCAATATATTCTTGTCTATCAGAAGCATGTTGAATCAACCAACGCTGGTCAATCTCCATACCTGTTTTAAATACATCTTTATCCCAGTCAGACATCCAATCTAAGTGTTGAACAGAACCATCATTGGCAATAATACTTGACCAAATTTCTTGATAGTCTGCCGTTGGTTCTGACTTACAATGTCTGTTAATAAGATCGTCAAGATAACGATTTTTATTTAAGTGAGAACCCGATAAAGTGTCTTGGCGATAAGCATTGGCACGATAAGGTTCAATGCTAGGACTAGTATTCCCCATGAGAATGGAAGAAGAAGCATTGGGAGCAATAGCCATAAGATGACTAAACCGATTCCCAGTACCCACTGCGTCAGGAGCTTCGCCCCTGAGAGATCCCAATTCTTTATTAGCGACATCTAATTTCTCTCTTATTGTTTTAAAGATGTTTTTGTTTCTTCCAACTGCGAGGGAGGATTCCCACGGAAGATTGTTTCGCTGAAGATAAGCATGCCAACCCAGAGCACCGATACCAATGCTGCGCTCACGACTTGCAGAATACTTAGCTCGTTTGATGGAGGAAGGAGCATGATCAATAAAATACTGAAGAACATTGTCAAGCATTTCTGCAACATCACGAAGAAAAGTAGGATGGTCTTTCCACTCATCATAGTACTCCAAGTTTAATGATGATAAGCAACAAACAGCGGTACGCTTCTCATTAGTTGGTAAAATAATTTCTGAACAAAGATTACTTTGATTAATCTTTAAACCAAGATCCTTTAAGTGCTGAGGCATCTTACGATTAGATTCATCAATAAAGTGTAGATATGGCTCACCTGTTTGCATACGCAACTCTAATAGTTTCTGCCATAGTTCTTTTGCTGACACTGTTTCACGAATCTCATTCGATGCTGGGTCAACAAGATTCCATGAATCATCAAAGTTTGGATCAATCATTGACTGCTCAATAATTTCCATGAACTTGTCAGGAATATTGATACCATGATGCATGTTAAGTGTTCTTAGATTTTGATCGCCTGTCGGCTTACGCATTTCTAAAAATGGGATAATGTCTGGATGATCAATAGACAAGTAAGCAGCATAACTGCCCCTGCGAGTACGAC
>Ga0247723_1000480_pt1 | contig 27586 bp, 44 predicted proteins | sample MSEWelMarce5H_FC_FD_189079 | JGI IMG/M metagenome (GOLD analysis project Ga0247723, IMG submission 189079) | Subsurface sediment microbial communities from gas well in West Virginia, United States - MSEEL Well Study Marcellus 5H_FC | ecosystem: Environmental > Terrestrial > Deep subsurface >... | reverse complement strand
GGTTACAAACACAGGCACAGCAGACGCAGAACCATACGTTCCAGCAGTACCCACAGGGGTGATGCTGAAAACTGTGCCAGTTAAAGTTAAGCCAGTGCCAGCGGTGTAAATTGCTGAAACCGTGAAATTTGACCAATTAATGGCGGTTACGCCCAGTGTGCCGCCGGGCTGCGCCGTGGAATACCAAGCCGAATCCGCTTGCGTTCCTGACACAATAAAAATAATTGCGCCAATGTATTCATCCCATGTGTCAGCGCCAATGCTTCGCGTCCAAGGGCCAGATGAAACCACATAGATGCCATTGTCTGCCGCATTGGTTTGGTTTTTCACCAAAACCGTGTTGCCAGCCACCAATGAAACCGTGTCAACCGTTTGCAATCCTGACAAACTTGCAATATTTACGGTCGATGCGGCATTTGCGGGTTGTTTCCAGCTTAACCCAGCAGCAAAATAATCCACATATTGCTTGTTGACTATATCGTTTGCGCTTGCAGGGGCGCTAGAAATTGTGCCTGTGGTAGTCGCAATATTGGTGAAAACCCCAGTAGATGGGGTAGTCGCGCCAATTGTGGTGCTGTTTATCGTACTGTTGGTTATATTTAAACCAGACTGATTTGGGTCAATTTTGGCGTAGAACGGCGTTCCCGCTGGGCCAATCAGCGTGATTAAATCAAATGTCGGTTCAGGTTCAAATATTCCCTGAACTGGGACAATGTTTATGGTTTGGGTTTTGGCGGCTTCATTTGCCATATCAAACCCTTAATCAGCTTGGCAAGCAGTGATATACAGCGTGTTTGTGCTTGAACTGATGGCTTTAATGTAGAAAGGCGCTTTAGGGGCGGCAATCAACAAAGGGAAAGTCATGGCTGCTGGCAACACAAATGAACCGCTGTTACCTGTGGATGCCACAGTTGGGGTGGTCACCGTGCTGGAATTAGACAATTCCACCGCAGCAACGCCAGAACCTGTGTTCAACAGTGAAACATAGTTGGTTTGGTCGTTTGTTGTGGCTTCAATCAACAGCGCGGCACTAGCTGATGTTGTCAAATTTAGGGCGTATGTGCGACCGCTTGGGCGCATTACAGAAGTGTTGACCATGTTTAGTCCCTCAGTAGTTTGATGAATTATAGGCTTACAAATAGAAAAAGCCACCCCTTTTGAGGATGGCTTTCCCACTTATTCCATGCGGTTTATGGCAGGAATGACAGGTCGTAACCGTAGATGAAAACATCAGCAGTAGCAGCCGCGCCTTGTGCGGTTGTGTTGCGGATGTAAAGGGGTGTGCCAGTTACTGCATCGGTAGATGTAGCAGCAGTCACGACCACTTTGGCTGCGGTGGTGTTGCCAGTTAAAGCATAGGCGGTTTTGATCGCTGTGCCAGTAGCACCAGCGCCTGTGTACACAGCTAATTGCGCTGTGGTCAGGTCAACAGATGCGTTGGTAACAATGATGCTTTGAACGCTAACGCGACCACTTGCCAAAATAGGTGCAATGGTGTCGCCGACTGAATTCAAATTTACGCCTTCAGCAGACGCAATCAAACGCAGGGCTTGGTTGGTTGCTAAGTTGCTTGGGTGGTTTGTGTTTGTTGTTGCTGGTCCGGGATTTGCCATGATATGTTTTCCTTAAATTGTTTGATGAAACGGGGGTGTTTTAAGCCCCCATTAACCTTTAGGCTGCAACGCGGCAGGCAAGTTCTGGGTACAGCGGGGCCCAGCCATATAGCACATCAACGCGAGTCGGGATTGAATCGTTGTTGATTGTGTATTGACGAACCACACGCATTGACAGACCCAATTCCTTATCGCTTGCGCGACCAGCAAAGTGAACGCCATCAGGCAATTCCAAGTCAGCACAGGCCAAAGTGAAAGCATTTTTGTGCATCACGATATTCTGTGGAGACACAGTGCCAGTGTTGTTGAATGGAGTCACAACAGCAGATGCGCTGGTGGAAGCCAAGCTAACGTTCTGGAACTGACCACCAGTGATGATGGCAGGGCTAACGGTCACAGAAGTTGTGCCAGAAGTTGCCACGGTCACAGGTGCAGTCACAACAAAGTTACGCAGTTTGTTGCTGCCGTAGGCTTGACGGTTTTGTGGGTTGACTGCAAAGATGCCTGCAATCTGAATCACATCACCTTGTTTCAAGCCAGCAGTAGCTGTGGCAGCGGTCAATGCAATGGTGGAAGTTGATGCCCAGCCAGTTGAAATGAAACCTGTGCCAGTGGTGGTGTTGCAAGACAGTGTAGCGGTCGCATAAGAACCAAATGTCTGTGCCACAACGTTCTGATCCATCTTCCAGTTCATGCCTGCGGAGTCACGACCCATCATGCCTTTGGTGTACTGGCTTGCAATTTTGTCTGAGGGAACAAACAAACCTTTTAAGCTGTCAACAATGGTTGCGCCTGTGAACGGCTCAACGATACATGAACGGCGACCGTCACGGGGTGCGCCCTCGCTGTCCAGATATGCGCCAGCGGTCAGGTAAGTGATCAAACCTGTGGGCGGTGTGCCAGCAGTACCAACAATGTTGGCGGTGTTGTTTTTAGCCATTGTCAGACCGTCAAAGTCGATCTTGTTGGCAATAGCTGCAACAGCAGGCTTCAACACGCGGTCGCTGAACATATCCAAAGACAAAGCCAAGTCTTGGCTAGTGAACTGGGTATCAACGTGGAACTGTGTGGACAAAGTGACAGGCACTGATGTTTCGTTGAAATCTTCAACGTTCAAAGCAGGGCCAGTTGTGCCGATGAAACGACCGGGTTTGCGGACGTTCAAAGTAGCACCGATCTTTGCGCCAGTAACGGCAAATTGATCGTCATAGTTTCTTTCGACTTCGCTAGAGAAAGTCAATTCGTTTTCCAAGACCATCAACGCTTCGTTGGTGATCATGCTGATGGTAAGCAGATTGTTGCTCATTTTGTTTCCTTAAAAGAATGGGTTTAGCGAATCTTTCCAGCCAATCGTGCTGCTCTCCAAGCCTGATATGAACCATGAAATTGACCATCGCTGGTCAGGTTTACATCACGCCCGTTAGCTGCTGATCTGATTGGATTGATCGGCGCGGGTGCTTTACTTTTCCCAACAACAGGCTTTGCATCAGTCTTTTCGTACTGCGCTTCCAACCTCCCAATTGCTCTCAAGGCGGCGGTCAAGGTCATGCCTTGCAGTTTTACAGCAAAGTCAGGATTTTCAGCAAGGTGATACAGGATGCGTGGCCCAACATCTGATTCAAAGATTGCATCCCGCACTTCGTTACTTACCGTAACGTCTGTGGAATTAACCATGTCATCAAAGTCTGGCATTTCAGCTTTGGCTGCCTTTACCCGTTGACCCCATGCGTCTATTAACTTGGCGTGTTCGGCGGCGGCTTTGGCCTGTGCATCCTTTTGCTTTTCTTCCTGCAATCGCTGTTCCACTCGATAGTCTGTTAACGCCTTGGCGTATTCATACATATCGCTGAACTGCTCTGGCAAAGGTTCTGTTTCGGCTATTGGATCAGCTTTGGGCTGAAACTTGGCCTCCAAGTCCCTTACCTTTGCTTCCAGATTTTCCCTTGCTTCGCGTTCCTTTCGGGCTTCTTCCCGTGCGGCTTCGCGCTGCTTGGTTATCTCTGAAAACCGTCTTTCCAGCTTAGGATTTTGTTTTTTATCCTCTGTTGCTGTCGCATCATTTTCTGCCTCAGTTGGTTCACTCTGTCCTTGATCAACCTCTTGCGGCTCTGCCTGTTTGGCAGCCTCGCTTGGCGTTGGATCAGCTAAACCCATTCTCTTGGCATTAAATTCAGCTAAATTTTCACTTGTCACCACATTGGCGGCAAGTCGTTCTGATACTTCTGACATTGAGTTTCCTCAAAGAATTCACCCAGTTGACCCAACTGGTAAGGTTTTGTGGTTTTTACCACGAAATCATTTTACTGTCAATCATTGCATTGGCGGCTCAAACGACTGTTGCATAGGCGGCTGCATCGGTTCTTGCATTGGTTGCTGTTGCATCGGTTGTTGCATTTGTTGTGCATTAATGAACGGGTTTGCTTCGTGCGAAATATCTTGTGAAGCAGCCATTGCAAGCTGTTGTTGTTCAGCGTTCAGTCGTTCAATTTCCATCATCAATTGGTCAGTTGGCATTCTTGCAATAAGCATTTTGACCAACGCATCAACTTCAGTCTTGTTCTGGCTAGTGATTGCATTGAGATTGGTTTGATTGACTTTGGCTTCGTTAATGGTTTCTGTGTTGTGCGCCCGTGCAGTAACGTCCATGAGTTTGCGCTTGGTTGCGCCCTCTTCGCGGATTTGGGCAACCTGACCACGGTTGTTAATTTCCAACATAGCGGCTTGCAATTGCTGTTGCATTTCTTGCAATTGTTGCTGGGATTGGGCCAAACGCATTTGAATTTCAGGCGGTATATCTGATTTCTCATCAATATTTGCCATTGGGTTCATGGCGGCAAGGCGGTCGGCGATAACGTCCGCACCGGGGAAGTCCATGTTCCTAAACACCAAATCACCCGCAATGTTGAACAATTGTTCGTTGCCTGTCAGCAAAGGCATCATGGCCTCAACTGCTTGCTGGCGCTTGGATTGGAAGCCGGGGCCTGTGTCCATCACCACATCATATTCACCCACAGTCACATCATTCAGAACTTCGCCAACCTCATTCTTTTGGTTGATTTCGGTCATGTCTGGCTGACCATCCGAACCAATGATCCGCATCACTCGCTGGGTGTCGTATATCTTAGGAATCAAGTCCAACAGGATTTTGCCTGTATGCCTGATTGATCGGGTCATGTTGTCGTAGAAATGGAAATTGCTCAGATCAGTTTGGTTTTGCTGACCTTGCAAGGCTTTGCCTGAAATATTTCCGCTAGGCAATTGATTTGGATCAAGTATTCCCAACACCATCTGTAAGTCTGAGGAAATAGCTGCCGCAGCTTCCATGATGCCAGCAGGCGGTGGTTCTGGTTGCAGTCTGGTCGGCACTGGGGCTGGTACGCCCTCAATGTCTTTCTGCTTGTACCGTAGGACGGGGCTAGATTTAATGTTAGCCAGCGCCCATTCGTTTTCGTGTCCCTCGTCCTGACCCTCTGCCAACAACCATTTGGCCTTTGGTGCAAGGGCAACCGATTCGGTCATGCTGGTGCGCCAGAAGTTGTACATACGCTGTGGGTCTTTAGCAAACCTGACCAGACCGTATTTTTTGCGTTTATCGTCCACGATAACCTGTGCGCCGTAGCAAGGAACAACAGGGATGTACTTGCCAGCCCATGTCTTTTCTTCCAAGATTTCTAGCGCGGTCATTTTGACCCATTTAACTGCCTTGCGGAAGCTGTCGCGTTCATCAACTACGGTCAAGCCAGCGGCCTCAACCCGTTCAAAGAATCGGTCAGAGTCAGCAAATTGGCGTGTGCCATCACTCAGCAGATACAGCTTGGCCCGTTCACGTTCAACATAAAAGAATTCAGCAATGCGAATGTCTTCCTTAGTGATCCAGCTTGCAGTGTCATCCCCTGTCGACCGCTGGGTGAAGTTAGCACCGTCATCAGCATTAGGGTAGTAATCCTTAAAAACCTTTTTGTCCAACACTGTGGTGATCAGGCAACGTTCAGCGTCTGACCCATCAGGCAATATTGAATTGGGATCAAAGTACACAGTAAACGGGTTGTCAATCGTGTCAATGTAGATTTCTTGGTCGAATGAATCTTCGCTGACATAGCGAGTATTAATGCGCCAGTAGCCCCAACCCATCCGCACAGCGTAGTCAAAGGCTGTGTCGTAAGCAGTGTCAGCGTTTGAATTGACTTCAATGTGGCGGGTCATGCCCTCAATCACTTGGGCAATCTTGTAATCAGCCAAGTTATTCACAGGATGCACCTTGATGCGTGGGCGCTGCATCCGCTGCTGGTTGGTTACCTGTCGCACATAGGCATCAATCTTGTTGATGGTTAGGCAGGGTCGTGCTTCCACGTTTCTGCTGTTCTGAATCTCAACAGGCCATTGGTCGCCAGCAGCAAACTTAATGTCTTGCAATGCTTCGGCGCGATTGGTGGAGTCTGCGTCATTGACCAACCGCCAAAACTCTATGGCTTTGTTGATTCTTCCGTCTTTGCCTGATGCGTCTTGGTATGCCATATTTGCCCCTTTTGGGAATTATCCCATCCAACCGCCAGCCATTGCAACCTGTGCCTTGGGCTTGCGCTTTGGTGTGTCTTGAATCATCAGGGCAATGTAGCGGAATGCGTCTGCCCCGTGCGAATAGTGGTCGTGTAATGGATTGCGGCTGAATTGACCTGTGTCTGGGTCAACCTCATATCGGTAGTGGCGCAAGCAGTTAATGCCCTCTGCGGCGTGTTCCCTATCAAACCAGCAGCTTGGGAATATTGTTCTGGCTGCGTTGATTGAGTCAAGGATTGGCACTTTGGGCAGAATTCGCGTCTTGTAGCCTGCCGCCCTAACGATGTCATCAATTGACCGCCCAGCCGCTGCCAGTGTCTGGTTCTCAGCGTCATGGGGTAACCAAACAGTGTCGTACACATAGCCAAACGTCTGCATAGTCGCCAAGTAATGCGTCATGGTCTTTTGGCTGTCCTCAATGTACCGAATCAGGCGGGTTTCCATGCCCACAAACTGCAAAAACCAGATTGATGTGCTGTCAGACCAGCCAAGGTCAAAGATTGCGTGGACGGGCTTTGTAGCGTCATAGGCCACACGGGTTAGCCTGCCCTCAATCTCTGCCTGCTGAAGTTCCTTGGCAAAGATAGCCCCATCGACTGATTGGCGGCATAAGCCCTCCCAGACTTGGTTATAGGCTTCAAGGTCGCGGTTCTTCAGTGCATCCTTTTCCAGCTTTAAAGTTTCAGGAAACCAAGGGTTGTCCGACCAGTTGATTTTGATTTGGATGCAGTCATCAGGCGGGTTCACCACAAACCGCTGGTAGGTTTCGTCAGTTTCTAACTCAGGATTGAACGAAATCCATATCTCACTGCCCTGCTTACGAATGGTTGGTATCAACACATTCCAGCTTAATCGGCTTGTGGTCTGGGCTTCTTCTACCCAGCAAATGTCTACGCCCTCATAAGATTTGATGTTGGCAATGTTGTTTTTTAAGCCGGCAAATGCAAACTCTGTACCGTTCTTGCCTCTAATGGTATTTTGAGTTATTTCATAAAAACCCAGCAATCCTAAACCTTCAATTTGGTCACATAACAGCTTATGTACCGAATCCCTGATGCTGGTTTGGAATTCCCGCGCACAAAGTATGCGTAACGGTTCTTTAGCGCCCTTAATCAGTAACGCCCTAGCAATGCCCCATGACTTAGCGCCACCCCTGCCGCCGTAGGCTACCTTGTAGCGGGATGGCTTAAACAAGCCTTGTAGCTTAATTGGGAACTCAGCATTGGCAATAGCGCGGTCGACATCACTCATTTGGCTTTACAAAAGTAACTTGGATGCCTGTTAATTCTTTGCCATCAGCGCCAGTCATTTCATTGCGTACAGTTTCAGACCACCGCATTTGGCTTTTTGTCCACCAAATTAAACTGGTTGTGTCGCCGGCAACCGCCTTGCTATACAAAGTCTTAGCAATCTGCCCGTTGGCTTTGGCCTTGCCCATGTCCAGTTCGTGGCGGTAATACTTACGCAAAGTCTTGTCATCTATGCCCACCAGCACTGCAATGGATTCATGCGGCAAGCCTAACCCACTGCTGGATTCAACCAGTTTGCGGGATTCTGCCGTTGGTTCGTGCGGCTCTTGTGGAATTAGTGGCATCTTTTATAAAGGGGAACTGGTTATTATTTAAACAGTTTCGGTTACTTCTGTCAACAGTACGGCCTTCTTGCCTGTAAAGTCTTCCCACCGTTTAACTATCACATCGCAATACTTGGGGTCTAGTTCCATCAGTCGGGCATGGCGGTTTTGCTTTTCACACGCAATCAATGTGCTACCGCTACCCCCAAAATAATCCAACACAATGTTGTTTGCCTTGGTGCTGTTTTTGATTGCACGTTCACTTAACGCTGTTGGCTTTTGTGTAGGGTGGACATATTTGGTGTCTTTGGCAATGTTCCACAAATCAGATTCGTTTTTAATGCTTGGGTCAATTAGGCCATCAAACATAATGAATTCATGCTGATGCCTGTACCCACGGCCTAAACCAAACACATTTTTTGCCCAAACAATGCAGGCTTTTGGCTTTAATGCTGTTTGCAAAATGCCATAAAACGCCCAATTGCAGCAAATGTAATAACTGTTTGGTCTAAATGCTTCAAAGGTTTGCAGCCAATCTTTTATAAATTCTGCAAATTGATCTTCTGGCAAGTCGTCATTTTTTATTACATCAAACTTGCCGCTTCTACCGTTAAATGCAACGTTGTAAGGCGGATCAGTAAATACCATGTCCGCACGTTGCCCCATTAACAATTCTTGTACCGCATCCACACTGGTGCTGTCGTTACACATTAGTCTATGGTTACCTAATTGGTAAATGTCGCCCAGCTTGGTTTTTGGCTCATCAGGCACATCAGGAACAGCGTCCTCATCCGTCAAACCCTCGACCACTTCTGGCTCGAGCAACGCGTCTAATTCTTTGGGGTCAAAGCCCAGCAATTCCAACGCAAACCCATCTGCCAGCAATTCGTTAAGCTCAATGGTCAGCATTTCATTGTCCCAACCAGCGTTTAACGCCAGCCTATTGTCGGCAATGATGTAGGCTTTCTTTTGGGTTTCGGTAAGGTCTGCCAGTTCTATGGTGGGTACTTCTTTGTAACCCAGCTTACGCGCCGCCATAAGACGACCATGCCCAGCAATAATGCCGTTGCTTCCGTCCACCAGTATTGGGTTAGTCCAGCCAAATTCCTTGATGCTTGCCGCTATTTGTGCCACTTGCTCATCGCTGTGGGTGCGGCTGTTTTTTACATAAGGGATTAGTTCTGTGACTTTCTTTTGGGTGATTTTCACTTTTTGGCTTTTGCTTTTTTGTCTTTCTCAGCTTCACGTTTGACCGAATAGCCAATGGCAACCGCCTGCTTAACAGGCTTGCCAGCTTCTATTTCAGCCTTGATGTTCGCTTTCAACGCCTTGGGGGTCATTGACTTGATAAGCGGCATTTGGTTTCTCCAATTCGTTTAACCAATATTGACAGTCCTGAATTGCCCCGCCAATCGCATGGAGGTTTAATTCCAATTGTTTGGCTTGGGCAGTCAAAATTTCAATCCTCGCTTTGATTTGATCTGTTGTCATGTTCTTCTAACTTTTGCTTTAACTCGGTGTTTTCCCTAAAAAGGGCAGCGGCTTGCACCATTGCATTATCACGCTGCCCCTCTAGCATCTCGACTAAGGCTTGCACATCAATGTCGGGATGTTTCAGCATCTAGGCAACCGTGCTAACCATGACGTAGTAGGTTGTGCCGCCGCTGGTCACGGGAATGGTATGGGTAACCACTGGTGAACCGACTTTGGCTCTAAACACGCCTGTTGCGCTAACCGCAGGCATTGCCGCAAAGTTACCCACTTCACCTGTACCTGAGTTAGTTACACGCAAAAATGATGTGTTTGACCATGTGCCGCCAGTTGCAAAATCAGAATCCAATTGCAACGCCGCCAACGTACCGCCAGGGTTTGTTGACGAACCGCCAATGGTTGCCCTAATCGCATTTGCAGCGCCAGCAATAGTGCCTGATCCATTAATAGATGTGCTGATGTGTGATCCATTGATTGTGCCGCCAGCCGCAGCGCCAGCACCTGTAACCACGGAGAATGCCCGAATCGTTTCACCGCTACCTGTGCTGCTAAAAGTCAGCTTTTGGTAGGTTAAACGGGTGTCGCCACTAGTGGCGCTGGTTGTGGCATAAGCGCCGTTGATGATGCCGCTAGATGTAACAGCTACGGGTACGGCTGAATTGCCAACCTGTACTGATACAAACTCGGGGTCTGCGTAAGCTACGCCTGTTGCGATTGTATTTGCCATGATGTTTCCTTTATTTTTTCCAAAAGGGTTATTAACAATTCCAGTTTTTTAAACTGGCCTTTGCCCGTTCCGCTGGGCCTTTCGAATTTTTTACAACCCCCTCCATCCTAGCGCAAAAACTGGCTTTTCGTCCAGCATCTGCTTTAGTCTTGGGGTTGGGGGCAGGCGGTTTGAGATTTGAATTGTTCTTTGCGTTGTATTCAGCACGACCCTTAGCGGTCATTCCAGCACCCTTTTCTGTTGGGTTGTAGGTTTTACCCTTACCCGTGGTCTTATGTGGAATGGGCTTGTCGTGCTTCTTCATTTTTTGGCAGTCTTTGCAGATTGCTTAAATGCCGCTGCGGTGGGTGCGCCCTTAGAACCCGGCGTTCTCATGCGTTCAGGCGTTTTACCCGCAGCCTTTTGTTTTTCGATGCGTTCTTGTTTTGCATGAATATTTGCATAAAGTCCAGTTTTTGCCATTACGCCTCCACTACTGCACAAATGTCTGCTTCTTGAATGATCTGATAGTCTTGCCCATCAATGTTGTGGACAGGCCAGTTTAGATAATCCCCGTTACCGTATTTGATGAAGTCGCCCACGCAAGTCTGATCAACCATCGGCCCAACCGCAACAACTGTTCCCTCGTTGAATGCTTCTTTGTTGTTGACATAGATAATGTCGGACAACTTGCGAACATTGGGGCGAACTACTACACGGTCACGCAGGGGTTTGATCATATTTTGGCTTTCTTCCGGGCTTTTTTCTCAACGGCGGTTCAACCACCGTGTCGGTCAAAATGTCGTAAACAGGCAATTTCACCATTTCTGGTTCTTCTGGCTTTGTTTGTTGCGGTGCAATATGTTCTCCGCACCAATCATTCATGTGCCTGTTTATCGTTTGAGGATAGCGGCGGCAACTGCCCATGATCTGGGCATTCAAAAAGAATTTACAGTTGGCGCAGCTTGCCATCACTGGCTACATTTGCGGTCGTGTGTGTAGCAAACGCCGCTAGAACGTCCACCGTCAAACGCCTTGTCTGGGCCTGTCATGTTGGTTTTGGCGGCTGGAATGCCCTTTTTGGCGCTGCCTTTTTCACCTGTTTTATCAGATGCGGCTGGGTTGCCAGACATTGTGGCGTGTGTGCCATAACCCTTGGGTTGGTTTTTCATAATTTGAGCCATGATTTTTCCTTATTCAAGAAAGCGCAGTTTGTAAAGGGTTGAATTGATCAAGTCGGCGATTTCATCTACCAAATTTTGCAATTCGCTATCCTGTGGCAGTTCCTCGCGGGATTCTTCCACAAAATCTTTCATGTTTTCCAAATACTTCACGGGGTTTTTTTCTGCGTGAAACTCATCAGGAAAGTTTTTAAGCTGATCATATTTGCCCATATACGCTTCGGCAAATTGGTCAACCAATTCAATAATTTGGACATAGTATTCCCCTAATGCAACGTGCTTTGCATAGCTGGTCGTTGACCAGTGCATAAAATGCGTAACCGTTGAACTGTGCAACAGGTGCGCTACGAATTCGGCTACTTCTTCATTCATGTTCGGAATATACCAAAAAAAGGGGGGCTGCAACACCCCCCCTAAGACAACTGCGTATCCATTGTAGGCAAAGGAACGTCATCAGGCCATAGCCCCGCTTGGGTTAACGCATGAACCGTCCCCATGTGTGCCGCCAACCACTTTTCTTGTCGTTCTTCTTTGCTTAACGTATTGCCTTGGTCAATCTCAAAATGGCACTTTAGGCACAACGCCGCGACCAAATTGTCATCAGCCTTGATGCCACGACCTTTGCCGCCACCCCAGTTTGTGTGTGCGGCTTGCACCATTTGACCTGAACCGCAGGCTTGGCAATCAAGCCCCGCCACCAGTTTTAGTAATTTTTTTGATCTGACGTAGTCGTGTTTTTGAAACAATTATTGTCTCCAAGGTTGTAAATCGGTGTTCGTTGGCACATTCCAGCCTGCGGCGGCGGCTGTTTCCTGTGCTAGTTCTAGTTTCTTTGACGATTGTCCATGTGCCACATTCTGGGCATTTCATTGATGCGACCTGTCTTGCATCCTGTTGGTGGCTTCGCGTGTGCGCCAAATTTCGACTTCAAGGCGGTAGCTTTCTAGTTCCCAACGCAATGTTTCTTCCTTTTCCACCGCTGCGGCTAACCCTTGGATCAGTTTTTGATACTCAGGGCTTGAATAGGCTTCGCGTTCTTGGTGGCTGGCGGCATCAATCCCGTTCAGCAGAGCATCCCGCATCAGCATGGCTTTCTTAGATTTGCGAAATTCCTCAAGATAAACCCGCTGACCTTTTGCGTCCCCATACAATGGCGCTTTGTCCCTAATGGCTTGTGTGGCTTCTTCTGGCTTCATTTAATCACCCCAATCATTCGTAATGCCGCATCAGGGCTGTCTACAACCGCCAATGCGCCCCCTAACCAGCTTCCATGCCACCGTAGCTGGTCTTTGTTCAAAAGTCGCGCAGACGGATTTTTATTGCCGTCCTTAATTTCCATAAGCAGGGTCTGGCCTTTATAGCCCACCAACAAATCAGGAACACCCTTGCCAACACCAGCCAAAGATTGAACCGTAGCGCCAGCCGCCCGTAATACCGTGACAATTTGATCTTGGTTTGCATCAATTTTTGCTGCCCTCATTATTCATCCTCTTTTGTAGGTCTTCAACGGCGGGTTGTCCACGTTTTTTTACTAAGTCGGATAAGGTTCTCTGCCACCATGCCCATGCCTCTGCTTTGCCCTCCTCCATTGCTTTCTTTTTGAACCGTTTGATCCAGTACCTCGCCTCCGTCTGGCGCAATGTCTCCTGTATCTCTAAGCGCTTGGTCAATGGCAGATTGGCTAAATTGTTCCCCGTCTTTGTGTCTGGCAAGGATTGAATTGGCAATTTGTCTATGTTCATGATTCACTTAGGATTCTCCATGCTGTTGCTGCACATAATGGGACTTGTCCATTTCCAATGGCTTTAATTCTGTCCACTGAAGCGGCCACCCCATTAGCCACTCTACCCACGTCGGGTTCAATTGACCACCAAATTTCATTACCGAAATCATGGCTAAATCGGTTTGATGTTTTTCTGCTCTCTTGATGCAAAGTTCCTTGTTGTAATTTAAATTTCGATACATTCCTGTATTCGGAGTTGGATATTTTTCCAATTTTTTCTTTAATGCTCGTCTGCTGTTGCTCCCACCGTCCAATCCTGTTGTGTTGGGCGTGTGGAAGATGTCCACGCCATTTGGCGACAATCCAGATTCTGTCCCTCTGATGATTTGCTCCAACATCCGCTGCTCCCAGCACTCCCCATTTCGCATCGAACCCCATTGAGGCCAAGTCTCCGAGAACTCGTCCAAGTCCCCTAGAAGTGAGCATTGGTGAGTTTTCCACGAACACGAATCTGGGTTGTACTTCACAAATGATGCGCGCCATTTCTCGCCACATTCCTGATCGTTCTCCATCAATTCCTGCGCCTTTTCCTGCGGCACTGATGTCTTGGCATGGAAATCCTCCAGATACGACATCAACAATTCCTCGCCAAGGTTTTCCGTCAAAGGTTTGAACATCATCCCAAATCGGGAAAGGCGGGAGAATTCCGTCATTTTGTCGGGCGCACAATACGCTAGCTGGGTAAGCTTCCCATTCGACTGCACAGACTGTTCTCCATCCAAGCAGTTTTCCCCCAAGTATTCCTCCACCAGCGCCTGCGAATAAAGCCAGCTCATTCATTTTCTCCCTCTCAGCAATTTGAATTTTTCAAGCATTTCAGCACTTGGCGGCACAACCTTTTTGCTGTCATCATCCAGCTTAACCAATGCCGGGTCACGTTCAACTCGTGATGGCACTGTGGTGGTCACAACATCAAACCTGTTGACCAGCTTGGGTTTGTCAGCAACCCATTCAGCTTTAAATGCCTGCCAACCGCGCACACAGCACTCAGTCAATGCTTGTTCCAATGTCCAGCCTGCCTTGTTTGCTTCCGCAATTAATCCATCAATGGCACGTTGGGTAATTGGTGCTTTCTTGGCTTTCCGTAAGGTTTTGAAGTCATCCCAAACAGATTGTGAAACGCCGACAGGCGTAGCCACGACAGTGGCTTTCTTCTCTGTCTCTTTCTTTGTCTCTGTCTCTGTCTCTAGACCATCACTTTGATATCGTTCTGATATCACGCTGATATCGTCTTGTTCCAGCCAATGAGACAACTTGTTTAAGCAATCAATAGTTTGCTTTTCTGTCATTCTCAAACGAAATGCAAGTGTTTTTGTTGATGGGATGTTTCCATCTTCTTCACTTGCAATCAACCATAACATCACAAGCACTTTGCTGGCTTGGGCATCTAATTCATGCCAATCAATGTCATCAAGCAAATCCCTATACAGCTTGACCCAAGGCGGTTTCCTGTCCTTGAAATGCTGAAACTTGTTCCAGTTTTTGATTCTCATTTTTTTGCCCAAAAAAAAGGGCTACACCTGCTGTCTCATCCTTGCGGATGTTGGCGGACTGGCGTAGTACCAGCAGACAGCATGTGTAACCCTACTACGATTAACGCCGCCAAGCGTTTTGCAAATCATAACTCAAAAACAATTGGTCGTGCAATTATTCCCATAGCAACAAGTTTGGCAAGTCACATACCGACCGTTTGAATAATATGAATGGGTCGAACAAGCTGCCCAAACCATTGTGGTGGATGCTGCAAACCAAATTGCCAAAAGTGTTTTTTTCATGTTTTCTCCAATGTAAACCAATCAGGGCGCAAGTCTTTCAACTGGCGCAGGCGTAGTTCTGGCACATTTTTCCATTGGCAAATTGCTGGCTTGGAAATGCCCAAAATCTTGGCAAGCTCACTCTGTGAACCTGCGAGTTTGATAAGTTCTTGTTTAGTCATGGCTTAATTGTAAGCTGGATTAACAGAAAAGCAACATTAGGGTTTGTTCCTACAAAATAATTGCAATTACCCCTTGACCTGTGGTTAAGTTTGCTTAACAATACATTCATTCCCCAGCACAACGCATAGGGTCTTTTAGGAGGTCACATGACCGATTTCACTTTCTCCCTCACTGATTTCAACGCTACCACTATTCTTGTGGTTGCCAACACCCCAGACGCTAAACAATACCTAGCAGAACGCTATGGTCTTGGTTGTGTGTCTGTTGAAATTCGCAAGTCTGCTGCACCAGAGTTTGCGGATTCTTTCGAGTTCCAAGGCTTGTCTTACGCTTAACTAAATGGGGCGCAAGCCCCTAAAGGAACAAACATGTTTGACATTGAAACCTACAAAAAACCAACCGATTGGGCGCAAGTCGCCCTTTACTTGGTATCCATAGCTGCCATCGTGGTGGTTGCCCTTGACGTTTTTGTTTGGAGGGCATCATGCTGAACGATGGCGACCACGGCGAATTCACCACCTACCTAATTTGGGATGAAGTCCATGTCGAATGGACATGGTGCGAGGGTGACGATTGGGAATGCGATGGATTCTTTGACATTTTTGTCAGCAAAGATGGCATCGACATTACCTATGACATGCCCAAAATGCACTTCCAATGGATTGAACAAGAAGTCAAGGAAATTGCAGGCTATATGCCCCCAAGCCGCCAGCGTGTAGCGCAGGCAATTAATGGTTACCTCAACAAAACTTTTTAAGGAATTGAAATGAAATACGCACTTCTACTTTTGGCCTTGGTGGGTTGCGCCAGCCAGCCCCCAGCGCCTGTCTACAACCTACGCCCTGAACCGCCTGTGGTAGTAGCCAACACCACACAGGAACTGGTAATGGATAAACAAATCCAGCCAATGGGTCGCAATGAAGTAATTGATGGGGTTAAACAATGCGAGTCCGCGGGGCTTCGCGCTGTTCCCATTTATGCCAAACGCAAGATCAATGGCTACACGGTGGAAACCGTTGTGGAAGTGACTTGCGGCCCACGTTACGCATACTAAGGAGACAACATGAAACAGATTGCAACCGCACTTGTTAAGGCACAGAAAGCCTTTGGCCCAGCCCTAAAGTCATCTACAAACCCGCATTTCAAGTCGCGCTACGCTGACCTGTCTGCCTGCGTAGAAGCTGTAATTACAGGCTTAAACGACAACGGCATAGCCCTGATTCAAAAATGTTATGACTGCGACAACGGCGTGATGGTGGAAACCATGTTTGTGCATGAAAGTGGCGAAATGCTGGAATGCGGCATTCTCCATGTGCCTGCCAGCAAACAAGACCCACAGGGCTACGGGTCAGCACTGACCTATGCTAGACGCTATTCCCTGATGGCTGCTTGCGGTATTGCCCCAGAAGATGATGACGGTAACAGCGCCAGCAGACGCACCGAAATCAAGTCCACGGTTAACGAAAGCCAAGTAGCTGACCTGATGGCTGCAATGGATGAAACCAGCACGCTAGAAGAACTTCAGAAAACCTACAAAGCAGCTTATGCCGCAGCCAATGGCGACCCGGCTTGGCAGAAAAAAGTCATTGCGCGTAAGGATGAAAAGAAAACACAGTTGGAGGTCAAATAATGGAACAGGGAACGACTGAATGGTTTGCTGCACGGTGCGGAAAAGTCACCGCCAGCCGCGTGGCAGACATTATTGCCAAGACCAAAACAGGTTACAGCACTAGCAGGGAAAATTACCTTGCCCAAATTGTGTGTGAACGCATGACAGGCAAACCCGCAGAGTCATATTCAAACAGCGCCATGCAATGGGGTACTGACCAAGAACCTTTTGCCAGAGCCGCCTATGAGTCCGCTAAAGACGTTTTGGTGGAAGAAGTGGGGTTTGTATTGCACCCTAACATTTCAGAGGCTGGTGCGTCCCCTGATGGGCTTGTAGGGTTGTTTGGATTGGTGGAGATTAAATGCCCTAACACCGCCACCCACATTCAGACTTTGCTAGATCAGAAAGTGCCTGAAAAATACAACACCCAGATGCAATGGCAAATGGCTTGCACAGAACGCCATTGGTGCGACTTTGTAAGTTTTGATCCACGCATGGCAGAGGGTTTGCAATTGTTTATCAAACGGGTTGAATTTGACCCACTCTATGTAGCCAGCCTTGAAAAAGAAGTTTTGAATTTCTTATTTGATGTTGAATACAAAATCACCCAACTTAACAAACTGAAAGACTGACATGAAAAAATTTAAAAATATTGTTGTTATTACTGGCACATACAAAACCCGCGAGGGACAAGAAAAGAAACGCTACCAAACCATTGGTTCAGTGTTTTTAGATGACAACGACAATCTAAAAATCAAAATAGATTCAATACCTATTGTGGATGGCGGTTGGACGGGCTGGGCAAACTGTTATGAATTGGAAGAAAGGGAAGCGCCCAAAGCACCCAAAGGCGGTTTTGAAGATATGCCCAGCGACATACCCTTTTAAGGATTGACCATGCTGCATCCAAGAGTCAGAAACACCGACCCTTTGACCAGTTGGCAGGCAGCAGGGTCTGCTAAAGACCTTGCCAGCCGCCATGCCCAGATCATTGTGGATTGCTTGACCAAACATGGCGCACTGGGTAAAGATGGCATTGCCGCCCAGACAGGGCTGGAATCAATGCAAGTAGCCAGACGGTTGCACGAATTAGAACGTGATGGCGAAATCTGTTTGACAGGTAAGGTTGTCAAATCCAAATCAGGGCGCATGGAACGCGAATGGAAAATCACGCCAACGCAAAGGGAATTAATATGATTCGCAAGCGCCAGATTGAAGATGAAAAAGAAATCATGTATTTGAAACAAAGTGCCGAAACAGCGTATTTGATTGGCTGGAATGATTCACTAGAAATGGCAGCAATCAAGATTGAAAATGAATTTGTTAAGGCGTTTGGTAAGGATACGCTGTCCAGCATTGCAATTTATCTTAGGAGTCTTCAAAAATGATTGAAGTATTGAAACAGATGCAAAAAGCGTTAAGGGAGTATCACTACTACACAATTGACGCTGGCTTGCCCAATCAATCAATGCTCAACAAAGGGTATGCGGCTTACCAAGCGGGTCTTAAAGCCATTGCAGAGTTGGAAAGCCAAGAGCCTGTGGCGCATCGTGATGGATATTGGTGCGCGGATTTAACCTGTAAAAAGTGTTACAGCGCCGACTTCCATTTAAAGCACACCCCCCACCCACCACAACGCACATGGCAGGGGCTGACGGATGAGGAGATTAAAACAATTTGTTTGGATAACGGATGGGATAGTAGTTGGCAATCCTTACGCTTTGCCCAAGCCATTGAAGCCAAACTCAAGGAAAAAAATTGCGCTGGCTAATTCTTTTAGCAATGTCTGTAAGCTGGAATCCCAAACCGCCCAGCACTGCCGATTTAATCTATAAAGCTAAAATGCAGTCTGTCAGCAAAGTATGTGATAAGCCTCGCAAAAGCAAAAACATCAAACAGATTTGCAAACGCTGGGAACGACAAAGGGGGTCAATATGATTGCCACAATAATTGCAATGTTAATCGGCGCGGTAATAGGCATAGGCGGCATTGTGTTGCTGCTGTACCTTTTTGCTGATTAAACGTTGCGTTCAAAGTGTGGGCAATCCACTAAATTGGAAAAGTGACCACCCCAGCGATTCTTAGGGTGTAGGCTTTCCCAATAAATTCCCAGCGGTTCAATGGTGGCTTTGTCCCAAATAATCTTGCCATCTTTGAAAAAGTTTAGGTCAATAGCGCAGCGTTTCAGGTGGACAGACTTCATGGTCTTAGAACGACCTGTTTTGAAGTAAATGGCCTGTTGTTCTGGTGTGCGGGATAGTTCCCCACCAGTAACCATAAAACCTTGTTCTGTGGCGTACTGGATCAGTTTGCAGGCATCAAGTAGGAATGCGGCTTGTTCAGTGCTTAAACTCATTTTTCCTCCGTATCTTTTTCGCCGTGCGACAGTTTCACACCAGCCAGTAAGCCAATAAAGCCACCAACAATGGTTTGAAACGCCGGTGATATGAGTTTAAAGATTTCAGCGTTGTCAACAATAGGGTCAAACAAACCAGCCATCAGTACGGCTACCATGCCAATAATCACGACGCATAGAGTGAAGCTGACCATCAATGTCACAAAAAAGGTTAGCTTGGCTTTCATTTTTTCCTCATTTCTGCTAGTTTTTCAACCGTGCGCCCACCAAAGTATGCACCCATGATCAACATCCCCCAGTTGCCCAACAAAGTGACATAGGATTCATTTGCGTTGTACCCGTAGGCAGACATCATGGCAAACAAAAAGTATCCCAAAAAGATGGCTATAAGGGACATGGGGCGTATGTTCTTTGATAGCCAAGAGTCGCTGGACATATCTGCTTGCCAGCGGTCGGTCACGTTGTCTGCGTCACTCTGGGCGGCTTTTGCCAACAAATCAAGTTCAGCCAATTCCATTTTGGCTTTTTCAATACCCAATTCCATCAGGCGTTCTTCATGTTCAAACTGAAGCTGGCGCAGCTTAGATACATCTTCAGGTGTTGGGTTGTCAGGGATTTTCACGCCCAAGGTGTTTTCAACGACTTGTTTGCCCTTGGCTTGGATGGCGCTTGACAGCAGGCCCAGCCCGTTCTGGGCAAGACTACCTAAAAGAGACGCGACTATGGGAATCATTTTTTTTCCTCCAACTGGATAATTAGGCGGCGAATAATGGCCTGCTGTTGTTTGTTTTCTTGCTGCACAACAAGCATATCAAAGTACATTGAAGCCATCAAGTATAAGAACAGCGGCAGAATCAGCATCACCGCAATCAGTGAAATCAGAAAAACTATTTGTCCGTTGTCATTTGCTTTATCGACCATAACAGGAGGTGGAGGTATATAGTAACTATCAGAACTGCCGCGATTATTAGCGTTTTGTCTTGCAGATTGTTGAGTCTTTTTCTGCGTAGCCATTTACGTTGCATCTCCATTTGGCGGTCAAGTTCGATTTGCTTTTCGTTTTCCTCGTTCAGTTTTTTGTATTCTTCTTCAAACCGCGACCAGACTGCACCAAGTGCTGGGTCTGTGTGGTAGATCAAAAACTCACGCAATTCTACTGATTGCCTTTCCAGTTCAATCTGGTGAAAGACATTCTCTAATGCCTGTGCTTTCATTGATTTTGTCTTGGGCGGGTCAAGTTCTTGTTTTTTGACTTCTTTTTTTATTTCTTCATGCGATTCAAAGAATTGCCCAATGAAACCTGAAATTTCTTTGGTTATCTTGTAAAGGTCTGTTCCCGCAGCTTTCGCATCCTTATACAAAGCCACAGATTGCTTAATTCCAGCAATTGCAGCCAGTGCCAGTGTGATAGGTTCAATTCTTACCTACCCAATGGCTTACATAGCCCACAATAGACGAAAAAGCAGACACCAAGGCCATACCCGCCCAGAACCCGCCACGACCTTGATTTGCCAGTGCTACTAGCTTTTCAATGGATGATTCCAATTTATCAATTTTGGTTTCCATTTGGTCGAATCGGCGTTCATAGTCTTGAACTTTTTGCCAAAGTACACCGTACTTAACTGGGTCAATTTCCATGATCAGCTTTTCATTACATACGCAAGTGCGTAATACGGTGGAAGATTTGCGTTTGTGCCAGAGACACCAGCAGATGCGTTTGTAGTTGCAACGGTAATGCCCGTGGTAATAGTAGCCGCTGTTACTGTTCCCCCTACAGTAACAACTCCATTTGGGCCAGCCGTACAACCACCTGTAGTGTTATATGAATTGACAGTGTGACTGTGACCGGGGTCAGTAACAACAGAAGTTGCTGTATGTGTGTGGCTAACCACAATTGCATCTGCTGAACCGCCAGTAGCAGCTACAGAATAAGTCGATCCTGCGCCCACAATAAATCTGTCACGCAAGTCAGGTGTGCCATTTGTACCATCACACAAATACCAGCCTGTTGGAACGCTACCGATTGACCCATACCACAATGAAATCATGCCTGTGGGAATGGTTGTGCCAGTGCTTGTGCCTGCCACACCAATGATTCCATAAAGGTTATCGTATGTGCCAAGTGTTACACCAGCAGAAGTTTTGACAACAAATTTGTAAAAGAACCCGTAGGTCAGCCACACTTCATTTGGTGTGCGACCAGACGAATCCAACACAATAGGATTTGAATTTGCAATAGTGCCGTTAATGTCGGTGTAGGTTGCCAAGGGCGTGGTTGAACCAGCTTGGTAGGTATAGATCAAGCCACCATTCAATGGCAACCCTGTGTTGTCAAAGAATTGCTGACCGTTGCCAATAGGCGAAAGATTAACTGCCATGATAAGTCCTTATTTGTTTATCAAATCTTTGATTGGTACAAAACGTGATTGTGCGTTTTTAAATGCTTCAGCTTCAGCTTTTTCAATTTTCTTTAGCTTGCTTTTTTCTAATTTTGCACCAATATATTCATGTGCAAAAACAGCAGGCAGTCCACCACCAGCGCCGCCTGTCATAAGTTCAGCGCCAGCAGCCCCGCCTTTTTGCAAAATTTGCTGACCAATTTTCCCAGTCAGTTTTTGTTCTATGTTTATTTTTTGAACAGCCGCACCGGGATACCCAGTGTCTGTTTTTAAGATGTGCGCCACATTATGCAAATCTCTAAAATTGTTCATTTCTTCTGGCGTAAACAATCGTTGCATAACTTCACGATTGTCATTCATGAACTTAGTCAAATCTTTTGGTTTACTAGCCAAAGCAGATATGTTGCTTGCAAATTGTGATTTGATATTTGCCAAGGCTTGATTACCCGCACCACGCAATTCTGGTGGCATATTTTTCAAAGTATTAATCACATGGGTAAATTGCTCAACAGACATATTGGCAATGTTTTGAGAAATTTTTTCTTTGTCAACTTTGCGGTTAATGTTGTTTGGCCCACTTTCATCCAAAATTGCAGATATGCCTTTGGGATTGTCCAATGTGTTTTTACGCAATTCAACCAAACTTCTGGCATCTTTGTAAATTGGCGAATTGGTATCTAAGTTTGCCAATACGTCTTCATCTACTGCCGACTTTAAAGCACGATGCAAATTTGCGTTTTTTCTATCAAAATTTTCATTTAAAAATTGTCTAAAGTTTTCAGCGGTTTTTGCATCAGTAGGCAACAAATTACCATCTTTATCAATCATATTCAATTGACGCATTCTTGCTTTAGCAATGTTTGCCAAACCAATGGTTTCTGTGTTTGCCAAAGTCAAAGAATCATCATTTAAAACTTTTAATATGTTGTTTGATTCAACAGGAATAGTTGCAGCTTGTGCATCTCTTTCTGCATATATCCTTTTAGTTTCTTTGTTAAAGTAATCTTCTAATTTTTTCAATGGGTCAAGGATTGCCTCGCCACGTTTGTATTTGGCGCTTTCATCCAAACCAACAATGCCGCCTGTTTTTTGTGCTTGCTGGTCAGCAAATATTTGCAATCGCCTTTGTTCATCTTTAAACCGTTCAGCAAGGTAATTGCCTAATGGTGTATCAGATTTAGAAGCTTGATAGTTTGTTGCGCGTTCTTTGCCTTTGCCCTCTAATGCAGCCAAATCAGCAGCATAATCTTCCCCAAAAACACGCCCCACAGCTTTTGTTCTTGCAAACTGTTCATCTAATGGCAGACCATTTTCAGCATATTCAACAGGCTTAAATTCAGAATCTGCGCGGGTTGGCTTTGCTGTTCCAAGATCAGCAATACCAATTGCTTGACCATTTGCATCTAAAATTGGTTGTTGAACTGATTCGGGCGCATTTGCACTTGCCCGTTGTTGTTCATAATTTTGATTTAATTGCTCGGCATTTTGTTTTAAATTGCCACCCCTAGCCTCAAATTGCGCTTGCAATTGTTCTGACGTTAATCCGCCACTTTTAGCAGGCTGGTTCAAAGTAGCGTCAGGGCGCACAATTTCCAAATCTTTTGCCATTTGACGCAAAGGTTGTGTGGCGCTTTTAACTTCTTTAAGTGCTTGCGGTATGGCTGCTGATCCAATAACTACCATGTTTCTAATGTCAGCCGCAGGGATTCCAGTTTTTTCTGAAATTTGCTCTGGGGTCATACCCAACACATTAAACATTTTATTGATTTGTTCAGCAATAGGTTCAGTCACACCACCCAATGGTTGCTTATAAGCCTCTTTTTCTGTAATACCAAAAACCTTACCTAAAGGCTGGCTTGGAAACATAAATTGACCAGCTTGTTTGCCTAATTCTTCAGCTTTTTCAGGTGTAGTAAATGGGCGCACAATAGCTTGTTGCACCGCACCATAAGTAGTAGGCAAAACCTCATAAAGAGTATCAACTGCGCCAGCAATTCTTTGCGCCAATTCTGGTGATTTGGGTTGCACCATTGGCGTTGCCATTGTCAAAGCATTGGTCAGAATCTGACGCACCATTGGCACTTTTTGTTTGACCTTGCCAGCTTTTTGTTCTTCTTCAGCAGAATAACCTTGATAACGATTAGACCCAGAAATTGCCGCTGGTTGTGTTGTTGGCTGCGCTGCTGGCTGCGTTGTTGGTTGCGCTACTGGTTGTGCAGGGGGCACAGGTTTGCCAGATAAAAATGCTTCTAGCGGATCAGGTGTGGCAGCTTGGGCAACAGGGGCAGCAGCAGCGGCAACAGGAACGGCAGGGGCGGCAGCAACAGCTTTTAATGTGGCTGGTGATTTCTTTTCAAAACGGGCAATTTCACGGTTTAATGCAGCAACATTTAATCTTGCATTTTCGTCACCTTTTGCAGCCAATTCTTGGTTTTTACGCAATTCCTCTTTGATGATTGCCAACGCATCTTGATCGCGTTTAGCCTGAACATCAGATGGAATCTTGCCGCCTGCTTTTTTAGGCGGTTCAGCAACAGCTTGCCCACCACCAAGGAATTTTTCTAAGGCATCCATTTAAAAGTCCTCTGGGCCAAGTGGTTCTACTGGCAAGCCAGTAGCTGCCATACTTTTTAAGTTTTTGTATTGCTTCAAAATTGTTTTGCGTTTTTTTTCAGATGGAAATAATTCTTTAAATTTGTTTTCCATTTTTTTAGGGTCAGATTCTGTTTCCAAAATATTCATGGCTTCAAAAATTTTGGTATCTCTAGAATTTGCACCCCATGCTTGCTGAAATGCTTTCATGTTATTGTCGCCAAATTTTTGACCAAACTGTTGTGCGCCACTTGCTTGCATATCAAGATTTCTTTGGTCTGCTTGCACCCTACGGGCAATTTTTACCAACACATCAGGCGTGACTTTGATCGTGCCATTTGCAACCGATGCCATATCCAAGCCAGCAACAGTTCCACCAACATTTCCCATTGCTTGGGAATTGTCAATTGCCATTTTTGCCAAGTCTTTGGCAAGTAAATCGTATTGTTCGCTTCCAAAAAACTGACGAACAGCACGTTCCATTTTTTCTGGTGCGCCACCTTTTTCAAATCCAAACTTAGCCAAAAAATTAGGTACGACTAACGATTCACTAATTTTATTGGCCTGATTAATTACTTCTTCAACATTGCGGCGCTTTGTAGCTAAATTACTTTGGGCATTGACTAAGTTGTTTCTGTAATCAAATCCAGCTGTTGTGTCTTTGTCTTCAGTTGGCATTAATGTGTAAGGCTGATCTGCCCTGCGAACTGGGTATGGCAATCTAACGCTTGGTGCAATTTCAGAACCAGCCGCGCCAACCGCCGCGCCCGGTGCATTTGTGCCTTGTGGTGTTTGGGGTTGCAAACCTTGAGGCAGACTAACTTCAACAATTGGTTTGCCGCCAGTAACGCTTTGGGTTGTTGTCAACACTCGACCTTGGGCATCCATTGCGGCTTTAGTCGAAAACTGTGCTTGTTGTTGTTCTGGAGTCATTAAAGTTGCCGCGCCTGCAATTGCTTTTTCGGGCAAATCAGGGCCAGACTGCATCTCTGAATTCCATGTGGTCATGTAGGCATCAAGCAAATCATGCAAATCACGATTGTTTGGGTTTTCCTTTTTCATCAATTGCATTTCATTGATGTAAGCATTTTTGTCTTGAACGCCCATTCTGCCCAAAATACTAAATCTTTGAGCAATCATTGCTCGTTGATCTTGGGTTAGCTTTTGTTTGGCCTCAATAGCTTGCGTTTGTGCTGTTCCTAATGTGGTGTATTTGTTGATGTATTCTGAGCCAGTTAAAGGCGCAATTTTTGGAACAGCAGTATTAATCTTGTCTAAATCAATTCGACCATTGGTTTGAAAATTATTTGGGTCAGCAAAGAACGTTTGCATATTCGTGCGTTCAATGTTTTTTTGTTCATCAACACTTAATGCAATTTCACCTACTCGCGCTTCTTGCGTTGCTTTTTGAACTGCCAAAGGGTTTATTTGTTGCGCTTGTTCGTAAGTTTGTTGCAAATTTTGCAATTGTTGTTGCTGTGTTTGCAATTCAGCGCCAGCTCTTTGAACCGCCAAAGGGTTCAATTGTTGCGCTTGTTTATATTGTTGTACGCCACTGGCAAAGTTAAGCATTTCACCCAACGTCATGGGTGTGGGTGGTTTTAAGTTTTGTGCAACAGGGGTAACTGAAAAATCTGCCATTTTTTTATCCTTATGATGGGCTAAATCTTAAACCTTGCGCCCCACCCATGTCTGGGTTGTTTTGCCCAATCCCATAATTTGTTGGTGTGATACCGTAATTTGTGGGTGCACCACCTTTTGATCCCAACATATTACTTAACATATATGCGTTACCAGCACCTTGGAATCCACCAGACAAGGCATTTGCTGCGCCAATCTGACCGCCAGCCATAGCATTACCAATTCCAATGGTGGCTTGACCAATGTTGCCACTAACGTTTTGGGCAAGGTCTGAAGTCTGCTTTTGTGCGGTCTGCCCAATCCCAGCAATGCCTGCCAATGTGTTGTAAATGTTGCTTCTTTGCGTTTGAAAACGGTTAAACGCATTCTGAAACTCTGTACTTGCAGCGCCTTGCCCGTAATCTGTCAAACCTTGCAAAGCATTACCGCTAACCAATCCACCAGCCCGATTTAGAGCATTTGTGGTTGCTAAATTGCCTTGGGCAAGCCTGAAGTTGTAACTTGGATCAATCCCTGCTTGAAATTCCTCTGCACCAAATTGCTTGGTCAAATAAGGTTTCATGCTAGCAATGTCACTCAATGCACTGTAACCAGCTTCTCTGTAAGGGCGCTGCTGTTCGTTTTGAATATCGAACATTCTTTGCTGTTGGGCAATAGCTTCCCTTGTGGCAGCGGCTTGCGTGTTAGCAGCTTTTTGCGCCCCACTTGCGCCTAAAAGACCGCCTGCAATACTGCCGCCAGCGCCTATCAATGCTACTGTTGTCCAAGTCATATTATTCCCCTTTAATTTCCAGCGTTTTCAATTTATTAGAAGAATCAAACAACGCGAGTTCATCTGGTTCGATTAGTTCTTTTTCCAATTTGTCCAAATCGGTTTCTGCACTATTGTGAAACGTGATCCCAATTGCATCAGTTACCGCCAACGTCACCCGCTTTGTGCCGGGCTTACTCTGCACAATGTCTCCAGCGTACAAGTGTTTCATGCCGCCCTCTGTCCACGCAATTATTTCACCTTTGGCGCACAAAAAGAAATGATCTTTCTTGTGTACTTTGCCAACAATCAATGTGCCTGCTGGTCGGGTTAACTTTCTTGCATACATTCCCGCATGGAAATAATGTTCTGTTTGCATTGCATCAGCCGCCAATTGCAAATCTGCTCTAGGCATCTGAGACATTTCCATTTGCAGTCTTTCGATCTGCTCGCGGGTTGGCACATTATTTAAGATCAGGTCGTTCATTGGTCGTAATATGGCACTTTGTACGCCACACCATTAACGGTCACATTAATGAATCCCACAGGGTTTGCAGGCAAAGTCGCTGACCCTGCGGTGGCAGTTGTGGCACTGGTGAAGTTCAGCAAATTAATAAAGAACTGCTGCCATGTGCGTGTTGGTCTTTTGGTGTTGGGGTCTAAAAACTCAGACTGCGGATATGGCTGGCTTTGTGGTGTAGGTAGCATCAGTTTTCCCCTACGCTAGATTTCAAGTTGGCTGAAATGATGACCGCTTTAACAGGGTCAGAAATTGAAACTTCAAACACACGATCCCGCGCTGTACCCAACCGCCGCCAGATGGCACGGTTTGCATACTTACCAATCAGGCCAATCGTTGTCCAATGTTCGTTTGACCAAGTAGAACCGCCATTGTCTGACCACCGCAGCATGGCTTGAGGGTTTTCCCCTTGTCCTGTGGATAGACCAACGCCGGGCTGGAACTGAATCTGCAATTCATCAAAGTATTCCCGCTGGAAGTCTGCTACCAAATGCGGTGCGCGGCGCAAGCGCCTAACGTTTTGACCATCATCCGTGTAGTTCAGTGGGTCAAGTTTGTATATTTTGCCGTTGGCGTAATCACCAACCATTACCAAACCTTGAAACTGGGCGCAGCAATTGCCCCTTGCCCGTTCATATTGGCCTAAGTTGTTTGTATACAACCACTTATGCCACATTCCTGATGCAACGTCATATGCCCATGTCAGGTTAATTGATGGAAAGCTGATTACATAAACTTCGTGGCCCTCAAGCTGATAAGTCCATGCAACAGCATTGCTAACCACTTGATTTGTCAAAGAATTTTCAACCGCATGGGTGGAAATCCTTGTGGGAACGTAGCCATTCATTTGCACAATTTGGGCTTGACCTCTAATATT
>Ga0247723_1000479_pt1 | contig 27597 bp, 41 predicted proteins | sample MSEWelMarce5H_FC_FD_189079 | JGI IMG/M metagenome (GOLD analysis project Ga0247723, IMG submission 189079) | Subsurface sediment microbial communities from gas well in West Virginia, United States - MSEEL Well Study Marcellus 5H_FC | ecosystem: Environmental > Terrestrial > Deep subsurface >... | reverse complement strand
GCTACAGCTGCAGCATCTCTCTTGGAGGAACTGAGATTTTTGGCTAAGTCTTTGCCGGTAAGGTCTTTGTCTGCCATGGAATTACTTTCTGTTTACTTTTCCGAAAAAGCTGGCCATTTCTAACCAGTTTGTTCTTTCTCTAGGGCTTATTCCTTTTATCTCGTCTAATGTCCAACCAGTGAACGAGATAGATATAAGGGCCCATTCTTCTAGTAGTGTTCTGTAACCAGAAACTTTAGAAGCGAAATAAAGCCCCAATACTAATTGGGACCACTACCTTTCCTTCACAGTCCGGGCAGTCTACTTCAATATTGTCAAACTTTGGTCCAGGCGCACGCTTGGCAAGTTCTTCACCAATTTTACGGCGGTCAGCTAGACCAATGTTTTGTGCCTGAATTTTGCTGAGAACTGGATTACCATCTATTTCAAGAACTGTTTGTTCTAGAAGTAGAGTGGTTAACTCAGGAACAGTTTTATCGGAATTATTCAACAAAGTTTTTTGTGTAGTTCCTGTAGGCAATGCCACAAGGTACTTGTGGTTTTTACCCTGAACAGTAAAGCTACGGTCATCAATAGGATTCTTTAGAGTGACTACCTTGATGTCTTCATCTACATCGATTTCTACATCCTGATAAGAATCACATCTATTACAGAATCCTTGAAGCTCAGCTATATTACCAAATGTGACTTTGTAAATACCTAGAAGTAAAGCGTCCCTATCTCCAATAAGAAGCTGGTCTACAATCTCTGCGGTAATTGGTTCATCACCCAAAGATACAACTGCTCTCTCTAAAAGGCCATTAAAAGCCTTAGCTAGAGTAGGTGCTTTACCCATATACTCTTCGTCTTTTCCAGTTAGTTCACGAACCTCAGCAGTCTTGATGACCTCCCTAGCGGAATTTACATGTCCGCCAGGAAGGAGCACCAAAGATTCTGATGGGTAGGTAATCTCCGAAAAGACTACTTCTTGTTGTTTACCTTCCGCCATTGCCTGATTAGCAAGTTGATTTAGCAAATCTGGGTTAGCGGCTGTTATTTTTTCATTCACGATTTATTCTCCTGTTTTAGTTTTAATTAGTTAGCAAATGGCTTTGCTGAACCGTTAGCTGTTAGGTCTGTTGCCCAGTTAACGTCGAAACCTTCGTGTACTAGAGTCATCTGCTCTACGAAGATAGCGTTGTCACCTGCGTTTAGGTCAGAGTATGCAACGTTGGTTGGCCAAGCGTTGTAAACCTGGAAACGCATTGAGACGTGGTCAGTGTAGTTAGCACCAGTTAGCTCGGTGTTTCCTCCACCTGAACCAGCGATTGGGTGCGATAGCACTGCAATTTCAACGTCGCAACGGAAGTTAGTTGCCTGGTTTGCGCGGTTTGTGCCACCCTGTACTGTTGCAAACAACTGACGCATCCAGTCCCAGTGCTGCTTAGTGCCGAGAACGACACCACGCTGTAGTGAGATAGGGGCAAAGGTTGTCTGTCCAGGAATCTGGTGAACAGTGGTGTTGTACCCACCTTCACGGTAAGGGATTGAGTCAGTGGTTACTGCCAGTCCCGATACCGATGTGAATCCAACGGTTACTTTCTGTGCACCACCTGGAAGCCAGGTAGCATCGCCAGAGTTTAGCGGCTTGAAGGTAACCAGAAACCTAAAGTTTCTGATTGGGTCCGTCTCAAGTGTGGAACGGTTGTTTATTACTGTAGCCATAGTTTTTTCTCCTTAGATTACTGGCCGACGATTTGGCTTAGGTTGATGATTACAAACTCACCTGGGTACTCAAGAGCAACACCAACATCAACGTTAACAATTCCGTTAGCAATTGACTGAGATGAGTTGTTAGTTGCGTCACAAGTTACAAAGAAAGCGTCCTGTGGTGTTGCACCACGAAGACCGCCCTGGTTGCGGTATGTGTTCAAGAATGCAGACAGAGTAGTTGTGATACGAGACCACAAAATTTCACTGTTGCTTTCAAATACAGCAAACTGAGTAAGGTCTGACAAACTCTTTTCGATGTAGGTTAGAGAACGGCGCATCGCAATGTAGCGGTTTGCTGTTCCATCCTGCTTTAGAGTACGTCCACCCATTACAACAATTCCTGCACCAGGAACGTTACGAATAGCGTTCAATGGGTAAGTAGAGTTGTTTAGAGCGTCTAGGTCATCATTTGTAAGCAATTTTTCAATAGCAAGAGCGTCTTGAATCTTAGCTCCAATACCAGCAGGAGTCTTGTAAGGGCCGGCTTTACGGTCATTAAACAAGTACAGACCTGCAACAGCACCAGCTGGGCCAATCTTACGAAGTGGGCTACCGCTAATTGAGGTGTCCTTGATGAAGATGTGTGGGTAGTACACTGCTGCACGGCTTGAAATAGTTAAACCGCTAGAAAATGTTCCAGCAGAAGTAACGCTCAAGTCTACTGGAGTGTCAAGGACAACAAAGCGACTTGTGTTTACTTCAGACCATGCAATCAAAGCATTGAACACAGCCTGAGAATCTGAAGAACTCAAGAACTTTGTTACGTCCGGAGCAAAGAATACAAGAGGGCAGTCTACAACATTGTAATCGTTAAATACAGAGTATGACGCAACAGTACCTAGTGGGGTACTAGCCAAGTCACCAGTGTAGTCAAACTTAGTAAGTGCTGTAGTGCTTTCTGTTCCTGTTAGCGGGTAGTAAGCAGAGTTAACAGCTGCGGTAGGAACTGTTACAGCACCATTGACTTCAACTTGATTTGAAGACAACTGAAGTACAGTCTTAATGTAGCTGCTAGAGTCTGGCTGGTCAAAGCTAACTGCGTTAAAACGCTCAATTTCTGTGTTTAGAGACGCTCTACTTGTAGTGAATGTGCCACCAACGTAGTCGCTGTCGCCATCATCAAAGTACACGTGGAAATCGTAGTAGTCTTTTGCATTAATAGTAACTTTGTTATCTATTTTAACGCGTAGCTTGATACTGTCATTACCCTTGTACTTGGCACGAATAGCAGCAACTTTTACAGGGGTTGACGCAGTGTCGTAAATATCAACAGCTGCCTGAGGGGCGTTTGCTGCAACTACACGACGAACGTAAAGGTCTGTTCCACCATTGTTGAAGAACATCTTTACGCTGTAGGTAGCAGGGAAGCTACCATTTAGGCTACCAAATTTATCTTCAAACTGAGAGTAGGAAGTAACTCGGGTAATTGTGGTTGGGCCCTTTGAGAATTGGCCCACGATAGCACCGGAAGCAACAGCTGAATAGCCGAATGCATTGGTGGTTACCGCTAATGGGAGTTCATTAATATAAACTCCAGGGTGGTTATACACAGTCATTTAGACTCCTTGGTTAGTTAGTTTTTTCGGGGGTTTACAGATTATTCAGTTATTGTAAAGGTCTCAGTAATTTGAGATGGACCGTCAGGCGTTGATTTAACACGTATAACTGCCTGTTGTACTCCGATTAGTTTCCTGTAAGTTTCTTGAGGTATTTCACTCGAGACACGAACAGTTACAGCATTCATGAATAGTCTCTTGCCCGCTTCAGTCATATCGCGTTTGGAGACATCCATAACATCTAGGCGACGTAGAGTATTGGTGTTTGTAGTAGTGCCGCTAGACGTCACACTCTTTTCCACTATCTCTAAGTAACCAAATCTAAAAGGCAGCTTTGATTGTAAAAGCTGTGCCATAAGGGTTCTATCGTGTACAGGATTACGTGAGTAAGCAGTAATCTGGTAATCAAGAGAAACCGGAATTGGTAAGTCTGTTTCAAAAGACTCGCCAGCGTTGATAGTAACATTTTCCGGAACTAGATAGCTTGCGTCGGTTTTACCGCGCATTTCTCGTTCCATATCTCTGTTAATATCAATCAAATCTATTGTGATATAAGGGTAAACCTGAGCTCGGATTTCTTGGTCAGGCTGACCAAAAAAGACTCCTACTTGACGAGGAGTGCTAGTAGCATCGGATTTTTGGTCATGCACAACTATGCCCTGGAGTTTCTCCCTAAGGGCCTTGTCTTCACTAAGTAAAAATGTCATGATTACCCTGAGTGCTTATCTAGGTGGTTAATAAAAGCTTTATCAGATTCGGTGTCTCTATTACGAAACTTCCTAAGAACAGCGGTAGGCTGTACACCAGGTTGGCCGTATTCATGCTTAAACGCACGGTCGTGATAATCAGGGTGGATTTTAACTGTGAACCCTGCTTCGTCACCATACTCGACACTCATGTTGTCTACAACATCTTTGTGCCAACCGTGGGTTATAGCATCTTTACGTAACTCTGCTGTCATATCTCCAGCAGTGTCACGAAGAGCGTTATCATAAGCTTCAGGGTCTAGAATCATCTTTAGAACCTAGCGACTTAGGAATATCGAATTTCTGATTTGTATAACCTGCTAGTAAGAGGCCAAGCATGGCTTCTTGCTTATTGTTAGGTCTATATCCCATCGCTCCACGGAGGAACTCTTCACGGTCTTCAAACTGAAGATAATCGTTTACGTGTTTCCACCAAGGGTTGAAGTTCTTTTCAGACATTCGCATATCCTTATAAAGGCGCAGGTTCTACAAAGTAGATAACTGTTCGCACGAACAGCTACAAGTTAAGAATAGGGAATTTTAGCAGAAATTAAAGGCTAATCGTATTTATTTACGTAGTCGTTGTTACGGAAAGACTTAAGTGCATGGCAGTTGTGGCATAGAGTCATAAGGTTATCTAGCTCGTTATTATGGCGGTTTCCGTCAATGTGGTCAACAGTTAACTGGCAGGAATACAAGATAGTAGCCGTACACTCAGGCTCTTCACAGAAGGTCTTTTTAAACTGGCGATAGGGAGCTTTGTTCTTATTTACTGTGTCCCTATGACGGTTCTTGCAGCGATAATGCTGAATGCCATCCCGCACCTTATCTTTAAGAACCTTGACCAAAGTCTCACATACAGAGCAATAGGCTAGCATCAGGTCTGCATCTATTTCAGATAGCTTATGTCTAGGCGACTTCTTCTTTTTCATTAGCCCCAGATTAACAAAAAACCCCCTGCAATGCAAGGGGATTGTTTGTGTTGGTTAGATACCAGGAGGAAGTCGCCTGCTCTTGTTCCTGTTAACTCTTGGTATAGGTCCAGTAATTCCCCTAGGCTTTACTCTCTTGCCCCTAGCCTTTTGTAGGTCAGCTACTGCTTTGTCCATCTTTTTACCATAAACCCTGCCAGGAGTTTTGTACTTATGTAAGGTTGCCTCAGCCTTGTCAACCTTCTTTTCTGCAGCATTAAACTTAGGGCTTCCTACCTTTTCTTTCCTAGCTACGTCAACGTCAGTTTTTGCAATTGTTTTATACGCTTTTTTAACAGCTTTTTTGGCACCCTTACCCTTAACGTCTTTTCCTGGGTTGTAGACTTTTTTATTCCTAGTCATAGGTGTGATAGGAGGTTTAGCAGCCATTATTTCTTTCCTGTCTTCTTAGCGTTTTCACGCTTCTCGCCAGCCTTGCCTTCACGCTTTTCGTGGGCAGAGTGCTTCTTGATACCACGGATAATTCTAGCATCAATCTTACGGTCTTCAGCCATAGTCTTAGGCTTCTTTTTGGCTCCGTGAGCCTTGTCCTTCTTTTCAAACTCTCGCTTTTCAGCAGCAGTTAGGCCCTTAGTCATCTTGGCATCCTTGACCTTGTCCTTCTTTTCTGTGTACTTGCCCTTCATAGAGGTCTTACACGCAGAACACTTGCCACAGCCACACTTCTTAGTTACTGCCATTTGGTTCCTTCTTTCCGCAACCACAGTTGCCACATTTACATTCATTCATTATTGATTCCTAAACTGTGTTTTATTTAAGTGTCGGTTATAAAGAGACTCTTCTTTTCTAGATACCTTTTCAAACTTTGCATCTGCGTGCATAGCTTGAGGCATGTTTAATCTTCTAACAATAGTTTCTCTACCATCTAGAGTAGTGCCACCATCAGCTGCAAGGTGAGTTTTCCCTTTACCACTAACTTTTCCTTTTTTAGGTCTAGTAACAACTTTAGGCTCAAAAGTTGCCATATTAGAAGGTAGGCCTCCCCAAATACCGCCAGTTAAATCACTTGCTTCTTGAACTTTTTTTTCTACCCTGGAGTGCTTGTCAACACCTTTTAACTTCTTTCGAAGTGCTTTTGGTTTAGTTGCCATTACTTCTTTCCTGCTCTCCGCTTGTTTTCTTTAGCGGTGTTCTTACCATGCTTCAGAGGACGAAGGTTAGACTTACGGTCATCAGCATGTTTGTTGTTTTTATGGTCTACGTCAACATTACGGGGTAATTTGCCGTTTTTCTCTTCATACTCCGCACGAGCCTTATTCTTGCTCGTGGTGTGCCATTTGCCGTCTTTGCCCTTAGTCTTGTAAACATAGATTGGACGGCCTCCATTGGCCGCTGAGCCCTTGTACGGGCCAAATCTTTTAGTCTCTGCCATTATCTACCCTTACGAGTACCCATGTGCTTAGGAGGCTTAGGTAGCTTTCCTTTGTGCTTAGGAAGCACGGTCTTACCACCACGACCAATGTGGTCTCTAGTGTTCTTTTCGTTAGTAACTGATTTGCGGGCCATTATGAGCTCCTTCTATGTCTGGCTGTCTTTTTAGCAATTTTCTTAGGTTGAGCAACAAACTGTTTACCCTTCTTGTTGCCTTTAGCCTTAGCTCTGTTAGTAGCCTTTTTTTCGGCAGGAGTAAGGTCTTCCCAAGCCTTCTTAGGAAGATAGCGTTTTTTACCCTTAGACGGCTTACCATCTGAGGTTCCCCACTCTTCCTTAGTCCACTTGTCTAGTGAATGCTGGGACTTTGCTTTAGCCATTACGTTTATCCAAAATGTTGTCTTTTAATCCCTTAATAACTCCAGGAACTAATCCCCCGTAGTAAGCCCGAATCATCTGTCCTTTAGTAGCTCCAGCAGTTTTTGCAAACTGAGTAGCGTTTAACAATGCTTGATGTCTTGGCTTAAGTCCTTCTACTTCTTTATCAACAATTACTTGACGAAGAACAGAAGGTTTACTTGTGTCTTTTGCTGCTTTATCAATTCTTTTACCAGCACGCACAGTTTCATACCCAAGTGCTTTAGCCGCACCTTTAACAGCATTTTGTGGTTTTGATTTAGCCATTAGTTCCTGTAGCCTCCGCCAGCCTTCTTGTATTCAGCCGCTAGAAGTTGGGCTTTACGGGCAGACCATTCACCTGGGTCGCCACCTTTAGTGCCAGCCTTAATCTTTTTAAACAATGACTTACGAAGCTCAGGCTTAGTATAGTTGCCTGCTTCATTAACCTTAGATTTACTTTTTGTTGGTTTTTTTGCCGCCATTAGAAGCCTTCTTCTTTGGGTTGTTTTTGTGCCATTCACGGGTGTGCTTTACACCATCTTTAACCGTCTTAGCACCAGACTTTTCAGTCAAGTTCATTTTATCGTATTTACCTTTTTTCTTTGAGGTGTGGTCAACGATAACATCGCCCTTTTTACCAATGCCTTTATCAGACTTTTTCTTAGTAATGACATGGCCTACGCCATCTTTAGTGCGTACCTTAGTCATTACCATTTAACCTTGTCAGCCCAGTACGCTGCAGACATCTTGCCCTTAGCGATGTTCCTACCGTGACGAGCCTTAAAGCTCTTACGCTTAGCCTTCATTCTGGCAGACTCTCCAGCCTTAGGCTTACCCGCGGTTTCGGCACCCTGCTCACCAAAGCGAATGGTCTTAATCTGGTCGCCTTCTTTAGCCACAACTACGTGTGACTTCTTAGCTCCAGGAGTTGCTTTAGGCTTGTTGTACCCAGATACGCCTGCACGGGCTAGGCGTGGGTCTTTTTTACTTGCGTGATGTTTCTTGTGAGTAGTCATTATTATCCTTTACCAGCTAGTTAAAGCTGTTCTTCTCCAAGTGTTGGTTGCAACACATACGTACAAAAATCCAGAGGCGTAGGCTACTTGGCCCGCAACTCCAGTAGAAGTGGCCGTTGCAGGTACTGCTACCCATGGGCCCACTTTAGTATCTAGGTAATCTAGGGCAGTGTTTAGAGAAGTACCCCAAGCGGTCTGTCCTACTGTAGGTTTAACTAACGGCATATTTACTCTCCATATTTATCTGAGCCAAAGGCTCCATTTCCATAACCAATTGTTCTAACGTCAGCTAGAGCAGGTGTAGCATATTTAAGGAACTGTGGGTCATTGACCAATTCTTCTGCGTTCATCTGGTTGCAATCAACAGTTACTACAGCCCAGTTGTAACCAAAGGCACCTCTAGGCAAAACACGTGTAGGAACGAATACCTGGCCACGGTAGATGATTCTGTCTTTAATATGATTGCTAGGGTTAGACAGTAGACTAGGCAAAAGTCGTTCAGCTTCACCTGCGCTAATTACCAATCGCAAAGTATCAGTAACATAAAAACCACGCTGGTTCATAACGTTAGTTGAACGAATAAGCTGTGCCATAACTACAGGCATGTTAAATGGAAGCATCCAACGACGCCCACCACCAGTTAAAGAACTACCTACGTCATACACGTCATCTGTAATAGTCGTGTAGTTATCTCTGAAATAGCCATCCTGCCAACGCCACCAATCGACGTCAACACCTACTGTGCCGCCTAAATCTTCGGCGATACCTTCGTAAAGAGCCAGGGTTTCATAATCTAGGTCAAACCTACCCTGGATTTTGTTACCCCTCATTAGTTAGCTCCCCAAGAAACGGGGTTTACAAATGGTGAATCACCAACAAGGTCAATACTTACATAACTACCGCTAAGCAACGTGGTGCCAGTTCCAGGGCTGTTACTAAACTGAACTCTAGGTTGAAAGAAAGATTGTCCCGCATTAGTTCTAATTATTCCTTTTATATTAAAGAAAATAACATCATCAGTACCATCAGTAATAGGTCCTAGCTGGATTAATCCATCAGCTGCAGGGCTATTTCCAGTAATGGTTTTTGCTTCAGTAGCATAGTGGGTAGTACCGTTTTCTCTAGTACCATAGGTCCACTGGTATCTAACATCTGCCCACGCGGTCATTCCAGTTTGCTCAAAGCCAAACTTTAGAGTTCTTGCAGTAGTTGTAGCACATAGTATTATTGCTTGAATTTCAAATGAATAAGATGAACTTTCTTTTAATGAAAACTTATTATCAAATAAATTTTGCTCATTAGATGTTCCTGCAATATTTTCAGCAGAATTTAAAACATAAAATAAAGACTTATTTACGTAATCAAGATTACCCCAGGTAGTCTCGCCATCCCCAATTTTTAATCTGTTAGTATCCGTTTCTACAGCGGCTTCCCCCTTAGCAAGAACCACAAGAACTGCAGTGCCTCCTGAGTTGGTACTACCTCCAGTAGTTCCATCAGTTAATTTAATATCAAAATAGTCAGCAGCAACAGCTGAGATTACTCCACCAGCAATATTGTAAGGATTGTTTCCGCTTACAACGGTAATCCCAGTGATTGTTACTGTGTTTCCAACAGCAAACCCGTGTGCGGTAGAAACATACCTAGCAACTGTGTCAGTTGTTCCAACAACAGATGCGCTAGAAACAGTCTTGCTTTTAGCAGTGGCCACCCAGGCAGCTTCAGTACCAGCTCTAAGCTTAAGTACGGTATTTGCAGGCATAATAAATCCTTATCTAATCTTCTTTAATTGTAAGGCTTAACCTAGCCCAATAGAGCCTTAACTTCTTCTTCTGTCAGGCCTAGTGCCTGTAGCTTTGCTAATGCTGATGCTTTATTTGCCATTTCCTCAGCAGCTGCTTGGGCAAATTGCTCACCGTCTGCTCTCATGGAATCATGTAGTTCTTGCTCTTCTGGCGTCATTTCACGTTCTAAAACTTCACCAGTTTCACAGTTTACTTCAGTAATATTTGGCATTAATAAACTCCTATCAAAACAGCACTACCTGTAATACCACCAGTACCACCAACAGCAATATCTATCTGAGTAATAGCAGCGGTACTTTTTATAAATATTCCTCCAGTGCCATGATAATAGGTTCCAGAGCTAGGTCCACCCATCCAAGTAACAGTGCCGTTTTTAAAAGAATCGCTTCTATAGTCATTAAGTGTGTAGGTTAGTGATGAGCTAGCCGTAGCTCCAAACGTTACAGGAGCCGATAAGTTTGCTGAAGTTGCACCTGTTTGCTGGGAATAAGTAATTGTCGAAGGGCTAACACCGTTAACATATTGATGAACAGTTGCATAGATGTTTGTAGTTAACCCATTAACAGTCATAGTTAAGCTTGTGCTAGTTGAGACGGCTGTAGTTGCTAAAATTCTTATTTCTAAATCCCTATAACCAGCAGGAATAGATGTGAAGGAAATAGCTGAAGTTCCAGATAGAGTAACAGTTTGAATAACTTTTTTACCTAGTGAAGCAACTAGGGTTCCATTTATTGTTGTTGTAGTTGTAGCACCAGTAGATGCTGATGTGCCAATATTAATATTGCGAGTTGCAGTTAAACCACTAGTTGCGTTAGTGCCAATATTGATATTCTGTGTGGCTAGAGAAAACTGCCCAGTGCCAATGTTAATGTTTTGCGTTGTTCCAGTGGTAGAAGAGCCAGTAAACAACGAAAAGGTGTTTGTTCCAGTTCCTAATGTACCTGATTGTCCTATGGTTACTGTGTTTGCAGCAGTTCCTAGATTCATTGTTGTAGCAGCACCAAAAGCATTAATTGTTGTGCTTACAGTGTTAAACACATCCATAGATGCAGAACCAATTATGGATGTAGCAAATGTTGGAGATGTTGCCCTAACATTGTTTCCGCTACCAGTCGAAGTGAGCCAAGTAGGCGTGTTTGCTGTTCCATTAGACGTTAGAACATCACCAGATGACCCCATGCTACTATTTAGAACAATAGGTGAGTTGATTCCTGTAAGGGATAAACCAGTAGACGTTTGAATAAGTCCTGACGCAGCAATAGAACTGGTTGCTGTTCCTGAAGAATTCTGCCATTGTTGTAAATCTGCCGATTGGCTTGCTACACCACGCACAATCAGACCTATAATACCCGCCGAACGAGCAGTAATAGCTACCTGTGCACCCACTGACACAGTTCCAGCAGCCCCTGCCTGCCCAGCAGTCAACGCGGAAGTAATAGTGAAAGTAGTTGCTGCTGGAGTAGTAGCAACAAAGAAAGTTCCGTTATACGTTCCGCTTGTGGTACCAGCTAAAACAACCACGTCTCCAACAGCCAACCCATGTGCCGAAGCCATAGTTACGAGTGGGTTAGCACCTGTAGCAATAGACTGAATAGTTCCGCCAACAGCACTGTTTATTCCTATGGTAGAACCAGTAAAGAACTTTCCTGCTGAAGTCATACCTGCAAGAACAGTAGAAGAACTTTCCCAAGTTTGTAGGTTTGCCCTATAGCCTGATGCAAGAGACGTTCTTGTTCGCATGGCGTTTACGGATACATCCTGAGCAGATGATGTAATAGACCACGTAGCAGAAATAGCAGGAACAACTAAATCTCCAGCACCGCTAAAGTAGGTTCTTAAGTTATTGCTACCGTCATACATTCTCAGGAAATCAGTAGAGGTACCAGAAGCCCCCGCCAACTGTAGTGTCAGTGGAGCAGAACCTTCGCTTAATGATTTGATAAATGCGGCTGATTCAATAGAGCCTGTTCCACCAGTACCCGAAGTGTTTGTGAATGGTGTTGTTCCAGATGGGGAAGTAACTGTTGCAGTCCAAGCACCAGAAGAACCACCAATAGCGGTAATAATAAACGACCCGTTGTATGTTCCACCAGTAACACCAGAAACAATAATCTTTTGGTTAACAGCGTAAGGGTTTGTAGACCTAGTAGTGCTTGCTGTAAAAGTAGCCTGAGACGTTGACACATACGCAGCTGAAGTTAGATTGTAAGCATGACCTAGTGTTGGGGCAGAAGTAGTTCCAGCCCATAAAAGACCATTAGTGGTTCTACCACCTAAAACTGTTGCACCGTTAGCAGAGTACTCAACGAGGTTAGTTACAGCGTTTACACCGTTACGGACAGCAAGAGAGAGCTGTTGGTTAGCCCAAAAAGTTGATGTTCCAAATGCGCTTATATTAGCGTTAAAAGTCGCTAACGCTTGCACCGTGATTGACGTCTTAAAATCATAAGACGCTACTATATTTCTTGCCATGGGTTAATACTATCCCATAATTACATAGTAATAAGTACCTGTTAGTGATGAAGTTACTGTGACTTGGGTTGTGCTGGTGTTTGTAACATCCATTTCAACTACCTGTGTAGGTAAGCTTGAGGAGGTTTCCCACATCTGCACGTTTACATCACGAGTAGCTAGGTTGTGAGTAATTGCAGCAGGAGTAGCCGCAGTAAGTGCTACAGTTCCAGCAACCTTGCGAACTGGAACTGAGTTAGTTCCAGTAAAGTCAAAGTCCCACGAAGCAGCTGTGGTACCAGTAATAAGAATACAGGTAATAAGAACCGTTGTTAGTGGTGGGACAGTAACTACTAGGTTAGCACCAGAAGACTGGATAGTTAGAACAGCAGTGCTGTTGTTGTGGAATTCGTAAGAGTGGCCCAAAGTAAGAGTTGTTACATCTGGAAGAGTAATTGTTTGTGCAGTTGAGCCAGTGTAGTAACGTCTGTAGTTAGCGTTTACGTCAATTGCCTGTGTAGTACCAGAAGTTACAGTAGTAGTGTACCCAAATCTAACGTTGTTAATATTAGGAAGGGTAATTGTAGGAGCAGTACCAAATACTAGAACTCCAGAACCAGTTTCATCAGATATTACACCAGCAAGTTCTGCCGAAGTAGTAGCTGAAAGAGCACTTATTTTATTAGCGGTAGTTACTACAGTAGTATCAATTGCAAGAGTACCATCAGAGTTTATTGTTTTTACAAAACCGTTAGTAGTTAATGCAGAAAGCTTTACAGTTCCTGTAATAGAAGTAGTAGATACAGATGCTTGACCAATATTAATTGTTGATGAACTTGTACCAATGCTAACCGTACCAATGGCTGTTCCTGTACCTCCATCAATAAGTACGGCTCCACCATTACCGCTAGTTCCGTTACCACCGTATAGGCGAAGTTGACCACCAGCACCAGAAGACGAAAGACCACCAGATATGTTTTGGTGATACCCAGTTCCTGAAGCTCTGGTAGCTGGTTGAACTGACATATCAGCAGTAGTACCAGTAACAGAAGTAATACCAGTAAGTGCCTGAGCCGCACCAGTAGTTGCTAGTACTACGTTGCTTGTACCAATCCAAAGTTGTGCTGGGTTAACTGCAACATCGTCTACGTTAATTGTAAGACCAGAAAGAGTTGCTCCAACAAAGTTAATTGTGTTACCAGACTTAGTAAGACCATTACCTGCAGTAATTTGACCCGCACCAGAGAACTGGTCCCAAGTTAGAGCTGTTGTTCCAACAGTAACAGTACCGTTATTGGTAAGTACCCAACCAGAGTCCGCGTTTACGGTACCTTCTTCAACAAATACGAACGCTCCAGCAGTTAGTTTCCCCTGTACTGCGTCATCAGCTCTAGCCCAGTTTCCTGAAGCAACAACCCAAATACCATTTTCTGAACCTGTAGTTTGGTTTTTAACCAAAACTCGGTCACCAGCAGATAGTGAAACACCGTCAATAGTCTGAGTAGTTACTAGTGTAATATTTCCACCAGCAACAGTAGACGCAGCTCTTACAGACGCTTTAACGTCAAGTCCTTGAGCAAGACCATCGACATATGCCTTAGTTGCAGCATCTTGAGCAGAAGTAGGGTCTAGAAGGTTAGTAATTTTTTGGCTGTTTAAGCTAACGCTACCCGTAGGAGCGGTAATTGTGTCAAGTCTAGTAGTGTCTAGGAGGTAACCTACCCAAGCACCGTTTTGTCTAAATTGGTACTTGTTACTAGTCGTGTCATAGTACATAGAACCATTGCTGGTGCTAAGGCCCGTCGCGTTAGCATTGTTGTGTAGTACTACGTTAACTAATTGATTACCTTTTAAATCAATATTAGTCAAAAAGAGTCTTGCCATTTTATTTCCTTACTATGATAGGTAGACGGTTCCACCTATATTTGCTGTAAATGTTACTGTTAAAGAATTTGCATCAATATGTACTACAGTTCCCTCAATTACATTTGGAGTCAAAGCATTATCCGTAGTAGTAACTGATGGTCTATAACCTAAGTTATGAATAACATTCCACACATACCCAGAATGTGAGCTTGTAAACGAAATTCCTGTAGTCGCACTAAGCTGCTGGTTTTGCCAAAGGTCTGTAGTACTGTCATAGACTAGAATATCATTATCTTGGACAGATGTAATCTTAACGTTGTGTAGCTCGTCTAGTTCCCATCCATTAGAGATATGAACAAAAACTTCGCCATCTGAGCTCTTTTTGGTAACCACACCCATGTACACTAAATGGCTCGGTGCCTGAGGTTTATTCCCAAGCCCAAATACCACACCACCAGCTGTGGCTGAAGATAGCCAAATAGGGTCTCCAGCATTTGCAGAAGAGGTGTCTACTCCAGTAACAATACCGCTTGTAACTACATAGCCATTAGCATTATTGGCAATATTGTTTTCAACAAATCCTAATGTTTGGGCTGAAAGCTGGTCGTTGGTTGCTAGGGCCTTTGCAACCAGAATGTTAGTTCCGTTAGCACCAGAAGTGTAAACAACTGTTCCTTTAGTTAACGTTGCTCCTGTTGTGTTTCTAACAATATGCTTAACAGTTGAAGCAGAAGTAGTTACCCCAGCAGCGTCTACCCAAGCAACATCATAGTCTGAAGATGATAGCTTTGTTAGAATCTGGTCAGCGTCTCCACCACTAGGCAGGCCAGAACCACCTTGATAAGAAAGGTCTTGCCAAAGAGTAGTGCCATCACCAATTTTAAATTTGTTTGTATCGGTTTCTACACCAAACTCCCCCACAGCAAGAACGGGATTAACAGTTGTCCAGTTAGACGCAGTATCTCGCCTATTTTGTATCAGTGTTTTTCTAGCCATTAATTATTCCAAAGTCAGTGTCATCGTATTGTTCATCAGGTTGTTTAAGCAAAGAGGTATCAAGTACAGAATTAACCTCTGTTAATAAGTATATGTCCTTTTCTGGATATATTGGCATTTTATAGTACCGTCGTTCTAGCTCTTACAGTGAAGAATTTACCGCCCTTAATCTCTTCCTGCTCACCTGTGAACGCATCAATAGTAGAAAGAGACCAGTAAGTTCTCTCTGCAGTACGTAGAGTTTGGTCTTGTGTGAGAGATAGGGTGAAGGTGTAGTTCTTATTCACACTAGTTTCAACCTGCCCTGTAAGTCCTGTTCGGGCTAATGCGGTAGTCGCTGTTCCAGTAACTGTAAACTGTGTGGCATTAACTATTGTAGCAATAGTGCCTATCCCATTAACAGTGCTGTCTACATCAGTAATTGCAACAACATTACCATCAGTTAACCCATGTGCAACACTAGTTGTAAGAGTAATTGTCGTACTTCCTGCAGTTCTAGAAGCAGCAGTAATAACATCAGTTCCAGTAGTAGCAACCTCTAAAGTAAAGTTTTGAACTACAAGTACTGAGCTTCTTTGGTTTAGTACCTTGGCAACAAACGTTTTACCTGCGTAATTTCCATTAAATACAAGGGTTTCTTTAAAGTCTAGTCCCTGGTAAGAGCTGAGCTCACCAGCCTCTGTAGGCCAAGCAGGCGGTTTATTGCCAAGAGTAGGCTCTGAAAGCTTAACTCTTTCTGGGTAAGACCTGTCATCAACTTCCTGAGGAACGTACCTAGGGATAAGTCGGTTAGTCATCTTAGAAATTCTGTTTAAGTCAAAGACTTCAATGCGGTAAAGTCCGACTCCCAACAGGGCACAAAGCTCTCTATATTGAGCATGGCGAGTTTGAACCATCTCCATCAGCTGACGGTAACGCTGAGTACGAGGAATAGTCACACCATCTGGGGCTGCAATATCAATATCAAAGGCAGCATCGGTAGCCAAAGTATAAAGGGCTAATGTAGTGGCATAAACAGTAACTGGGTACTCTTCGCTACTAGGAAGGGTGGCTAGGTTTATTTTTCTACCAGTGCTATCGGTAGCATTTGACGAGTGCTCAGATATAGCGTCATTGATAAGCTGAGTGAGTTCAGCTCCAGTAAAGTATCTGTAGTAGTTACCAGCAACAGTAAGCTCGTCGCCATCAGCAGGAACTAGGGGAGTTACTCCATCATTTTGAAGAAGGACGAGAACGCCAGTAGATTCCTCAACATGGGCGTTATTAGTAATATCGTAAACAGTTCCGTTAGATATTAGCTTTCTCTGCACAGTTACAGTGGTTGAGTCTAAGGGAGCGTAGTGTAATTTAAAACGGTTGGTTGAACCATCAGCAACAAACTGGGTAACAAAACTCTTACCAAGGTCGCCGAGTTCTACTCTAACGCGTGAGATTAGGCTGTCGATGTTAGCCATTAATCCTCCAAAAATTCTATATATTTATGTTCTCGCATATTGCGGAATAATACAGCGTAAAAAAGTCCGCCCTGCTGACGAGGAGGCGGGGGCCAGCAGGACGGACAGTTTAAAGGAAATTAAGCTTTCCAGGTATAACCTAGACGAGCAAGGTATGAAGCCAAATCGACTGGAACCTTGTACTTAACTCCGGCTTTAAAGGTGAAGTTCTGCGGAGCACCGTTTACTACACCATAAGTCATATCTTCAATGTCTGAAATCGTACGAATGATAACAAATTCATCAGCAGCAACATTGATACCAAGTTCTTCAACTTCGTCTAGCAAGATTGGGGCGTCTGGTTGTCTTGGGTCAAATACGTCATTTTCTAGGCTTTCAGCCTCTGCCTGACGAGATAGTGCGATTTCATCTTTGCGTGCAGCTAGTTCAGCTGCGTTACGCTTTGCAGCCTCTTCGACTGCGCGTCCTGTTGTGTCCTGAGGACTAGTGGGTTTATTTGCCACGATATTTATTCTCCTTGTTTTAGTTTATTTTGTTTGTGTTGGGGGACCCCGAAGGGCCCCCCTCGACGAAAGGGTTGGCTATTAGTTGGTGTAAACCTTGTTGATAGCCTGGTCTGTGATGATACCTAGACCCCAGATAGCGTACCATGCTAGTGCGTGCTCACGACCGAAGTCCAGAACACCACCATCACGAAGCTCAACTGGTAGAGAGATTGCGTGACCAAATGCGTTGTCACCAATCATGATTGACTCGTATACGTCAGCAGTTAGAGTTGTTGTGTCAGTTGGGTAAGCTGAGCCAGTACCACCAGCACCATTTCCAAACTGAGTCAACTCTGGGTTACCACCGCGACCAGGACCAGTGTTAGCCTTTACAGGGTAACTGTACTGGTCAGCTACTGCGCCAACCTTTGAGGTGTAGTCAGTAACAGCTGAGCCAACTCCATACTTCTTGACCTGAGTGGTCTCGATGAATACGACGTCGTATAGACGGCCGATTTCACCTAGCATGAAGTTACCTGGAGCAGCGTACTTGGTTACTTCGATGAACTCTGGGTTCGAGCGAAGGTCACGAGACTGCTTAGGGTGGATGAACTGTACGTAGGTCTCGCCTAGTCTTGGAATGTTCTTAGACGCAAGCACAAGTGCTGAGTCCTTGATAGCTCCAGTAGTTAGCTTGTACTTACCAGCCTTTGTACCTGAACCAACAGAGGTGTTTGAACCTGATACAGCAGTAGCAGCGTCACCTTCCTGGTATAGGTTGAAGTTGGTTGCACCATCGAACGCTGAACGGTCATAACCGAAAGTTGCTGAAGTAGCAGCTGACAGTGTATCACGTGCCTGTACGTCTAGGTACTGTGCCATGTGGCGACCAAGCAAACGTGAAGAAGACGCCATGATGTCGTCGAACGAAGCGTTCAGTAGCAGTTCTGAAACTGCAACTGCATAGCCGTGCTCAGCAACGGTGATAGCAATCTGCTCTGCGGTTAGAGCGTTGGTTGTCATACGGACACCTTCGGTAAGTGGAGTTGGGTCCACTGCGAAGTTCTTGTAACGAAGGAAGTTAACGCGCAGACCAGGTGCAACACCTAGTTCTGTCTTCTTAACTGCAAACTGCTCAAAGCGAAGAATTGGCATCGCCTGGAACAGAATTTCCTTCGACCAGATAGTTTGGATAGCCTGCGATAGCTGGCTATTTGAACCTGAATATGCGGTAGGTGCGCCCGCTAGGGCTCCCGTACCTGTAACAGCAGAACCTGCCATTTTTTGCTCCTTTCAGAAGCGGTCGTTAGATTAGGTTTTTTTAATTACCCGAACAATCCCTGTCCACTGTTTTTGCTGTTTCCAAGTAACTTGGAACGATTCTTCGCATAGTCTGACAAAGACATTTTAGAAATGTCATCAGGCGAGTACGTACGAGAGTCCGAGTCGTTGTCGAGGGGTCCAGAGGCAGGGCTCGTGATTCGAGTTCCTACCATTTCCTTGCGACTTTGCTGTGCAACTTGCGCAACAGAGTCGAAGATTTTCGCAGAGCGTTCTTTTAGACCAGCGATGCTCTGCTCGATTTCATCGCGGGTATTACCAGAAATTAGGTCAACAAGTTCTGGAATGATATTGTCGCGTTCTGCTTCAAGACGCTGCTGGCGGTATGCCGATAGCTCCTGGAACTCACGCTCGCGCTCTAGAAGGGCAAATGCCTTCTCACGCTCTTGGCGTTCAGAGTTAAGCTTCTCAGCCCACTCCTCTTCCTTCTTTGCAAGCAAGTCACGAACTTCAAGTTCTGATTCTTCTTGCTTCTTACGCTCCACTGCGGCTTGGGCTTCACGTGCTGCACGCTGTGCTTTACGTTCTGCGTCCTTAGCTTCGCGTTCATGCTTCTCTGAACGGAGAGAAGCAATTTCTTCCTGTAGCTTTTCTACTTGAGGATATAGCTTTGCTTTTTCCTGAGCACGGGCTTTCTGAATTGCTTCAGCTACCTTGTCAGTGTTTGGCAATAGTGTTTCCTCTGCAAATGCATCTTCAGGGGTGTAAATAGTAGATTCAACTACTTCTGGGGTGTTTTCCAAATCAGCCATAAGGCTAACCTCTTTTCATTCTCGATGGTCGTTTTCCGAATTAATGCCACTAGACCTTAACTGTTATATGATAAGTAAAACGCAAAATATTACTATTTTGTGCCTTAACTCAATAATGTCTTAAAATAAAACATTAATCTCTGTCAACTGAACTTCTTGATGGAATGTTTTGTCCATAAGCTTCGCTAATCAAAGTCTGTCTTATCTGGTCTTCAGCTGCTAATTGCTCTTGCGAGATAGCTGCGTCTGCCTGTGGGTCAGCACTTTCACCTGGAGCACCTAGTACTCCGTCACCCATAACGTCTCCATTACCCATCATCATAGGGTCCATAGGAGTAGCAGTACCATCAGGTCCTACCATCATTCCGGTAATATCCATAAGTTGTTTTTGAACCTGTGCCTTAATGAGGTTAAGGGCACCTTCACCCTTAGCGTCATCCATAAGTTCAGAACGAATTTCTTGAATCTTCTCAAGTGGGAACTCTTCACCAAGAGCACGTAGTGCACCTTCTTTAGACTCAAGACCCATAGACATTTTTTGCTGAAGTTCGTTAAGAAGAACTAGCTTGTCTAGAGGAAGTGGTGGTGGGAAGTGCGCGTATGTCACATAAGTAAGTGGGTCATTAGGGTCTAGCTGGTCAAGTTGACCTGCTGAAATAGGGCCGTCAGTCTCTGGGTTGTGCATGAAAGTTTCTGGTTCTTTAATAGCAAGGTTGATAAGAACCAGTTCGTTGATTCTTTCAAGTCCTCTACCATAAACAGATGACTTCTGAGCGTAACGGTTCATCAAAGGCTGGAACTGAATAGAAAGTGCAACACCAGAGGTGTTAGAGATAGGCTGTGCCTGTCCAAGTGCAGACTCAGGAACGTTCATCATTTCATGCATAGACAGCTTTAGCATCTGCATGTACTGCATAGCTCCAGTCAGACCAGCAGAACCACCTTCAAGGTTAAATACCTGAGCGTCTTTAGGAAGACCTCCCCAGACTTTCTTTGCACCCTTTTCAAGGTTACCCTGCTTCGCACCAACAATAACTGTTACCGGCGCAGCGTGGTAGTTAATGATGTCAGCTACGTCAGTAGCAATTTCATTATATGAACGGTTGATTGAAATAATATCATGAGCATCTGACAATCCCCAAGGAGAACCGGATACCGGGATGTTTGCGATGTGGACTACAGGAATTACACCAAGTGGGTTTGGTCTTGAGTCAATTAGCTCGTCGTTTACATACTCTTCAATTACATCATCAGTAAGAATTTCGGTGTAGGTGAATACCTGACGGGTACCTTCCAGGGATGTTCCCCAGAAACGATACTTGTGCTTAAATCTAAGAAGACGGCTTCTATCGTGTGGGTGAAACTCAGGAAAAGCAAACGCAGAGTTCAAAGGAAGGATACGGACACGTCCTGGGTGCAAACGACCGACGCTATCTTCCCAAGCTTCTTCATAAGCAATCTTTACAAAGCAGTCGCCAGTGATAGAACCAAGCTGGGCCATCTCCAGTAGGACATGCATTTTGTCGTTATCAATAGTCCAAACACGCTCTAGACGAGCAGGAACAATAGCCTCAGTAGCTTTAGGGGAACGGAAGTGAACTCCGTTACCAAAAGTAAATCTATCGATGTAGTCGATGAACGCACGGTAATAGTTAAGGGAAATCTGCATTTCACCTTGTTCACGACGGTAGCCCCAGTGGTGGCCAAGATACATGGCCCAGTTTAGGGAATAACGGTTTAGACGAGGACCGTGGACCTCAAACTCTTCATCAGCAAGTTCTACAAGACCCAGAGGGGAGATGCTGATGGTAAGGTCAGATGACGAAGCTCTATAGCTTGGTGGGGAAAAATCAAGAAATGACATTACTTACTATCCTTCTTGTCATCATCGTCGCGGTGACCACGAGCCTGAGCTTTCTTTTCTTGCCAGGCTCTCATAATTCTCTTGCGCTCTGCAATTTCTTCAGAGTCAATATACTTGCCACCCAATTCCAGATATCTACGATGCACCCAGTGCGATGCACCTGGGCTCGGATAAATACGGTATCTAGCTTTGGCCTGGGTTACTACCATGGCATAAAGCTTTTCATTAACTGGGACGTCAGACAATTTGCTCCTCAAGACTTAACATTCCTAACCCCACTCTACTAATGCACAGTGGGGCTAGGTTGTTAAACTCTTAAATTAGTCGTTTACGACTGTTGGGTTTAGACGCTGTACGCGGCCACCTGAAACAACCTTAGTTTCAATAACCTGCTCTGCGTTCTGTGAGTAAGAACCGTGAGCAAATTCACCAAGGAAGGTAGGTGCTTCTGTCCATGATGCAGAACCTACGTGTGCACGTTCTGACATGGTTTCAGCAGCTGGCTTCTGCCAAACTGGAGCGTTGCGGTTAGGACGACCAGGAGCAGCTGCAAAGCCGTTCATGATGCCCTTCTGGAAGTCGGTAGGTACGTCAGTATCAGTAGCGATACCTTCTTCAAAGCGAAGTGGTCCGCGACGTTCTTCGTTGCCTGCCATCTTCATTTCATAGCCCTGTGGTGCGCGTTCTGGGAACATTGGGTTTGGTGCTAGGCCCATGGGGAACTCCTTAAATTTGATTGTGGAAAACTCGAGTATTTCCTTTACTAGTTTGGGGCTTTATTAGTTATTTTTCTGCCTTAACTCAAACTTTTAATAAAAAGGATTTGTTCCAATTTCTACAGTAGGCATTACAAGCTCTTTTGTAAGAGAAGTAGCAATAGCTAAGCTGTCGACAAAGTCATCGTGTGCATAAGCTTCTCTAGGAGCAGCAACAGTAAAGTTATTACCTTTATATTGAATTTCAGCATCAATCATTTGCTGGTAAAAACGCTTCCACAAGTTAAGTCTTCTAGTCTTTGCGTGAGCTGGGAAAGAAAGCATCTCTCTTTGAATCAAAGCTTGCAAGTGCTTAAACCTACCAGACTGCTCTGATTGGCTAGATGTTAGAGGGATAACTTCTGCACGAGGCATAAGAACCTTTAAACGCTGAGCTACTACGTCACCAACACCGTTGGCGTCAACTCCGATGGCTAGTACGTCGTAATTAGATAGGAAGTTAACTATTTGGAAGTATTGTTCTTCCCAGTCGTCTCCTTGGATTTCGAGCCAGTTAAGGATTCTATGGTCAAAATAGCCAAACTCATCGGGACGGTCCCAGTCAACCCAGACAACTGTAACAACAGTGGAGTCCATTTTTCTAGCTGGGTCGACTCCGACCACAACAGGGGTTTGATGCCAGACTTTGACGAGTTCTTGAGATGTGTCACCAAGGTCATCCATAATGGAACTCGTAACAAACATTCCTCGTTCAAGTAGCCATTTGCAGTTGTACGACATCTGAAACTCATCTGAATCTTCTCCAATACGTAACGTTTCTTTTTTAATGAACCGATTATAGTTATCGTTATATTTTGATACGTCTCTCCAGTCCCACTGGAAGTGGTTCTGTCTAGCTCGTTTACCTGTTTGTCTACGCCTATTTAACTGGATAGAGCGATAAAAGTTATTCTTAGAAGTGGTAGGTGTTCCAGTCTTTACCATGGTACCCGCGTAGTAGGCACGCATAGGAGAGATAGACTTATTCACAATAAAGTCATCTGCTTCTTGACATTCGTCAATAACGATAAGGTGGAACGACTTAGACTCAATCTTTGCTCGTGGGTTAGCAGTCATCATTGTGAGGCTACTGCCTGACTTCTTTAGCCTAATCATTTTGGTAACGCCACCTACCTTAGCGGCAACATCATCAATCTCTGGGTCGCTCAATACATCTAGGGCTCGCTCAGAGCTAAGTCGAGTTACAGTTCTGCTGAATAGTGTTTCAGCCTGTGATTCAGTAGGAGCAAATAGACCCACCATCAAACCATCTTTATATTTGCCTAGAAGCTCTGGGTATATATTAGCAAGTCTTGGAAGCAGAACCATGAGAGTAGATACTGTGTCAGCAATTGTTTCTGACTTACCTGACTGACGGGCAGCAAGAGCTGTAATTTCTTCACCGTCGTTAATGATGATAGATTCCATCATTCTTCTAGCTAAAGGCTTCTGATATGGGTGTAGGTCGTGTCCAACCAACACAACCATAAATTGCATCATTTTGTCAATTAATCGGTCAACAAAATCTTGAGAAAACTCGTCTAGGTCGTCTTCTTCGTCTAGCTCTTCAAACTCATCGAGGCTTTCCTCGGCGTACATTTCAGGAGTAATCTCCTCAAATTGTTCGTCTTCGTCCTCGTCATCTAGGGCCCAGGGGTTATCCTCGTATTGTTCATCGTCATCACGATATTCTTCTTCGTAATCACCATTCATTTTCAGCACGTTTCTTTAACTCACGAACAATAGCAAGTAAGGCTTCTGCACCAAGCTCTGCCTCTAGAAGAGAGTCCATACTTTTATTGCGTTGATGATGGGTAACTTCTTTACCAATAACAAACAGGGCGTTTTCAGCCCACATAATTAAATCAGACGTCCCAATCCCAGACACCCTTTTCTCCAGCTTCGTACTTGGCTGGAGTCCACCCTTTTTCCTTGTCAAAATCTTCATCAGTTAATATCCGTCCTCTTAGTGCGTTTTGTAGTGCCGATTCTTCATCTGGTTGTGTACCAGTCCATTTACCAAGTATAAGGGCTCTGTAGAACGGCATCCTAATAATCCATGGCTCTGAGGTTCTAAAGGGCTCTCTTATTTCTTGAGTGTAGCCTTTAACTGCAATCTTACGCCCCCATTGAGCAGGGAACCGCATATATTGAAAAAAGTGTTGTTTTCCGATGTTGTGTACCTTGGGCATGTGTTCCTATGGTTTGTGGGGTCTGTGTGCCTTTGCAGCAGGCGGAGAGTTTTTTGGTGCTCTACCACCTTTTGATTTAGGAGCTGAAAAGCCTTTACCTTGGGCAGTGCGGTACACTGTACCCTTATTAGAAGCATAGCGGAATTGGCTTGCTCTTGCAACACGGTAAATAGTTGCTAAAACTTCAGGGCTTACATTCGACACATCTGCTGGACCGTAGGTGTGAGGAGACATCAAAAGCGCTCCAGGGCTGTAAGTGCCTTTGCTGTAAAGGTTCAACATAGGACCTTTAGAATAAGAGTTGTGGAATGTTTTCCACGTACCCGGGTCAACGTCGTAATAATTAAAAAGAGTTCCATCACGGAACATTACAGTAAGAACTTTTCTTTGCTCGTCATAACCAGCAGCTACTGTGCGGGGACGCCTAACATTTGTTGATGATGTAGGTACATCTGTAAGTGGAGCGGGTTCTTCTGGGTTACCCTCAATTTCGTCATACTCTACGGGGTTATATTGTCCTGCATACCTAGAGTTTGGAAATTGCTGATAAAAAAGATTGCCTTCAGCATCGGCTGTCATACCCTTCTCAAGGGAGGACGCTGCGGCATCATCATAGCCGCCAGGCGTCACTCCCTCGAGATTAGGCATTAGTTACTTCCTAAGACTTAAGCCCAAGGAGTAATGCTGATTGTGGTGCCAAGTGCGATGCTGTCTGCACCAGCAGCAACTGTCTGAGACTTGATAGTTCCAGCTACTGCAACTACTCCACCAGTCAAGCCTGTAAGAGCCAACGCTGTGGTAGCTGTAGTTGTGATTGTAAAGGTGTTGTCGGTTAGCTTGGTAACAACATAGCCAACTCCGTTTACAGAAGCATCTACGCTAGTGATTGTTACCTTGTTGCCTGTAACGAATCCGTGTGATGAGTCAGTAATGGTTGTAACACCAGAACCTGCTGTACGAGAAGCTGCTGTTACTACACCAGCTGTGTTGGTTGCAGCAGATGCAGTAGTGATGTTAGCTGTTACGTAACCAGCATCCTTAAGTGCATCCAAAGCCAAAGCAGTGGTTAGACCTAGAACGTTAGGTACAACGATGAACGGTGTGCCTGAGACATACTCACCATCGGTGTTTGGCTCGTATCCAGGGTAGCCATTCCAACCTGTTTGAGCAATTACGTGGTTATCTAGAGCAAAGTCTAGACGACCTGTTGCTGTGTCTGGACGCTGGTCGTTTGGCTGTAGAGGAAAGTTACCCCATACAAAGTCGACAGCGATGTTTCCTGCTGAATCCAGCAGGTTTCCATTGTTATTTGTTGCCATTTTTATTCTTCTTCCTGATTGCAATCATGGTTAGTTAATTCATCCTCGTAGAGTATGTCAGTGCAATATTTACACCTAAACATACGTATGCCATCAAATGCTTCGGGTAAGGAGTCGGATTGAAATGATTCGTCATACGCCCTAGGATTCTGCGCGAAAATCTCAGGCGGGAACGGTCCACGGGGACTGCTATAGCCGTTGGGGACAGCGTGTCCCTGTACGGCAAACTTACGAATTAGGGGCATCGTCTTCTACCACGTCTTCAGGCTCAGCTACTGCCTGGCTTTTCTTGCCTTTTGCAGGTGTCTCAACTACTGGAGCTTCTACTGGAGCTGCAAATAGGTTTGGCTGAGGACCACGGGATAGAAACGAAGGGAGGTGACGTTGGCAATAGTTAATACCATACTCAGCGGTTAGCTGGTAAACATATAAAGCATCTGAACTGCAGTTAGCACAATTAGCCATAGTAAACTCCTTTAATTCTAATATTAAGATTGCCTTATTTTATAAAAATTTAAAGCATAAACGCAATATTAGATTTTTGGAGCACCGTTCTTACGTCTACCTGGAGCGGCAGGTGCTTTAGTCTTTGCTACCGGAGCAACCTTAGTTACCTTAGTGGCTTTACGCACGTTTCTTGCACCAGTCTTATTAACTGTTGGTTTAGGTGCTGTAGGTGGTTTAACCTTAGCTGTTTTTTGTAGAAGCGTTTGTGTTGGGACGGCCTTTAGAGTTACCAGTAGAGGTAGCCTTAACAGAGACTTTATCTGGAGAATAACTCATGTAAGAAGTTGCTGCCTCATTTTGCTTTCTTATAGCAATGTTTTTCTTTTTCTCAGCAGGTGTTAGGGGTTTTCCTTTTTTACCTTTTATTGGGTCTTGCTTGTAGGTCTTAGCAGCCACATCTTGTTTATCTGCAGCCTTCTGTTTCTTAGCAGCAACTTTTTCAGCTTCTTTGACTTGCTTATTGTACGCTTGACGGTTTAACTCAGATTGCTTATCTTTTCTTTTTGCAATAGGTCCCGCAATAGCTTTAATAGCATCACCAATAGCGTTAGAGTTGCCTAGGCGGCCTTTATTAAATTTAGGTGTAATCACAGTATTTTCTCCTCAATTGTATCGAATCGTTTATTACCATCGTCGAGCCTAGCATCAATCTGAGACAATTTCTTCTCAACTCGATTAATTGCATCTTTCATAGAAGAGCCGCCGTTTCGCTTCAACTCACCGTCAATACGGTTTAAGCGCTCCATGACACCTGGCACGGCGGAACGACCAGGTGCAGCGGGTTCCCCATCCCAATCCCGCATAAAAGTATCCCAATTATCCATAAGAGTATGTAAACGGGCACATAGTGGCCTTAGAAGCCTCCAAAGCATTCCAAACGCAGTTCCGACGGTAATTACGCCAGCAGCCCAATATAGTACAACCTGCTCCATATTATCCTCGTTTTCTGCCTACTCTGGTTGGCCCACCTGAAGAGCCGTCCATGCTCCGTCCTCTACCAGAAATTGTTCTTACGCTAGCAAGTTGTCTACCAGCATTTCTATTTTGATTAGCAAAAACCCGTGGTGTATTAAACTCACTCATCAAAGTTTTGATTGAGCGGTTATTTGGCACCACGGGTTTTCGATGAATCATTTAGGCCTTTTTAGTAGGTACTACTTTTTTAACTGCTGTAACAACCTTGGCTGCAACAGACTTCTTAGGCTCTGCTGTGAAAAGGGTTAGCGGGTCAACTAGACGCTCAAATGGTAGAAGGTGTGCTTCTACTCCTGAGAAGTTCTTACCCATTGTTGCTACAGTCATGTGTAGGTGAGCACCAGTTGATGCAGAACCTGACGGGGTGTTTCTTCCGCCACCAACTAGACCTAGTACAGTCTCGCCACCAACAACCTTGTCACCCTTCTTTAGGGTCGACTCCTTTGCCAAGTGCGCGTAAAGAATCCAGTGCTTACCATCTTTTGATGAGTGAACAATGAAGTGGCCTAGAACGTCTGACCAGTCTGATAGACCGACAGTTCCGTCGCAGATTGCCTTGATAGGAGAGTTCTCCTTAGGAGCCCAGTCCTGTCCACGGTGTGGACGTCCGTTGCGGTATGGTGCTAGATTACCTAGCTCATCTCCACGAGTCTTTGCTGGAAATGGTTCGTAATACTTTAGTTCTTCTGACATGTTAATCCTTTCGAGGGTATATGTCTATTGTCGCTTATTCGTCGTTGTTTCGCAGTGGAAAAGTAACCAACCAGATAACGGAAGAGATAATAATTCCCCAACCGACTACCTCTTTAGCAGTACCTTCCAGAACAATCCAAGCAACGAACATACCAAGCAAGGTCCAAATCTGACCTATGATGTCGTTAAGGAATTTCTTCATGTTAGTTCTTTCTACTAGATGTTGAACTAGCGGCAGCGGCTGCTGCACTAGTGGCTGCTCCTGCGGCTGCCTGTACTGCTGCTCCAACAGCAACTACAGACACGAGTA
>Ga0247723_1000478_pt1 | contig 27622 bp, 17 predicted proteins | sample MSEWelMarce5H_FC_FD_189079 | JGI IMG/M metagenome (GOLD analysis project Ga0247723, IMG submission 189079) | Subsurface sediment microbial communities from gas well in West Virginia, United States - MSEEL Well Study Marcellus 5H_FC | ecosystem: Environmental > Terrestrial > Deep subsurface >... | reverse complement strand
CGTAACTAGATTAACCACAGGTATCACCAACGGAACTGGGTCGATATCTTCCAATACTTCCAGTCTAACTATTACAGGTTCTGGCACGCAATTCTTAACTGAAGTTGTTCCTGGACAGGTATTAAAGACTGGAGCTGGTGTTACCATTGGTACTGTTAATAGTGTCAATAGTAATACTACAATCACTTTAGTCAGTAATGCAGCTGTTACAGTAACATCGTCTTCTTATACTATCAATAGTAATGGAATTACTGTAAAAGGTTCTCCACTTTCTAGCGTTGAAATTGACACCAATTTTATCAAATTAAACGACTACAAATTAGAACTATCAGATGCTACTAGCACAAATACTGCAAACAAAGTAGTTCGTCGCGATTTAGATGGTGGATTTTCTGCTGGTTCAATACAAGCTCAACTTCTAACTTTAACTACACCATTACATCCTGCGCAAGGTGGTTCGGGAACAAATACTGTTCCTGGTAATGGATCAATTTTAATTGGAACTTCTGCTGGACTATACGCTTGTACTACGCTAACAGGAACAGCAAATAGAATAACAGTTACCAATGCTTCTGGCAGTATTACCTTATCAAGTCCTCAAGATATTTCCACTTCTTCTAATTTACAATTTGGTTCATTAGGTGTTGGAACTGCTGCTTCTGGAACTACTGGGGAAATACGAGCAACTAATCAAATTACATCATACTACTCGGATGAGAGGTTGAAAGAAAACATTCAAGTAATTACAAATGCTCTAGAAAAGGTAATGTCGCTTCGTGGTGTTACATATCAACCAAATACCATTGCAGAAGAATTAGGTTACAAGAAACAAAATGAAGTTGGTGTCATAGCCCAAGATGTAAAAAGGGTTTTGCCAGAAGCAGTTAAACCAGCCCCATTTGATCTTGTTATGTTTGAAAATACAGAAATTTCTCGGTCTGGTGAAAACTATCTGACAGTGCAATACGATAAGATAATTCCCCTTTTAATAGAAGCAATAAAAGACCTAAATAGAGAAATACAAGACTTAAAAGGAGTTAAATAATGCCAGCTACAGTCCTAGGCGATCAATATGTTACCATAGGTGTTGGTACTACTGCCGAGCGTCCGAATGTCCCTGTGCAGGGAATGGTTCGCTATAATACTACTTTATCTATTACCGAGATATATGATGGTACTCTTTGGTCTCCAATCTCAGTATCAGCATATAACATCTTATCCGTTGACGCAAATGGTAATTTAATCCATAACCAAATTCTTGGTAGTGAAGCAAGCACTTCGACTACTAATATTGAAAATGCTCTTTCTGCGTTTTTCTCTAATAAATTAATACTTGCCATCGATCAAACAACAGGCAAATTAACTGCAACATACTAAGGTATAATAAATGGCACAAGTAACTCTAGGTAAGTTAAGATTCAATCCAAGAGGTGAGTGGGTTGTTTCGACTGCATATTTAAAAGATGATGTTGTAACTTATAAAAATACTTTCTATTTTTGTACTACAAGTCATACTTCTTCAACAAACCCACAAGAAGATCTCACCAACTGGTATCATTATGGTAGAGGAACTTATTTTGCGGGAGAGTGGCTTTGGACTACTGCATATAAAATTGGCGATATCGTAACTTATAAAAAAGTTCTACCATATAACGATCATCACAACTACTTAGAACAAAACACATATGTTTGCACTGTAGCTCATACTGCTGGAACAAATTCTCAAACTCCTGAGGTAACCACAGATAAGTGGAGAATGATTTCTCAAGGAACAATGAGAGATAAGTTTGCTTATCTTTTTGGACCAAACGAAGGTTATGCTCCAACTCATAAGAGTGTCTGGGATGCATATGCATTGGCAGTTCCTGGGGTTAGTTATGTTGGTATGGGCGACAGTTTTGGTGAGTTTAAAACTCCTGGAATTGACTTAGCTGGTAATGGTGCTATACAGTATATTACCAGAAGACATACAATAATGACTTATGGAAGAAATACAAGTTCAAGTTTAAGTAATGGTGGAACTGGAACTACTCATCAGACTCCTACTGAATGTCAATTTGCACATTTAAGTTGGTTCGATGGTTCTTTACCTACTACTGCCATTAATGGTGTGCAACCAGTACCAAAAGTAATTCAAGTTGAAAGCGATGGTGGTTTAGATTCTGGAATGTTAGTTCTATTTGACAATGGAGAAGTTCACGCTGGTGGATATCAAGCCCAAGGTGGAAGTGGACACGGAAATACCAATGGGTATACTAATTTTACTCAATCTGGTTATGCTAATATTAATAGATCTAATGCTACTACAATTCTTCGCAATAAAAAAGTTATTCGAATTGCATCATCAGCCAGTGGTACGAACAGTACAAAATCTAACTATGCATTAGTTCGTAATGCAGATGATTCCCGTGAATTATATTCTTGGGGATACAATGGATATGGACAACTTTGTCAAGGTAATACAAGCGACTACTATTCCCCAACTCTAGTTTCTTTTGATCAAACAACGAATGGTAAAATTATTGAAATTTGGGCAACTGGTGGTGGTTATGGTTGTTTCTGGTTACTAACAGATCAGGGAAAAATGTATGCTGCTGGATATAATGGATATGGTCAACTTGGTGTTGGTGATACTTCGCAAAGAACTTCGCTAACAGCAATTAAAATTGATAATGGAGATAATACTTGGGGTACTACTTCAACAACTGGTATTAAAAAATTCAATACTGGTGGAGCAGCCAATGGTGGCAGTGTAGTATCTATGTTGATGATTAGAAGAGATGGTACGCTATATACTTGGGGATACAATGGCTACGGAGCATTGGGACATAATCATACATATAGTGTATGTTTCCCACTAAAAGTATATACTGGAGGATACTCTGGTGTTTCTGCTACTGTAACTACATCATCGCCACAAAATACTAGTCCAAGTGGAGATTTAATAACAAACTGTCATAATGCTTGGATGTTTGGTGGTCAATATAGTTCGATGTATGTTACCAGAGGAACTTCTGATAGTAGCAATACTTGCTACTCTTGCGGATATAATGGATATTATCAGTTATCGGTAGGACAAGCAAATACGACTCAGTATAATACTTTACAACAAACTCAATTTAGAGCAGGAGCAGCTCTAACCAATGTGGTAGATTTTGCTTCAAACACTGGATCTTCTTCTTATACTAATGCAGCAGTGAAGAGAAGTGATGGTGAATGGTACTACTGCGGATATTCAAATAATGGTGGAGGATGGGGTTCTGGATTTAATGATTCTTATAACCAAAGGCAAAAGAGAGATCCAGATAATATTTCTGAAAACTATCGATTGAAAAATAATCTGTTATTTCCACATATCCAGGAAAGCGCATATCGTTCTTATTGGAAGTATTACCCAACTGGTTACTCAAGTAACAAATTTGCTCTCTATGTAGATTTATCTACAGGTAGAGTATATAATACTGGTTATTCAAATGACTATAACATTAGCGGAGCTAACTATAGAGGTTCTTATTGGAATGTCATGACTAAATTAAAGAACCAATAAGGTTAAGGAAAAAAATAAATGACCACATTAACATTAGATAAAATTAAACTTGTATTCAAAGGTGATTACAGTTCAGGAACAACATATACACAAGGTGATATTGTTATGTTCAGGAATAGGAGTTTTATTTACAAAAATGAAACTGCAAAAGTAAATACACCAATTTATAGTATGGAACCTTTGGAAGTAAGTATTACTTCAATACCAGCATTTAGCAGCACCTTTACAGTTACATTACCATACTCGTTTAGTAATTTAAATACCTTTGCTCCTCTGGGAAATTTATATGTATACTCTAAATGGTTAGAGCCAGATAGTAAAATTGTTTCAATGACTCAACTATCACCAACTACAGTAAGCATTACTGTTAGTAAGGCGATTAACTCAAATGTAAATTTGGGAGCTCATACAGCTACTATCGGCACACGAAGAATGGCTGGTATGTATGAAACATGTTTAAACAATGTTGACTGGGATGTTTTTAGTGATACACTAAGTGATGACAACAATTATACAAGTTTTGGACAGTGGAATAGATGTAGATCGTATACTCCTGGCGAAATCGTAATAAGAAATAATCAAAGTTATATTTGTACACAAGCGCATGGCTCTCCTGACCCTGCTGCTCGTTTCACAAGAGCAGTAGATCCTTTATTTGATTACTTGGGATGCTGGGAAACTTTCTTAGTTGGTAATGAAGCACTACCACACGAGAGAATCATTATTGGTGTTAATAAAAACCCATTCAACTGGAGAGGACATCCTTATATTACCAAACCAACTTTTGGTAATTCTACAGTTGTAAACGCTACAGCAATGATTCCAGGAACAACATATACTATTGTTACTACTGGAAATACTAATTTTAATTTAACTGGAGCCAGCCTCAATTATGTAGTTGGCGAACAATTTATTTGTACTTCAGTTGGGACTGGAACTGGAACAGTTGCTTGCGCATACTCTTCAATTCCTTGGTTTATTCCAGCAACTCACAAAGATCCAGATGCTAATCCATTAGCTGCTTGGACCTGGTCTTGGAATTCATGGATCGCACCAGCGCAATGTAAATATCGTGGATCTATTTCCCTTGGATCAGATGGTCGTGGCCACAGAATCGGTAAAGGATATAATTACTATGGGATGGGTAGTCCTGGCCAATACGATGGTTATCGTTTGTTTGCTGGCGAAGAAATGGCGCAACATTTTAATGAATATTATTCTGATGAAACTCGCCACTATGGAAATGAGTCGTTTACTGACAATTTCCGTAAAGGTTCAGCACCAAGATTGACTCAAAATCTTGCTCAATGGACTAATCATGCTTCACTAACATCATATGGCACTGTTCTTGTTGGTGGTACTAGTGGTTCGTCATCTCTGGGTACTGGTGAAGACTCAGACTATTCTTCTTCGATGATTGAACTTGGCAGACAAAGATTCGGAAATCGTGCCATTGTTAAACTTGCTGGTGGTGCTTCAAATTCTAGAAACTCAGCTAATTGGTATGCTGCATTAGATGAGTTTGGCGAATTGTGGATGTGGGGGTATAACGGATATGGTCAGTGCGGTATTGGTCCAGAAAATCACTTATCAACTGGTATGAGAGTAGCCGACCGAACAAACAATGTTCGCTCGCCAATGTGTCTACAGAAAGATATTTTCTTTGAGGGTAACAGAATTATTGATATGTTTACTCAACAGGATTCTATTCATGCTCTAGACGAAGCAGGTAATTTGTGGGGTTGGGGTAGAAATAACTACGGACAACTTGGATTTACTACCTCTGGTGTTATGGCTTCAGCTTCGCAATGCGCTGCTCCATATAAAGTGCCTATTAATTGGAATACATATGGTGGTATTCAGAAAATTGTTACACCATCCCAAGAAAACCGAGAATGGATTATGGTTCTTGATGGTCAGGGACATGTATGGACAATGGGCTATAACGATCAGGGGCAATTAGGCACTAATAATACGACTAGTGATGGTAACGCTTCTGGTCCACTAAGAAGAACTTCTTCCACTGCAGGTTGGGGAATTGGTGGTGGTATTAAAAATATTTGGGGATTTGATGGTGGAACTGGTCACTCATATTTCCTCGACACATCTTTACAGTTATGGGGATGCGGTCATGGTGGTCACTATGAATATGGTACTTCCACATCAAACGCAACAACTCCAGTGCAGTACTATGGTCCAAAAGGTGCTATGACTGATATTGTTCAGATTTCAGGTCAGGGTCGTTCAGGCGGAAATACAATGTATGCGTTAGATAAAGATGGTATATCTTACGCTCATGGTTGGAATCAGTATGGTGAGGGTGGTGTTGGACATGGAAGTTATGTAGGAAATAACAATACATACAATCAGCAAAATGGAACTAGTAGCACTCAAGCTGGTTTTTCTCGTGTTCTAATGCCAAGTCCTATGTATGGAATAATGTTTGCCAAAGATCTTGGCGCACTTTCTGAAATTGGTCAAGCTGGTAGTTGTGGAAATCGTATTGTAGATCTTTGGGGTAATGGAGATTATGATGGAACTTCTGGTCACGTAGTTACTGCTTACTGGTTGACTGAGCGAGGTGAGGTGCTGACCGCTGGTAGAGATTACAATTATAATCTAAATGGCCAAGGCGAGCCTCAGTATGCGCCTATGTCAGTAACTAATTTCATGTAAAGGTTTACTATGGCAATCACTAAAACTAGAAAAATCGTATCTCAAACTAATGATGCTACTACATTCTTTCCTTCTTTAAATTTTCCTTTACAAAAAATATTGGAAAAAGATGAAGAAATAAATGGAGTAATGCATTTTAAAGGTGATTTAGATAATCGTTATCCAACAGAATTTGATAAAGAAAATATTCATCTAATTAATATCGATAAAAAAAGATATGATTCAGTACATGAGGATATGACAGAAGAGATGTTAGAACCAACTGATGATAATGATTTTGTTATTGAAACTGAATTAGATGGTAATTTTACAAATACAGTTCTATTGTATAATGGAACTATTGCAAATAAATATAAAGAAGATCCAGAGTATCTAAATAAACTTGGATTACCAGCTTACGACAAAGAAATTCATACGAAAGATTTGATTTCTTTGCATACAATTCCAGAGTCTGCATTATTAAAATCGCAACAACTTGCTGATGAGGAATATGCTAGAGCGGAAGCTGCTGCAGAAAAAGTAAAAGCTGGTACTGTTGAGCCAGATACGGTAGATTTGGAAGCTCTCGCTAAAGTATTTGAAGATGAAGCCAAACGATTGGCTGCTGAATCATCTGGAACCGCAATTACAACAGAAGAACAAGTATAATAGGAAAAAGGTAAATTAAATGCCACTGTCAAGATCTTTAAATGGTGATTTCGATTACTCCCAATTAAAACAAAATTGGATGGGTGAGTGGAATGAAGGAACCATCTATAAAATAAACGATACTGTTCGTATTAACAATACAGCTTTTGTAATGAACAGTACATACCACTCGGAAAATAATTTATTTGGTCAAGAAGTAAAACCAGGAGTTGATACAACTAACTGGACAATGATTGCTGGTGGAATTATTTATAAAGGTGATTGGGCATATAAAGATCGTCACTATGTTGGCGACGTAGTTAGATTTAATGGCGACTTTTATCAGTGTACCACTAATAACTTTGGTGGTCATCCAATTTATGAAAATGGCGCACTCACTACTAAGTGGATAAAAATTGCACAAGATTCTGCTCGCGATAGATCGAAAAAACATTTACAATTTGCATTGTATCCTCCAATGGGGTGGACTCGCAATATGTGCGAATCTAATGAAGCTGGAGCACCAGGATACAAAGAGATGCAAACAATTAATGGTAACTATGAGTTATCTTTTATTGGTCGTGATTGGAGTAGTTTAGGAAAAGGTCTTGGCGAAAGAGACAATTGGTATGCTTCTGATAATTCTAACGCATCATCAACTTATCAATATACTAAACATGGTGGTTTTGATTTCTGGGATTATATTGATGGATATAGAACATCAATTACTGGTGGTGCTCCAAAATTAATTCAACTTACTGGAACATCTAATTTTACATTTGCTCTGTTTGACAATGGTGAACTATATCACACAGGTTATGGTGGACATGGACAAAATGGTGATGGAACTACTAATGATTACAAATATTTCCGAAGAGTCGGTAGATCAGGTGCTAGAGGAACTGGCATATTAAGAGATGTTCATATTATTAAAGCAGGTCATAGTGCTAAGGGACCAAATTCTGACGAGACAGATACCCACTCTTGTTTCGCTTTAGATAACACAGGAAGAGTCTGGACTTGGGGTTATAATGGTTATGGTAGCTTGGGACATGGTAACACATCTAATTATGCCGACCCAACAGTAATTCCTCAGGAATATTTCCACGATAAGAAAATTGTTGACTGCTGGATGTCTGGTTATAACTACCAGTCTTCTTATGCTCAAACTGAAGATGGTGAAATTTACTCTTGGGGTTATAATGGTTACGGACAATTAGGTACGGGACACTACATAAATCAGTATCGTCCAGAACGAGTTAAATATCCTTGGGCAAAATTTGGTGGACTTAAAAAATTTATAGCACAGGGACAAGGATCATATGGTAATGCCGTAGCATTAACTAATGATGGTACTGTTCATATGGTTGGTTACTTTGGCCAGAGTGGCGGATCTATGTATGGTATGGGTAATCCAAACACAACTTATGTTGGTGTATTTTCTCCAATGGCAAGATTATTTGAGATTAGAAGAAATGCTTTAGGTATCGGTTCTAAAATCTCTCAACTTACAAATTTGATTGATGTTTCAAGAAATTGTGAAGAGTTTTGGGTAATTAACCGAGGAGCCATGGCATCAGCCATAGTTATGAAAGAAAAAGGTACTGGAGTTATGTATCTGGTTGGCGACAATGGTTATGGACAATTCGCCACATATAGAAAACATTTGAACTATGATGAGTGTGTTAGTGATAACCCATACAACAATCCGAATACGCAAACACCAGTTCCAATCCATATGGGCAATATGACCGATGTCAAATATATTTCTAAATTTGGTCATGATGGTTATGTTGCAATAATGTATCACAACTCTGACAATAGAGTTTGGACAGGTGGTGGTAGTGGTGGTAACATGCATAGAGGTGTTGGTAATAATGGTGGAACAGATCCAACAGCACAACATATTCGTGGCGGAAATAGATTACCATGGGAGCATTTCCAGAGATCATCATATAACCCAATGCAACCAAGATTCCACGAACCAGTTTCTATGATTAGTCCACTTGGAGGAGCATCCGAATCTGGATTTGCGTTTATCACTAGCAATAACAGATATGTAAATGCTCATAATGGATTTTCTTGGTACTATGGTTGGGATCCAGCAAGTAATCCTTCTCAGGTTGGTTATGGTTCTTTCAACTATACCAGAACAGATCTATAGTAAAAATATAAGATCAATTAAACCCACTTCGGTGGGTTTTTTATTACAAGTTACACTATTGTAAACTATAAATATAAGAGTTAAGGTTGGAGAATTTGAATGGCAACTATAAGCAATCTTGTTATTGATCAAGGGACTACATTCAGTAGCATCATCACACTTACAAATCAAGATGGAACTGCCATGAATTTAACTGGATATACAGTTGCGTCGCAATTTCGTAAATCCTTTCAGTCCTCCACTGCTACAAGTTTTACAGCTTCGATATATGATGCTGCTACAGGGAAAATTCGTTTACAACTTTCTCCTACAGCATCAAGTGCTATTAAAGCAGGCAGATACCTGTATGACATAGAATTAACTTCTAATACTGGAGAAAAGTCTCGAGCACTGGAAGGACTTGTTATAATTACCCCTGAAATAACAAAGGTATAAAATGAGCGATATATCAGCAACAGTCATATCAAGTGAACTAATTACAGCAACAGTAGAATCCGATACATCAACTACGGTAACGGCAGTTGGAATACAAGGTGCTTCTGCTTCGCAAGTTGGAGTTGGCGAATTAAATGATGTTGATACTAATATATTAATAGATGGCTCAGTATTAGTCTATAAAACAACAACTAATAAATGGACTTCCACTACAATTCTTGATGCGCAAGATGTAACTGGTGGACAATATTAACGGAGAAATAAAAGATGGCATCAATAATTCGCATAAAACGCAGCCCGACTTCTGGAAATCCAACAACACTTGGTGCTGGTGAGTTAGCATACTCTGCTTTATCAGGAACTCAAGCAAATGGTGGTGATCGATTATACATTGGTTTCGGAACAGAAACTGCTGGCGATGCAGCGCAACACTATGTTATTGGTGGTAAATACTTTACTGATTTACTTGATCATGTCCATGGAACTCTAACTGCTTCTTCTGCTTTAATTGTAGATTCTAGCAGCAAATTAGATAATCTTAAAGTCGATAACCTCGATTTAAATGGTAATACAATTAGTACTACCGACACTAATGGTAACTTAATTCTCGCTCCGAATGGAACTGGTAGAGTTAGTTTAACTTCTAGTAATGCAGCAAGTAGCACAAGTACTGGCGCATTGGTAGTTACTGGTGGTGTTGGTATTGGTGGAGCGTTGTATGTTGCTGGTTTAATTCAAGCTGCTTCTGCCTCATTCTCTAGTATTAACAGCACTCCGATTGGCAATAGTACACCGAGCACTGGTGCGTTTACAACTTTATCTGCCAGCAGCACTTCTACTTTTACTGGCGCAGCTACATTTAATGGTGGCGTAAACATTGGCGGAGATACTCTCGCTGAATATATTTACGATACAGTCGGTGGCGCAGTTACTGGTGGCACTGGTATTACTATTACTAACTCTGATGTTGGTAATACTTCTACAGTTTCTATTACTAACACTGGTGTTACTGCTGCGACTGTTGGTTCGTCAACAGCCATCCCAGTTATTACTTTCAATGCGCAAGGTCAATTAACTGCTGTAACAACGGCATCAATTACTACTACTCTTGGTATTGCTGGCGATACTGGAACAGATTCTATTGCTCTTGCTACCGATACGCTAACATTTGCTGGTGGTGAAGGTATTGATACTTCTATTAATTCTGCCACAAATACTGTTACTATTGCAGCAGAAGATGCTTCTACTAGCAATAAAGGTGTCGCTTCTTTTGAAACTACCGACTTTAATGTAACTTCTGGTGCTGTAGAGTTAAAAGATACAGTTGTTAAAACTGTTACTACTGACACTGGTGCATTAACACCAGCTACTCATGGATTCTCTATTCTTGGTGGAGAAGGTATTGATGTAACTCACGCTGGAACTACAATTACTGTTGCTGGAGAAGATGCTTCTACTAGCAATAAAGGTGTAGCATCTTTTGATACGAATAATTTTACAGTTACTTCTGGTGCTGTTGCTACTAAAAATATCACTCTTGGTTCTTCTACATTAACAGTTGGTTCTACTACAACTTCTATTGCTGGTATTACTGAACTTACTGTTGATAATTTAAACTTTAATGGTAATACAATTACTTCAACAGATACCAATGGAAATATTATTATTTCTCCAAATGGTACTGGTAAAGTTGATGTTTCTGGTTCCATTATTACTGGTCTTTCTGAGCCAGTAGCTGCAACTGATGCAGCGACAAAGAACTATGTTGATACTGTTGCTGAGGGATTGCATGTCCACGAAGCAGCAAGAGTTGCAACTACTAATACTCTTGCTGCTCTTTCTGGTGGAACTGTAACATATAACAATGGTACTGCTGGTGTTGGCGCAACACTTACTCTTTCTGCTGGTTTAACTGCACTTGATGGTGTAACATTAGCCAATGGAGATCGTATTCTTGTTAAGAATGAAGCTACCCAAGCACACAATGGTATGTATGTTCGTACCAGTGCCACAGTTCTTACTCGTGCCACTGACTTTGATACTGCTGCTGAAATCGGCGGTGGTGATTTTACTTTCGTTGAATCTGGTACTATCTATGCTAATACTGGTTGGGTTCAGACATTTGAAGTACTAACTGTTGGTACAGATACTGTTATCTGGCAACAGTTCTCTGGTACTGGTACATTTACTGCTGGTAATGGTTTAACAATTACTGGTACAGAGTTTAATGTTGTTGGTACTGCAAACAGAATCACAGCCAATGTGGATAGTATTGATATTGCATCAACATATGTTGGTCAAACTTCTATCACTACTCTTGGTACTATCGGTACTGGCACCTGGCAGGGTGGTGTTGTTGCTGGACAATATGGTGGTACTGGAGTAAATAACTCTGGTAAGACTATAACTCTTGGTGGTAACCTTACTACTTCTGGCGCATTTGCCACCACTTTTACTTCTACTGCTACAACTAGCGTTACATTACCAACTACTGGTACTCTAGCAACATTAGCTGGTACAGAAACTTTCACCAATAAAACATTAACATCACCAACTATCACTGGTGGTTCCATTAATAATACTCCGATTGGTGCTTCTACTGCAAACACTGGCGCATTTACAACTCTTACAGCTTCTGGTGCAGTAACATTCACTAGTTCTACTGACGCATCTGCTGTTGGAACTGCTGCTGTTGTATTAACTGGTGGTTTATCTGTTGCTAAAGCGATGTATATCGGTACTAACATTACTGGTGCTGGTGCTGGTACTTCTACTCTCGATGGATTTAACATCGATGGTGGTACATACTAAATACTAAAAGAGAGAGTTTTTACTCTCTCTATCTTTTTGATATTTTCCTTTTTTAAGGTTAGAGAATGGCAAATAAAGTTTTACTGAAGAAGTCTTCAGTAGCAGCGAAAGTTCCACTTACAACTGATTTGGATTACGGTGAAGTAGCACTCAACTACACCGATGGAAAACTGTACTTTAAAAATGCATCAAATGTAATTAAAAGTTTTACAATTGATGACTCTGTTGTAACTCTTACTGGCACACAAACTCTAACCAACAAAACTCTCACTAGTCCAATACTAACAGCTCCTGTTTTTTCCAGCATTGTTAATACTGGAACTTTAACATTACCAACAAGCACTGACACATTAGTTGGTCGCGCCACTACCGATACATTAACCAACAAAACCCTTACATCTCCCACAATCACTGGTGATATTTCTGGTGATGGTTCTTTTACAGGATACCTTAAGAGTTTAAATTCACAAGGCGATGAGGGTGGTGAAATCCTTCTCGCAAAACCACAAACCAATACCACAATAGCTGGTACTGGCGTAACAATTGACATATTTCAAAACAAAATTCGTTTCTTTGAGCAGGGTGGAACTGCTCGTGGTGCTTATATTGATCTTACTGCAGCTAGTGCAGGAGTTGGATCTAATTTATTAACTGGTGGGGGTGGTGGCAGTGGTACAGTAACTTCTATTACTGCAGGAACTGGTTTAACTGGTGGAACAATCACATCATCAGGTACAATCGCAATTGATTCTACTGTTGCTACATTAACTGGCACTCAGACATTAACAAATAAAACATTTACTGGAAATGTTAATGCGAATAGTAGTTTAAAAATAAATTGCTTAGATGGATTTTTTACTGTCCAACAAAATAATGCTTCTTGGACAACCAGTACAGATCATCCAATTATTAAGTGGAACTACAATGCAACTTATGATGATCATTTGTATCTTGCATCTGGTGGTAATCAAGCTGTTAGTGGTCAATCAGTATTAGTAATTTCTGAAAATAGTGGCTTGTTGTTTGGTCGGGGAGATACTGCTTCTGTAACTACACTTGGTACAAAATATTTTCAGATAACAAATACTGGTAATGTTGGAATCGGTACTGTCTCAGCACCATCTTCAATACTTGAAACAGAACAAAATACAACATCTACAACATCCCTTACTATTACCAACAGTAATACTGGTAATAACACAACAAAGTCATCAAGCATAAACTTTAGACTTACTGACTCTGTTGGAACAAGAAAAGATGCTGCTTACATCACAGCTATACCAATTAATTTTGACTCATCTACTGGAGATCATCTAACATTTTCAACAAGAACATTGGACTCTACTCCAACTGAAAAGGTTAGAATTACTAATAATGGAGATGTTGGTATTGGTACAACTAATCCTGGATATAAACTTGAAGTTAATGGCGCATTTGCTGCAACAACTAAATCGTTTGTAATACCACACCCAACAAAAGAGGGAATGAAACTTCGTTATGGATCTTTAGAAGGTCCAGAAAACGGAATCTATATTAGAGGTAGATGTAAAGAATCTATTATACAACTACCAGAATACTGGACAAAATTGGTGGATGCAGAAAGTATTTCTGTAAATCTTACACCAGTTGGAAGCCATCAGAATTTATTTGTTGAAAAAATTGAAGACAATAAAATTTATATCAAAAACAGTAATGTCTTAAATAGAACTATTGATTGTTTCTTTGTGGTTTATGGAGAGAGAAGCGATGTTGAAAAACTAAAGGTTGAATATGCTGCTTAATATCAAAATTAATAAAGAAACACTAGAAATTAACATTGATGATTCTAAATTTATTATTAATAAACTAGAAGAAAACAATAACATTATTGAATTAGAACTGTCTAAACCCGACCCAGAAACTGAGTATCCATGGCAATAATAACATCAGCACAATCTGGAAATTTTAATGCCACTTCTACATGGGTAGGTGGAGTTGTACCTGTTGATAATGATTCCTTTATTATTAATACTGGACATACTGTAACATACAATGTAGCGACACCTGTAACCAATGGATTTGATGATAGTGATATCTATGGAATTTTACAAACACAGTTAGCTACATCTACCGTACTTAGAATGAATGGTAGACTCCGTGTAAGAACTGCAGGCACATATCACGCTAGAGCAGGACATACCTTACAGTTTAGAGGAACTGCTGCGTCTTCACATATCCTTTATGGAACAGCATCAACTGGCGCAAATGTGATTATGGAAGGTAGTGACGGTATGCCAACCACTACTTTAGCATCAGGTGTTAATGAACGAGCAACAAGTTTTGTTTTTACTTCCGCTACAAATTTTGCAGTGGGTGAATGGTTTGCAGTTTATAATAATACAACTGCGCAAGCAGGAAATGCTGGTGCAACAACTATTAGAGATGAAGGTTTTTGGATTCACGATATAGATGGTAATACAGTTTACTTTAGACAATTTGTTGGTCCAGAAGCTACAATCGTTTCTGCTTCTGGGACATCATTAGTTGTTAACAATTCAAAAGTATTCCGTGTTGGTCAAATAATTATTTTTGGTACGGGTGTAAATAGAAATATACACACAATCAATGCAATTCAATATTCTTCTCATACATTAACACTATCTGCTTCGGTAACAGGTTCAGTAACAGGATTAACTGTTTATGAAACAGGCTCAGATAAAATTCACGCAACTGGTGATAAAATAAGAAAGTGTGCTACTGTTACTACAACATCTTCATTGGCTGCAGCAACAACAATTACAGTTGCCAATGCGAATATGTTTGTTGCTGGTAATGATATTTGGATTGAAGCCAGAAGCGAGGCAGGTGGAACAACTGATTATGCCGATGATGCTTATGGAAATGAAACTCCAGGTCCAAGATATAAACATACCATTTCATCAGTTGCGGGAAATGTTATTACCCTTACAGCTGCTATTGGTTACAATGTGGTTTCTGGCGCATTAGTAAATCGTTTGACACGAGATGTAGTTATTGAACCAGTTACTCCAAATATAGATTATTATGGAGTGTATATTGAACCAGGTGGCACCAATTATTCCAGAGCAATAATTTTTAAAGATGTATATTTAAAGTATGCAGGTAGTAGTCAGGGGCAAGCAGAAGGAGGATTATATCTTGGTGCTGGTACTTGGAAAGCCAATGTGAGTTTATCTGTTACTTTAACAAATACTGTTCCAGCACACAGTCAAAATAGTTGGTTAGAGGGCATTACAATGACAGGTTCAAACTCTACTCGTGATTGGGGTGGATTTTGGATTTACGGTAGATATGACCAGATAAGATGTTGTCATGTTCAAGGTAGATTTAATTCTTCATATGGTTTATACTATCGTGAAGGTTTATGTCTTTACAACAGTATAGCAGTTGGTAGCAACGCATTTGGACCAAGAATAGAAGGTGCTAGTGAATGGGCTGAAGTTGGTTATGTTTATGTTTCTCGTTCAGAAAGAGGTGGTAGATTAAACTTCTATGATAGTAATCTAGGAGTTCATCACTATATTTCTGATGGAACCGAGTACCTTAATTTTGTTAGTGGTTTTTATAGAGCTTCTTATAAACACAAACATACAGGAAACAGAAGGGGTATGGATTCAGATGCATACGGTCCCAACACTCTAATATATTCTATATTTAATTATGTTAGTGGTTATTCTCATTTAGTTAATAACCTTCAAGTTAGAGGAAATTATCATGGTGGTCATATTGACAGAGGACATAATGGCGTGTCTGGAAATGTTATCGAGCATAATATGGAATACGATGCTATCTACCAACAAAATTATCTTTCTGCAAGATTTTGGGACGCTGCCGAAGATGCTTGGAGAGTTTATTGGATAGCAGACGGCAGCGACTATGGAAGTGGTTGGTTTGAATCAGTTTTTGTTCCAGCAGGAGTTACTGTAAGAGCCAAAGCGCAAATTAAATTGGCACCAAGTTTCTCTGGTACTTATCCAAGATTCGAAGCAAGAGATGTTGTTTCTGGAGTTGGAGTAAATCAACTTGCCAATGCTGGAGGACAATACAGCACTTGGATGGCTGGTGGAGCTCAAGCAGTTCAGTTTAGTGCTGCAGCAACAAGTGCTTATGAAACAAAAGAATTAACAATTGCTTCAGTGGCATTTTCTCGTTATATAAACATAGGTGTTCATGTAGACTCTGCAACTTCTTCTGAAGGATGCTGGATGAAAAATATTACTGTGTTATTGGATAAACCATATGCGGTATCAGCATTTTCTTCAATTAATGGTAGTCAATCTAACCAAGCAATGGTTGGTATTGGTAGTTCTCTAACAGAATCCAAAATTAGAATTGGTGGAAGAATAAAATAAAATGCCAAGAAATGTAATTATAACACCAGCTACTGGATTAATAGATTTCAAAGACGATGCAGGGAACATTGATGCATTCATTCAACTCGATACTTCTGGCAATCTTAATATTTCCAATACTGGGGGTAACTTATCATTAGGTAACACTGCGACTGATGTTTATATCGGCGATGGTGTTAATAATGTTGATATTGTTTTTGAACAAAATGGTGATATTCGAGCATTAACTGGTAAAACATTAACTCTGGGTCAGTCTGATAGTAATATTACTGTCGCTTCTCCAACTACATTTAATTCTACTGTTACATCAAATAATCTTACTGTTAATGGTATACTAAGTGCAACTAATGTTAAAGACGGATATACTACTACTGTAACTTCAGGTGGAGTAACTGCATTAACTGCTGCAAGCAATCACTATCAAAGATTTACAGGTTCGCTTAACCACACAATTGTTTTACCTTCTACAAGCACACTATCAACAGGTGTTACTTATAGTATTGAAAATGCTTCTAGTGGTCAATTAACTATAACCTCTTTTGGCGCATCTCTAGTTACGACTGTAATTTCAGGAACTACTGTTACATGTATGTGTATTGGCACTACATTAAATACAGCAGCAGATTGGGATGCAGAATATACTGAATTTGCTGCGGTTACTGGATCAGGTTCTGTAGTTTTATCTGCATCACCAACAATAACGGGATTAACTGCATCTTCAGGATTAACTGTTACTGGTTCTGCTAATTTTTCTACTACTGCTAGTAACATCAGTATTGGTACTGCTCAAACAGGTGCTACCACATTAGGTTTAGGTGGAACAAGCCAAACTGGAACACTAACTGTAGGTCAATCCACAGTAAGCCAAACAACTAATATCCAAGCTGGTGCAACTGCATCAGGGTCTACCAAGACACTAAACATTGGTACATCTGGTTTATCAGGTTCTACTACCAATATTGCTATTGGCTCTGCAGTTTCTGGTGCTTCTAGCACAACTACTGTTAATAATATACTCGCAGCTCCAGGACAAATTCTTACTGGAGGTCCCAATACATTTGTTCGAGATTATGCTTCTGGATTTAGCACTACACATACCCCAACATTACCTCAAGAAATAGGTAGATTTACTCTTAATGGCGACTCTCATAACATTTCAATTATAGGCGAAATTCGAGGTGCTACTGGAGCAACGAGTGGTGTTACTAGATTTGTTTTACATGTACGATCAAATACACTTCCTTCTAAATCATTTCAGTTATTCGAAGAAGAAATAACAAATCTTGGGCAAATAATTCGTGTTCGTGTTTATGAAAATACTGCAACTGGTCTCGTTGTAATAGGTTACTCTTCCACAAACCAAATTCAAAATATTGGATGGTCTTTAAAAGTTCAAGAGCGTGGCAATTATAATTATTTACAGCAAGTTAGTGCTCTTACTGCAATAGATACTACATCGCTAACTGAAATTCTTACAACTTCTAACGCAGTTCGTACTTTAACAGGATCGTTATCAGTAGCAGGGCAATTAACATCTACTGTAGCAACAGGTACAGCACCATTAGCTGTTACCTCTACAACTCGTGTAGCAAATTTAAATGTGGCTACAGCTGGTACTGCCGATACGCTAACAACTGCTAGAACTATTAATGGTGTATCATTTAATGGTTCTGCTAATATTACTGTTACTGCTAATACTACTAATGCTCTAACAATTGGTACTGGATTAACTGGTACATCGTTTAATGGATCTAGTGCAGTCACTGTTGCCATTGATTCTACTGTTGCTACACTAACAGGCACTCAGACTCTTACCAATAAAACTCTTTCTTCAGCAATATTAACTGGCACGCTTACTGCTGGTGGTGGTGTTGGAACTAATGGACAAGTTCTTCAGTCAACTGGAACTGGTGTTCAATGGGCAACAAGTTCTGGCGGTGCTGTAGATTCTGCAATATTTGGAGCAAATGCTCAATCAGATTTGGGATTAGTGACTGATCTGGTTGTAACTTTATCAGAAGATCTTGGTTTAGTTACTGATGTTCCAGCTCTATCATTCTACAACTTAGGATCTCTGGTTGTGGATGGTATTGTTTCGCTAAATAATTTGGATCAGTCTGTTAAAGCAGACTACATTTCTTATGCAATTATTTTTGGATTCTAAAGGATCATAAATGGCTCGCCAACTCATTGAAAAGTATATTTTTACACCTGGTTTAGCAAACGCTGGCACAGTTAAATTTCCAGGTAAGGTTGATGAAACTCAACTATTAATTATTACAAATAAAACTACACAAGAGAACATCTATGCTCTTGGCGATCCTACTCGTTCTGGGACAGTTTCATACAATTCTTTAGATAATACATCTTTTTTCTCAGAACAGGATGGTGTTACAACAGTAACATTATCAAGAGATACTTCTGCGATGCTATCTACTCACAAGATAGCAGTTTATACTGATGCGCCAAAACATGTTGGTAACATTATTCGTCCATACGCTTTCGGTGTTGATGCTATTGAAAGAATCCGTGTTTCAAATCCGCAATCATTAATTGACGCTGACTTTGAATATGGTTTACAAACAACCAAGTGGCAGAACTATTCTGACATTCGTGGTGTTCCAGGAATTTATGAAAAACCTGGACTTGATATTTTCTTATCTGGAGTTACAACAGATGGTGCGTCGCCATCAACTATTACCGTAACAACTTCTGTTGCTCATGGATTGGCTGTAAATGATGCTGTTATTGTTTATGGTTTAGGAAACACCAGCACTTCAGCTCGAGCTGAAGGTGCTTTCGTTATTGCTTCTGTTCCATCCTCAACTTCATTTACTTATTTTGCCAAAGGTATTGTTGGTACGAATGGATTGTCTCTGTTTACTGGAATTACCTATGCTCGTCGTGGTGGTTTCTATACTGGATCTTCGCTGCCACTAGCAACAGTTACATCTAATGGAGCAAATCCATCAATAATTACAGTAACATGTTCTGCAAATCATGGTCTGGTTGCTGGTGCTCCACTAGTGGGTATTGCAAGTTCTGTCGGAACAAACCACTCACTATTAACTGGAAATTTCTTTGCTGAATCAGTTCCTTCTTCTACTACATTTACATTTACTGCTCGTGTTGGTGGAGCAGTAGCATCTGCTGGTATTGCTATGACAATGTTTACTCGCTCAGATGCATATGTTTTACATCGACCATTCGATGGTGGTGTTACCATATCAAATTTTGTTCCTTCTCATGGCGCATCTGTTTCTCGTCAAACTAAAAAATACATGCGTTACCAATCAGGTAAGGGTGTTCTTTGGACATCAGGTGTTTCTTTAAATCCTATTATTAACCTTGATCAAATTTCTGCATCTGGAACAACTGTTGGTTCAATAATTACTGTTACTACAGAATTAGATCACTCTTTACAAGTTGGAGCCACTGTTGTTATTTCAGGAGTTGTTACTTCTGGTTACAATGGAACATATGGTGTTAGTACAGTTACTGGAGAAAATACCTTTACAGTTATTGCTTCTGGCGCATTAGGATCTGCCACTGCAGTTATTACAAATATTCCTCGTGTTACAGTTAAAAATTGGCATGGTGCATCGGTTCGGGTTGGACCATTCGATGATCAAAACGGATTGTTCTGGGAATATGATGGTCAAGAATTGGCAGTTGTAAAACGATCTGGTACTTTCCAGTTGTCTGGATTCGTTTCAGTAACAGCTGGATCTCAGGCAGTAACAGGAACAAATACTAGATTCACACAACAATTAAAAGTTGGCGATAATATTATTATTCGTGGTATGACATACAAGATTGGTAGTATTGCCAGCGATACATCATTGACAGTTAATCCAGAGTATCGTGGTGTTAGTAACGCATCGGGAATTAAAATTGCAGCTGTTATCGACCAAAGAATTCCACAATCTCAGTTTAATACAGATAAAATAGATGGAACAGGTATTTCAGGATATAATATGAATCTTAACAAAATGCAAATGTTAGGTATTTCATTCTCTTGGTACGGTGCTGGTTTTATTGACTTTATGTGTCGTGGTCCAGATGGTAATATGATTCTTGTTCATCGGTTAAAACAAAATAACGTAAACGATGAAGCATATATGCGTACAGGTAATACTGTAGTTCGATATCAAACAATTAATGAATCTGCTATTGGAAGATTAGACGAGGACTTAGATACAAGTGAAACTTCTATCGATTTGGTAGACGCAAGTCGTTTCCCATCTACTGGTGGTGTTATTTTAATCGGAAATGAAGTTATTCCATATACTGGTAAAACAGGAAATACATTAACTGGTTGTACTCGTGGTGGAAGTTTCTCTATGTTTATTGGTGGATCAACTAAAACATTTAGTGGCGGTGCAGCTGCAACACATTCCAGAGGTAATGGATACACATCAGTAACATTAATAAGTTGTACTGCAGCACCACAGTTAAATCACTGGGGTTCGTCTTATATTATGGATGGTGGATTCGACACTGATCGTGGTTACTTTTTTAACTATGCAGCGGTTAATCAATCATTCACTGCCAATCAATCCAAAACAGTATTCTTTTTAAGATTGGCTCCATCCGTGTCAAATTCAATTTCTGGTAATTTGGGCGATAGAGATTTAATTAACAGATCTCAGTTATTGTTACAAAGACTTCAGATAACATCAACACAAAATGTACAAGTATATGGTATTTTAAATCCTGGAAATATTGATGCATCCTCTTTAACTTGGACATCAGTTAATACTTTTGCACTTGGTTCGCAACCATCGTTTGCGCAGATATCTACAAGTAATACTACTGCAGCGACTCCAGGCGAACAAAACTTCTCAACCCTTGCGCAGATTAATGGTTTCGCTGAAATTAATTTGACCGAGTTGAAAGAATTAACTAATTCTGCAATTGGTGGTTATTCTAACTATCCAGATGGTCCAGATGTGCTGGCAGTAGTTGTTAGAAACCTTTCAGCTTCTTCTGCCACATGTAACATTAACCTATTCTGGTCAGAAGCGCAAGCATAAATATATCGAAAGAGGAATTTTAAATGGCAACCCAAGTACAGTTTAGACGAGGAACTACTACCCAGAACAATGCGTTCACTGGAGCAGTTGGTGAGATAACTTACGACACAGAAGTTAAAACACTAAGACTCCATGATGGTAGCACACCTGGTGGTGGCGCGATCGTAACCGTAAATGCTGGAACCCAAACCCTTACAAATAAAACGCTATCAACCAATTCATCGTGGCAGGGCAACTCAATTGGATTATTATATGGTGGTACTAATGCCAGTCTTACTGCCTCGGCTGGAGCTGTTGTTTATTCGACTGCAGCTGCACTAGCATTAACTTCTGCTGGAACTTCTGGTCAAGTATTAATTTCTGCTGGTTCTTCTGCTCCTACTTGGCTCTCCCCAGGATCTTTAACTGTTGGAACTGCTGCTACAGCAACAACAGCTACTAATATTGCAGGTGGTTCTGCTGGTCAGCTCGTAATTCAACTTGATGCAAACCAAACTACATTTATTACTGCTGGTGCTGCTGGCACATTTTTGCAGTCAACTGGTGCTTCTACTCCACCAACTTTCGCTGCTGGTAATATTACTATTGGTAATACCACTGTTTCGTTCGGAGCAACTTCAACAACTCTTACTGGTTTAACAGCAATTGATGCTACTGCTGGCGCAACTTCTTTCTTTGCTACATCGACTTCTCCTGTAGCATTTGCTGGAGCGACTACTTTAACAATTGGTTATGATAGCACGGCATCTTCTACAACCAATATTTCTACTGGTGCCGTAGGTTCTGGCAATACTAAAACAATTAACATTGGTACTGGTAGTGCTGCTGGATCGACTACAAATATTAATCTTGGCGATGCAGATGGTGGTACAGTTACAGTTAATAAAGACTTAGTTGTTTCTGGTAATTTAACTGTCAATGGTACTACAACAACAATCAATTCAACTACACTTGATATTGATGATTTAAATATTACAGTCGCTAGTGGTGCTGCTAATGCTGCAGCTGCCAATGGTGCTGGTCTTACTGTTGATGGCGCATCTGCTACATTACTGTATATTTCAGCATCAGATTCATGGCAATTAAATAAACATTTAACTACTTCACTGACTACGCAGAATGTATTCAATACAACTGCCACAACAGTAAATGCTTTCGGTGCTGCTACTGCAATATCGCTGGGTGCTGCCACTGGAACTTTAACTTTAAATAATCCGACAATAACAGCAACAAATTCAAATGTCAGATTTAACTCTCTTGGTATTGGAACTGCTGCGTCAGGAACTGCTGGACAAATCCGTGCAACAGATACAATTACTGCATACTATTCTGATGACAGATTAAAAACTAAGACTGGTAATATTGAAAATGCATTAGAAAAAATTATATCCCTTAATGGATTTCATTATCATGCTAACGAAACTGCAGTTGCTTTAGGATATAATGCTTCCAAAGAAGAAGTTGGATTATCAGCCCAACAAGTTCAAGCAGTCCTACCTCAAGTTGTTGTTCCAGCTCCAATCGATGAACAGTATTTGACTATTCAATATGAGCGTCTTATTCCGCTATTAGTTGAAGCCATTAAAGAACAACAAAAACAAATTGATGAACTTAAACAAAAGTTAGGAAATTAATATGGCAGTTAATTCAAGAGCAACATTGTCAGAATATTGCCTAAGAGCATTAGGAGCTCCAGTGCTTGAGATAAATGTGGATGATGACCAGTTAGAAGATCGTATTGATGAAGCATTAGAAGTTTTTAGATTATACCACTATGATGGTATTGAAAAAATTTACTTAAAACATAAAATTACTGCTTCAGAATTAAATATTACTGGATCTAATGCTGCTTCTTTTGCTGGTTCTTCCAAAATTACTGGGGCAACTTCTGGTGCTACGGCAACAGTTGAATCGGCCAAAGACAGTAACACTTTATACATTTCTAGAACTGTTGGAACTTTTGTTGCAAACGAAACCATATCCAATCCAGATGGAACTACTGCCACATTAACAGCTTCTAGTTTTTATATTCCTGGCGATATCGATAATGGTTGGATTCCAATTCCAGATTTAGTGTATGGTGTGTCAAGAGTATTGCCACTCTATCAAGGAACATCTTCTTCTCGTTCTATTTTTGATTTACAATATCAACTTAGATTAAACGATTTGTATGATTTGTCAAGCACTTCATTAATTTACTACACCACAGTAATGAGTCATTTGGCTACACTAGATTTAATATTAAATGGAAAACCAATCTATCGTTTCAATCGTTTGATGGATAAACTGTACATAGATGTTGACTGGAAATCAATTAATAAAATAAACATTGGCGACTACTTTGTTGTAGAAGCATATCGTGCTTTGGATCCAACTGAGTTTGTAAAAGTCTGGAACGAGCCATGGCTTAAAAAATATACAACAGCTCTGTTTAAAAAACAATGGGCAACAAATCTTAAAAAGTTTTCTGGTTTACAACTTCCAGGTGGTGTAACTTTAGATGGTAATTCTTTATATAATGAAGCAATGCAGGAAATTATTGCACTAGAAGACGAAATTCAAAACAAGTCTGCTCCGTTAGACTTTTTCCTAGGATAGAATGTGGCTAGAAATGTATACTTCTCCCAAGGAACTGCCAACGAACAATATCTAATTGAAGATATTATCGTAGAATCATTGCAGGTATATGGGCAAGATTTTTATTATATTCCAAGAACTCTTGTAGCCAAAGATAATATCCTCGGCGAAGATCGTTTGTCAGAATTTAAACATGCTTACGGTATAGAAATGTACCTAGAAAATGTTGATGGGTTTGAAGGACAGGGAGCATTTATTCAAAAGTTTGGTTTGATGATGGAGCAATCAGCAACATTAACAGTTGCTCGTCGTCGTTGGGATCAACTTGTTGGAAGATTTGATCAGGCTCAATTACCAAATAGACCTTGTGAGGGAGATCTACTATACTTCCCTTTAACCAAAGGGTTATTTGAGATTAAGTTTGTGCAACATCAAAATCCTTTCTATCAGCTTGGTAAATTATATGTTTATAAATTACAAGTTGAACTCTTCCAGTATGCTTCTGAGCATATTGATACTGGTCTAAAAGATATTGATGTGTTCGAAACACTCAAATCTTATGATACCAGTTATCCAAGAAATGCTACTGGTTCTGTTACTTCCATAACGATGACTCGAGCAGGAACAGGATACACAACTACCCCGACTGTTACATTAACTGGTGGCGGTGGAACGCAAGCGTTTTCTCCAGCTGTTCTAACACCAACAGTTACTAATGGTGCAATTTCTTTACTCATTACAAATGTTGGTACTGGATATGATACTGCTCCGACAGTAACAATTGGAACTCAGTGGGTTGCTAATGGAACAGTAAGCACAAATGCTCAAATATTTTATTTAAATAGATTATATACAGCTGTAATCGGTGGAACATTTGGTTCTACTGCACCAACGCATACAACAGGATCTCAAGTTAATGGATCTACTACTTTGTCATACGCTGGTGTGTCGGCTGCTGCAACAGTTAGTATTGAACCAAATCCAGATTTACCACAATCTTATGGTGATAATATTAAATTTAAAAATGAAGCAAGCGATTTAGTATTTGATACTAACAATCCATTTGGAGAAATCCAGTAATGTTAAATATTCCTCCATTCTATCACGGACTTACTCGAAAAATTATTGTTGCTTTTGGTAGTATGTTTAGCAATATTAAAATTGAAAGAGCAGATAACGATGGTGTAGTTCAACAAACAGTTGTTGTCCCACTAGCATATGCTCCAAAAGAAAAATGGTTGGTTCGTGTTGAACAAGATCCGACATTAGAAAGAAACACTTATACTATTTTACCTAGAATGTCGTTTGAAATTACAGGAATGAACTATGACCCTCTTCGTAAAGTTAATCGTATGTCTCAAGTATCTTGTTATAGAGCGAATGGAGCAAATCCAGCTACATTAAAACAGATGTATTCGCCTGTTCCTTATAATATTGATATCTCACTTTATGTTCTAACTAAAACTCAAGAAGACGCTTTACAAATTGTTGAACAAATTTTGCCATATTTTACTCCAGAATTTACATTAAGTATTAATGCTATTCCTGATATGAGTGTTGCTCTTGATATTCCTATAATTTTAAACAGTGTAGCAGTTCAAGATGACTACGATGGAGATTTTCAAACTCGTAGATTTGTAACTTATACATTAAACTTTACATTGAAAACAAACTTTTTTGGTCCAGTTGGTGAACAAGGTCCAATTAAAACTGTGTTTATTGACAAACTTTCACAACCTGGAAGAAAATATACAGCAGCTGGTAATTTTGAAACTGGTGCTATTACGGAAACTTGGCAAGACGCATTCTAAATGGCTCAAATATATAATGCAAATCCAAATTTAAAAGCAATTGGTGTTCCTGTTGAGTTTACTCCCGAACAGGTTCAAGAATACATCAAGTGTAAAACTGACTATATTTACTTTATTGAAACCTATTGTCAGATTGTTACATTGGATAATGGACTACAACCTTTTAAATTATACGATTGTCAGAAAAGAAAACTGAATATCATCCATGAGAATCGTAAAGTTATTCTTATGGAAGGTCGTCAGCAAGGTAAAACAACTACCTCTGCTGCATACATTCTTTGGTATACGATATTTCAAGATGCTAAAAATGTGGCGATTCTGGCAAACAAAGCAACTGCTGCTAGAGAAGTTCTTGCTCGTTACCAAACTATGTATGAAGGATTGCCAATCTGGCTTCAACAAGGTGTTAAATCTTGGAACAAAGGCGATATTGAATTAGAAAATGGATCTAAAGTATTTACCTCGGCTACTTCTACATCAGGTATTCGTGGTAAATCTGTAAACTTACTTTATGTTGACGAAGCTGCAATTATTCCAAATACTGTTGCTGAACAATTTTTTACTTCTGTTTATCCAACTATTTCTGCTGGCGAAACAACAAAGATTCTACTAAGTTCTACTCCTCTTGGATATAATCATTTCTGGAAGTTCTGGAATGATGCCGAGAATAAACGAAATGGATTTGTAAATTGTTTTATTCCCTACTGGGAAATTCCAGGTCGCGATGAGCGATGGGCTGAAGAACAGAAAGCAATTCTTGGTGATTTAAAATATAACCAAGAGGTTCTTTGTAAGTTTTTAGGTTCTGCTTTAACATTAGTAAATGCCGATACAATTGGTAGAATGTCTCCAACTTATCCTGTGTATCAGAAAGATGGATTAGATGTATTTGAGGAACCAATTTATGAAATCGACACTGGACATATTGACAAATTTGGTAAACCAGTAGTTAAACCACCCCATTCTTATTGTATTATTGTTGATACGGCAAAGGGTGTTGGTGGTGATTATTCAGCATTTTCGGTTATCGATATTACCGAGGCTCCCTACAAACAGGTTGCCAAATATCGTAAAAATGATATATCACCTTTGTTGTATCCAAATGTAATCTTTAAGGTAGCAAAAGAATACAACATGGCTTATATTTTAGTGGAGATAAATAGTAGCGAGCAGGTTGCTTCTATTCTGCACCATGAATTAGAATATGAAAACATCTTATTTGTAAACAGAAATACCACTGGGCAAGCTGTTTCAGGTGGATTCGGTGGTGGCAAAGCCCAATTAGGTGTTGTGACAGATAGAAAAGTAAAACGAATTGGTTGTATGAACTTTAAAACTCTGTTGGAAGAACAGAAATTGTTAATTCCAGATGCAGACACTATTTCAGAGATTACAACTTTTATTGAATCTAGAGGTTCTTACGCTGCAGATGATGGATACACTGACGATTTAGTTATGACTCTAGTTCTTTTTGGTTGGCTAACAACCCAGCCATATTTTAAAGACTTAAATGATATAAACATGAGGGAACTAATTTATAGATCCCGTATTAAAATGATTGAAGATGA
>Ga0247723_1000477_pt1 | contig 27658 bp, 37 predicted proteins | sample MSEWelMarce5H_FC_FD_189079 | JGI IMG/M metagenome (GOLD analysis project Ga0247723, IMG submission 189079) | Subsurface sediment microbial communities from gas well in West Virginia, United States - MSEEL Well Study Marcellus 5H_FC | ecosystem: Environmental > Terrestrial > Deep subsurface >... | reverse complement strand
ATTTTGTCAACAATTTCAATTTTCTCAAGCATGATGCTCTCCTAGTATGACCCAAGAATCCACTTGGGCTTTGGTTTAACAATCGGTTGCGTCTTCAAAGCCATTTAATGACTTGATGTATTTGTAGCCTTGCTGGATAAAGTTGCCAGCATCCATGTTTGGCACAAAGCTAAATTGCTCTGTTTTGATCAGATTGTGTGATTGATCTACTGCATAGGACAACACAACAGCCATACGATTTTTATCGCCATTCACGTTGATTACTTTCAAATAGCCATCAACAATTTTCATTCCGTTATGTTCAAAGTTCTTTTTTAAAGCCATGATTTTCTCCTGTGATCAGAATGGAACGAAAAAGTACGTTGCCGTAAAATAAATTCGGCTTGCTGCTGTAATAGCGTCAATTGTATTGATATCGGAAGTAACCACAATTTGACTTCCTGATGTTATTGCTGAATTAGCGGCTGTACCAGTGTAAAACGTAACTGTACTTCCATCAGGTGTAAACGGCAAACTAGAGGTTAAGATTCCACCAGCAGCACAAGCTACGCTAGTAGCACCTTGAACATATCCATTGATTGTCACCATGCTGCCATTACGAACATACTCGCCAGCAGATGAAAATGCACCAACAACAGTTAGACCAGAACCTTGAGATGGTGTCCACGTGCTTTTTTGAGCCAACCGAATAGGTGGCCCAGAATCTGCTGGATAAAACAGCAGGGCGGCTGGTGGGCCACCACCATAGGCAAAGTTCCATTTTAATTCTGTTGTTCCAGTGCCATCAGACAATGAATTCATCATCATGTTAGTTGACCATGCTCTGTCAAGAAAAAGAATTCCGACATTATTGACAAAATGATTTAGAGCATTAAAGTCACGCACCACTGGTGTTTTGATATTTTGAATGTAATCAAGTCTGTTGCCTTGGATTGGCTCTGGTGAATACAAAGAGTTTGCAGGGGCATCTAAGCGGAATGTATCGTGAAAATACTTTGCGCCATAAACTGTATTATTGACAAAACTAGCGTATCGGCCTTCAGCCTCAACTTGACCATAAGTCAATATGACTGATCGAGTCAGCATGGTTGTTGAGGCGTTAAAACCAGCCTCGGTAAACGCTTTGGCTCTCAACACATTGTTACTGATGACCATGTTGCGGTATTGGTCATCAATAAAGTAAAAGCCGTTTTGCCAATTGCTAAAAGTGTTACCGCTAACTGCAATGCTTAAAATCTGTCCATCTGGAAAATTTGTTGCATCGTATGCGTCAGTGTAGACACGAACAGCATTTTGATAAAGCTGCCCAGTTGGCACTAAGGCTTCAGGGCCAACAACATTGTTTCCTGTAATTGCAATGTCGCCCATTGGAATCATTGTTAGATATGGGCTTCGGTTGGTAATGTATGAAGCCAATCCAGCCGATTGAATCTGAATTGCACCGCCTTCTTTATCTGCAACATCGTTCGCATAAAAAACGTTTCCAGATACTGTGACTTGGGATGATGGGGTGGTAATCGCAATGAAATTTGAATATCCAATGACAGTGTTACCCGTAACCGATACGCCACGGCAACGCAACTGAATTGGGCTTGTGTCGCAAATCAAGGGGGTGTCGGTTGTGAACGTGTTGCCTGAAATAATTACGCTAACCATTGCTGGATAAGCTGGGTGCTCTGAGCAGTTGTAGCAGTTGTTGTTTGAAAAAACAATGTCGCGTGTTTGACGTTTTACAGCACCAAGTGCATTGCGTGATGGTGGTGATGCATAAGTAAATGTTGCGGTTTCTAATTGATCGGCTGTGTCGTAAGTAGATTCACCCGACAAGCAAACGTCAGTCCATTCAAAAGAATTACCGTCAATCACCAAACCATCAATACCATCCGCATTGACGCAATGTAATAGCGCACGACCCGCAACTGCATGGGGTTCAGCAATAAACGTGCAACCGCTAATTTTTGATTTGTAATTTTTGGTTGTGTTGTAGTAGACGTTGTTCACGTAATCGTATGTTGCAATTTGCTCATAGCAAATCGCCGATGAATCCACTTTTGTAAAACTGCAATTCAACACTGAAGTGTTTTCTGTGTTTTTAAACACGATGGCAGTTCTAAAATCAAAAATTCCAGCACCAGGCACATTGTGCCGCACGTTTTCACCAATGAACGAAACGCCATCAATAACCACATTTTGCGTTTGCGCGGCAACATTGCTGTCAGGTGTGCCAACAAACAAAAGCGGATACGATAACGCATAAGTTGAAATATCCGTGTTAAATCTACGAAAATATGCCTGATCGCCTTTGATCGTGATGTTGCTGTTTGTTACCTTAATGCCCCAACGATCATTGGTTCCAATGTTTCTAGCAATTCTGTACTCGCCAGGTGGGAAATAAAGAACCCCGCCACCGGTAAGAGAATCCAACGCCGTTTGAATTGCAACAGTGTCATTTGTGACGCCATCACCTGTCGCGCCAAAATCTTTGACGTTGGTGTACGCACCAGTAATCATCGAAAAACTAACTTTGGTCAGTGCCATAATTATTCCTTAAGCGGCGATGTAGCAGCCAGACAACAAAAGAATGTTAGCTGGGTTTCCTGTGGACAATTGTGTTGCCGCAAGTTCACCCCAGTTTGAGCCAACTGGACTTGTGATGTATGTCAAATACATGGTAGTTCCACCACTAGGAACATAAGCGCCCATTGGTCGGATACTTGCAAAAATGGTTGCGTAACTTACGCTCATGCTTGCAATTCCTTGGGATTGTGTAGCCGCTGTATATGGCAAACCTGAGATAAGCATTTGGCCTGTTGCGCCAGTAATATCTGCCGCAGAAGTTCTCAATGACAGCGTGATGTAAACCAGACTGCCAACTTTTCGATATTGTCCAAGTTGGATAGAATGAGTTACGCTTGCGTATGCACCAGCACTGGTGGTGTAAGCAGGAGTCCAAGTACCTTCTTCATAGTCAGCCAATAATTCGCTGGTCATGCCTGCTGGGTGAGATGTGATAGAAAAGTCAATGCCTTTTCCAGATGTTCCAATAATTAAGTTGCCAGTGGACAAAGATACATCACCAACCAAAGTCGGGGCTGTGGCAAGTACGTTGTTGCCAGTTCCAGTATTAGTTACGCTGACTATCTCTTTGCTTGCGTTCAGTGCCAGCGCAGTAGATGCGGTCAAGCCTGACAGTGTGCTTGTGCCTGAAACTGATAAATTCACGCCATTCAAGTCTGCACCACCCTCAACCCTTTGCCAAACCGAGCCGTTGAAAGTTGCTAGATCGCCAACGCCCCAATTGCTGATGCCATTCAGATTGGTTGTGCCTGCTGTGCTGACCACATAGTAGTCGCCCTTTGTGCCAACGCTGGAAGTCAGCAGAGGGCTATTGGCATTGGCATCCCATGTGCCTTTGTAATTCAATGCACCAATGGCGTTGGTGATGGACGAGACTGTTTTTAACATTCTGGTTCTCCTTAGAACACGAATTCAATGATAGAGGTGAATGGTGGAGCTTCTGTGAACGTAACATTACCATTTGCAAATGAGTAAGTGTTTTGATTTTGATACACACCATTAATGTAGATCGCACTTGGCGCAGAAGCAACAGAGAAAATAGTCTGCGTTCCATTGCCTGTTGCATTACTTGCCACACTACCGCCACCAGCAGCATTGTCATTCAGCGAGGTATAAACCACCGTGCCGTTTTTATTCTGGACTTGAATGGAGTAATCGCTTGCTGTGTAAATACGGCTTGGTGTGCCTTGATAGACAGGGTAACCTCCGCTTGTGCGAATAGGCTGCACAGCAGAAATCGTATGTGATGAATCCCAATAGACCGCAATCGGGTTTGTAATTGGGTTTAAATTTGCAGTGCCAACCCAGATGTAACCATCATCAAGCGGCTGTCCATCAGCATCCGCAAATGCTGGATATGGCGGTTCTACTAATAGTGCGGACATTTATTTATTCTCCTAATTAGGGTTGACCAGCTTTACGCTTGAGCAATTCTTCCATTGCTTTGACAGCATTTTCTTTGTTAATGCCACGCAATTCTTCAGCCTTTTCAGCAAGCAATTCTAATGCTCGTCTTGCCGCACCACCTCGGGCTATGTCAACACCTGTCTGCATCGCTTCAGCAACTTGACCCTTTAATGAGGTCTGGGCGGCTGCTCCAAACATCCTGTCTAGTTCATTGACAAAGATAAGCTGATTCACAATGTCATCATCTAACTTCAGACCATATTTTGTTGATGTGCTATTGGCTTGGTCAAGTGCGTCAATCAAATTTGCTCGTGTGCCATAGTTGCTAGTCAACTTACGCATCGCTGTGCCAAGTTGCTTGTTTGCATTTGCTGAATCAAAATCGATGTTTGTGCCAGCGGCTTTTTGCAAGTCATCAAGCGCAGTGATGGTGTCTGAATACTTCTCATTGGCGGCTCTGTACTCAGGGAAACTATCACCAAGCGTCGTGTTCAAATTTCTACGCAAATTCTTCAATGTGCGTTCAGCTTGTGCAGTCAACGGATTGGCAAGACTTCTTTTGCCAAAATCAACCTGAGTATCAATAAATCTCTTGGCCGTATGAACGCCATAAGCATCAGGGGCTTTAACGGTGCTCAAACGCTCTAAAACCATGTTTAAGACACGTTGAGCCTGTCTGTCTCCCTGTATGTCAGAACCTTGCAAATTGGCCTTGGCGACCCCGTTTGCGTCAAGTTCAACCTTAACGCCCAAAGCACCAAGGTCATCAAGAAAAGTATTTACGGCAGGGTCAAAATCAACTCTCTGACCACGCAATTGAGCATTAGCAATTTTATTTATATCAGCACCAGCCTGTTTATTGGCACTTGACAAGAACTGAATTCTTGAATCAACAGTATCACCAAGAACATCAGCAGGTCGGTTTAAAGCACGAAACTTCTCATTCTTTTCACCTATCTTGAACATATTAAGCATCTTGGTCATGGCTTGACGATCTTTGTCAGATGCCGCCTTGATGCTTGCAATCGTGCCATCTTTCCAGCCTTGCTTGATGGCATCTACTGCTTGATTATCAGGAACAGCCTGTGTGCCTGAAAGACGGAAATTAACGACTTCAGTAGAGTCTGGACTTTGCTGAATCTGTTTTGCAATATTTTGTTGCTCTTGTGGTGAGATTTTTTCACTTACAGTCGCTTTGATGCTTTGCAAAGATTCTCTAGTGGTTGGTTCGGTTGGAGCTTCTTTTCCGGCACGTAATTGCTGAATCGTTGTTGGTTCGAGTCTTTCACGAATACCAGCACCCGTTGGTGCAATCTGCCTTGCAACTTGCTGAGTCACCGCCCTAGTTGCCGCTGGTATAGATGGAACAAAAGCACCGCCAACGGTTGCCGCAATCTGCCCAGCAGTGCCAGCACCCGCCTCTTTTGCAAGGCCGCCAGCACCAGCAGCAGTACCACCACTAATTGTTTGAAGTGCTGGTGTCGTTGCCAATAATCTGCCAACTTCACGGGTAACTGGACTTGTTGCCGCAGCTTCTACAGCTTTGCCCACAGCAACACCACCAAGGCCACCACTTGCGCCAGCGGCTGTAGTTTGCAAAATACGTTCGGCTGCTGTGCGAGGTTCAGCCACGCCAACACGAGTCAGCAAGTCTTCCATTGCATCTGTTGGCAAAGTGTATTTTGTGCCGAAAATAGTATTTACACCGCTAATAATTGGGTCGCCAAGAAGTCCTGCAAGTGTCGCAGCACCAGCTCCTGCAATAGCGCCTGGTATCGCACCAACACCAGCAAATGGAGCACCCATAGCAGCACCTAAAGCCGCACCAGCCGCAGGCAAAGCCAATCCTCTGGTTGCCGCACCAGCAAGTCCAGTTGCTGTTGTTGCGGGTACTGCAACAGTTCCACCCAATTGAGTTGCAAGTGCCGCAAGGTCTTCTGTTTTAGCGGGTTCTGCTATTGCTTGGCCTGTAGGTGCAAACCATGCGTTCAATGTCTCGTCATAGTAAGAACCTGATGGTTTTACATCAGCTTGTTTTACTGACAATAATTGAAAACCTGATGGAGGTGTAATAGTGCTTGCTTTTGGACTTTCAGCAAAGATGGGTACACCACCAGAGATTTCTACACGAAAAGGCTCGGCAGATGACTGAACCGTACCGCCCAATTGCTTTGCTAGTGCTTCAAGTTCTTTTGACATTATCTAGTCCCTGCGGCTCTTCGGTAAGCATCCGAATTTTTAAACGCATCAGCAGCAGCTTTTGTTGGGAAATTGTATGTAATCCCACCAACTGTAACGTTCAATTCTCTTGCTGGCACATCACTTGGCACAGTTGGCAATCCTGAACGGGCTGTAATAGTAACTCTTGCTTTTTCCAACAATCGCACTGCTTCATCCACATTTGCCAATAATCGATCTGGTGATTGTTTTAGTGACAAGTTCTGCAAAGATGCTTGAAGTTTGTCACCCTCTTTTTCAGTCAAGTTACCAGTTCCCTTAATCTTTGGAATCTGGGCAAGAAACGCCTGTGAACCAAGTGTTTCAACCAATGCCTCAAAATCAGCAACATCCTGATTGGTAGTTGGTAATCTTGATGCTATTGGGCCAGTAGCAGAATTGATAATATTTCTTGGTGTCTGCTTGATTCTTGTGGCAGTGTTGATAAAGTTGTCAATGTCTGCCGATTGATTGGCAAGTGTTGCTTGTTGTTCTCTATCAGCCGCATCACGCTTTTCTTTTGCATCATCAATTTTTTGCCGTAATTCTCCCTGTCTGATTACATTTGTCTCTCTTGCTATCGCTGCATTTAATGCAGAAATACGAGCATTCTCTTTATTGATGATGATATCTTCTTCAGTTTTTCGGATGCCTAACTTAGTAACTTGTTCTGCATACTTAGCTTCAACTTGTGCTTTTTGTGCTTGAGCAGCTTTTAAATCTGCATCAGCTTTTGCCATTGCTGGTGCATTTGTTGCTGTTTCTTTTGCTACTATTGCATCAGAAACAGCTTTTTCGGAATCTGCCACGGCTTTTTTCAATGCGGCTGGCTGGAGTTCTTCTGTTCTTATTGTGCTAAGTGCTTTGTCAGCACTCTCAAGAAACTCTTTGCCACCAGGCAGTCTTGCCATGTATAAACCAATTGTTGCTTGCGCTCCTGTTGGATTTAAATTTATTAATTCCAAAGAATCTTCTGCGGCCTTTGCTTCACTTTCACGACCACTGTTGCGTAATGCAATTGCTTTTTCTGTAAGTCTACGTTTTGCAATATCAATATTTCCCGATTTGATGGCTGAGTAAACTTCACCGCCAATACGCAAATCAGCCTGTTGTTGCTCTTTGGTTTTTCTTTCAAAACCCTGCATTACGATTCCTGCTTGATCTTTAGGCAAAAATGCCGCTACACGTTCATAATCTGCCGCTGTTGCATTGGGGTTTTTATACAAATCAGCAAGTTCAGTTTGTCGTTGCTGTGCTTGCTCTAATGCTTTGCGTTCAAGTTCACGCCTTTGCTGTGACGCTTGTATTTCAGCAACTCCAGCACCAAGTTTGAACCCGCCTAAAGCAGACTCAAATGGACTTTGCACATCCACTGTGTAATTAATTGGGGGCATTAAAGGGTTAATCGTTGCCATGTTCTAATCCTTAAAACCCAAGTCCTGGAGTTTTTCCTGCGCCATATTGGAAACCAAGCAATTGACCAGGCAAGTTGAATAATGAACCATAAGCCTTTGCTTCACCGATCTCACCACCAGCTCGTGCTGCACCCTGTTGAGCCAACAAGTTTGAAATATTCGTTCCAGTAGTTATGCCTTGTGCGCCTACTCCTGCGGCAGATGCTTGACCAATTTTCAGCAAATTAGCCTGTGTTTCACGCCCAATATCTGAGAAGCCACCAAGCCTTCCGTATTGAGTCTCAATTTCTTTTTCCAACATTTGTGGTCTAAATTGAGCCAATGCCGCTTGGATATTCCCACCACGCAATCCACCTGTGGCAGATGCACGTTGCAATAACGCTTCTTCACCAGATCGCACTCTGGCTTGAAATCCAGCGCCCTGCTCAATTTCGGCAATCGCTGCTCTCTGTCTCTCAGGGCCAAGAACACCAGCTAATGCTTGCTGTTGTTCAAAGGCTTTTGGCCCTGCTTCAGCATATTCTTGATAACCAGTAATCGCTGGCGCACCAACCTCTACATAGGGTTTCAATATCGCTTGCAAAGCATCAAACTGTCTGCGTTGTTCTTCAATGCCTGCTTGAGCTGCGCCAGATTGAATATCTGCCGCTGAACCTGCGGCTTTGGCTTGCATTGAACTTCCGATAAGTTGGCTTCCACCAACTACTAGGGCGGTTATTGGATCAGGCATCGCCAAACTCCTTCATATAATCTTCAAAAGTTTCGCCATACAAAGCCATCACATGATGACCATATTTTGTGGCATATCCAGCCCCATGTACTAGCGAAACGGTCATTAAAATCAAGTCGTAATATCCGGCTCGCCAAATGAACGACTTGGCATCTGCTTGTTTATTTCGCTCTGCCGTGTCCGAGGCTTGCCACTTGAGAATCATTGTCGCCAGCAAAGGCGTTAAATGGGCGCTGTTGGCAATAAAAAAAGAGTTCTGGTGCATACCCACCAATGTGTTCCAAATGGTCGCATTGAGGTCTTCTCGTGCCACTTGGTCGCCATCGGCAACATCATCAAAGACTTGGATTGCGTCAAAGACCATGAGTAGCCACTCTACGGCTGGCGCAGGTAGCATAAAAACTTTTGTCAAGTTTTCTCGCAGTCCATTGGTCATCCAAAACTCCTAATTAGGGCAGGCCGCTGGATGCCAGAACTCAGCGGCTTGATTTTCGCACAAATTGACAAAAGGTCAATCCTCTTCTTCTTCATCTTCCCAAGCCTGACAAACCCGCATATCGTTGCAGATAAAGTTCAGCTTTTCGCAATGACCCCTGAATCCTGCGCCCTTGTCATAAGCCGCCATTGGGATGCGCTCAATCCTGACTTGGGTCATGAAGCTGTTGTCGTAATACTCGCAGTTTGAGCAATGCTTGCGTCTTGCGTCTTTTTCATCGCATTGCATAGCCTCTGCCAAACCAGCGTAAAACTCCTTATTTGCGCCAGCCTCATTGGTGGGCATTTCAGGGCCATAGTTCCAATCAGCAACCGCAACGGCATAGTTCTTTTTATTCTCTGCATTGGTCAAAAATTCTTCTTCCATCGGCAAGCCATTAAAGCCCCGTGGAATAACCATAAATTCTTTCATTTCTAGCTCCTTATGAAATTTCTCGGCCTGATGCTCGGATAGTCAGGGACGTTGCCGTTCCTGCGATTGTTGAAATAAACCCACCAACGTCTAATGCCTGACCCACCAACTCTGGGCAAGTGTAAGTTTCATCTGGCACGATGGTGCGTGTGTCAATAATCAGGTTGGATGCGCTTGCTGAGCCAGACACAGTGACTAAATTGCAACTAAAAGTCACATTGTTGGCACTGGTATTGGTCACCGTAAACTTGTCAATAATTGCCTTGACATTTGTTGCGGTGTATTGGGTGGTCTGCGCATTTTCTGCTTGCTTCGCAGGGATTAGCACTTTTACTATGACTGTCATTGGACACCTCCGATATTGTTGTTGACTGTGAGAATTATGGATGGAATAGCTGGAACAGGGGCGGTTGCGGCAACAGAAAGTAATTCAACACTGAGATCGCTCACCGAAAACATCAGTTCAACATAATCATTGGCTTTGAGGTCAAAAAAGAAATTCAGCGATGAAAAAATCTCACCATTATTACCCTGAACCCTGATTTGGCTTGCGCTGTCTGGCACATCCACACCGTTGAGCCGAAACCAAAAATAGAACTCTGCCGTACCGCCTGATGTTTTATCCAACTGGAACGAGGTGTCAAAGTTGTAGATGCCCTCGCTATCCACCACGATTCTTGATGTTGGACTTCCAATAAATACCCCATTGCTCAGATCGGTATTGTTAAACGTGATGGCCTTGGCTGTGTTGATTGTGGTAGCTGTCTGAGTGGTAGTGTCGTAAAACGAACCATATCTTGCCCTTTTGAACTCCCTTGGTGGTGGGGTCATCTGCAAGCCCTCAACCGCTTTATTCAGTTTGTCCACCAATGCCAAGGCTTGATTTGCCTTGCTTTCAGCCAATGCCACAGTCACCGCAGTTTCTTGCGCCAACAGTGCAATCCTATCAAGTGCATCCTGTGCCTTTGCGCTTAATGCCGCATCTTCTACCGCAGTATTTTGCGAAAGTGCTTGAATCTGCGCCAGCGCATCATTTGCGGTTGCCGCAGCATTGCCAGCCTGATATTCAAAGTCAGTCCCAACAAGAACTTGAAGTACATCAACAGTAGAAAACAGCAACTCAAACTGCCTGATCTGTTGTTGATCGGTCAAAAACTCCGCAAGCTGGTCACGGGTTAAGTTAAGTCTGCGAGAGATCGGTGCGGTTGCCATCAGTATGCCAATGCTTCAATCTGTGCCTCTAAGCGCACATAAGACACATGGGCATCACTATCGCCACGGAAACGCTGGATACGCCAGTTCCTCATGTGACCCTGCTGAAACCAAGCCAAACGCTTATTGCGGTTGCCAATCGTGCCGACAGGAATAAACTTTTCTTGTGAATAAGTCTGCCCATCCAAAGAGTAACTTGTGCTGATTTGCGGATTTTTACCAAGCACAATGCTTCCTGTCAGACTGACCAATTCCATCTTGTTAAATATTGCACCATTGCTCTCGTTATAGACAATCAATGTGCCAAATTCCCAGCGCACTCGTTGACCCCAATGGTGTCCTGTATCTTGAACCAAGTAACCGATATTGGTGGACTGTGGGTCGCCAACCATCCATCTGTCGTACACCCAAACTAAGTTTCTGGCTCGGTATTGTTCAAATCCAACTATTGTTGTTGTCAGCGTGAACCAGACAGGAGTTTGTAAAGCCTCAGATGCGGATGCGTCATAAACTATGGTGCGGTCAGGCAAATGCACATAAAGGTGTTGGTGACTCTTGTCATTTCTAGCCTCCAACTTAACCAAGGATAATTGAGCCTCGGTGTATTCAAGCAAAAGATTGTCTATTTCCTGAGTGCTTACTTTTTGCGTTGTTGCTGCCGCACCTATGTAAATGCTTGGAGCTTCATTTCTTCCACTGCCTAAAAATGCAATGCGTTCGATAAAAACGCAACAAGCCTGTGTTCCAATAACACCCTTTTGTATTTGTGCGCCATCAATTCTAGCGAATGGGAAAAGTTCACCGCCCACATTATCGAATACTTCTACGGTGTTCCTGTTCAGCGCATAAACCTCATTACGCAATTTCAGTAAAGCAACCACAGGGTCAGGGTCAACTTCTGAACTACCGTACTTCAATGGATTCACAACCAATGGGTCAGACAATTCGGTGACGATTAAAAACTCCCCATCTGTGGTCATGAAGTAACCATCAACCCAGCAGAAGTCAAGAACTACGCCCAAGTCACCGTCAGTCACTTGCGTCAGTGTTGAACCATTCCAGTAATACAAGCGACCACCAGATGCAATAGCAAGTAAATCAAAGCTGTAATCAAATGTCACCAATTGATTGGTTGGCCCACCCACATCGCCAAGTACTGTAACTGTGCCTGCGCTGTCGATTTCCACCAACTTTGTACCCATCACTCGATATAGGTTGTCTTGCCAATTGATGCCGCCTCGGTCGACTCCTGGCCCTGTGCCGTTTGCCACAATGCCATCGCCTGGTCGCAGAAACCCATTGCTGATGCCTGATTGCTTTGGCACAGGCACAAGGTTCACTGGGTAACTGGTACGCAGTTCAGGGGTGCTGTCGGTGTAGATACCATTCAAGATAGGGATTTGCATTACCACTTCACCTTATCAGCCCAATATGCTGCACTCATTTTGCCTTTGGCAATATTTTCAGAATGGCGAGACTTAAATGATTCACGTCTTGCTTTGTCGGCTTTGGATTCGCCCTCACGCTTAGGTGAACCAGACACGCCCTGTTGACCAAAACGAATCAGCTTCACTTCATCACCAGCCTTTGCCACAACGACATGGCTTTTTGTTGGGTGACTTGGGGTACGCTTGGGTTTGTTAAAACCTTCAACACCAGCACGAGTTAGTCTTGGGTCTTTCATCTGAACCCCTTGATCTTTTCAGCAATCTTTTTGGGCTGCTTGGCAAACTGCTTCCCAGCCTTTGTAGCCTCACGCTTTGCCCTTGTGGTTGCCGCATATTCAGCCGCTGTCAATGCCTTAATCGCCTTCTCAGGCAGATATCTCTCGCCTGTTTCAGACGATGGCTTTCCCGACTTGGTGCGCCAGTTTTGACTTGACCAATCTTTGAGGCTTTTTTGTGTGGCTTTCATTTATAACCGCCACCTTTTTCTTTGTACTTCTTTGCCAATAATTGGGCTTTGCGAGCCGACCATTCACCAGCCGCAGTGCCTTGCACAGCAGAACCCTTGATTTCCTCAAAGAGACGCTTACGCATGGTTGGCTTCGTGTAGTTGCCAGCCTCATTGACCGATGATTTAGGCTTCGTTGCCATTATGCAGCTACGCCTTTGATGACTGCAAAGTTAAATACTGGCTGTTCAGTTGTTGTGCCGCCAGTGGTACGGAAAGTAATGTTGAAACTACCAGCCGCCACAGCAGTGACCATCAAGTCATATAGGTCAGTGCCTGATTTTTGATTCAGGACAATGACATCAGTTGCCGCAACAGTGCTATTGGTCACAGTAAATGTTGCAGCAGTGGCTGAACCAGCAGCGCTAAATAGTGTGATTGCACCAGTTGTCTTATTCAATGTCACACCTGTGATGCGGCTTGAGCCTTGAGTTACTGTGCCGCCTGCGCCTGTGGCATAACCTACACCAGCCGTTCCAGTTGATGCAATCACACCAGTAGCTGTCAAACTTGTGCCAGTAGCCACACCGATTGCTGGTGTAACCAAAGTTGGGCTTGTGAATGTTCCAGTGCTGACTGTTGGGTTTGTGATCGTTGGAGTTGTTAGCGTTGGGCTTGTTGCAAAGACCAATGAACCTGTACCAGTTTCATCTGTCATTGCCGCCCGTAGATTGGCACTTGATGGCACAGCCAAGAAAGCCTGCACATTTGTGCCATAAACTGCATCAGCATTAATTTGATACCAAGAGTTTGTGGGCTGATAAAAACGAATGGCTGTTGCAGTTCCTGCGCCTAAGAATGTTACACCACCATAAAGTGCGGTTGCACCATTCAGCGCAATCGTCAGGGATGTGATTTCTTGGGTGGTCGTAATCAGCACCGTAGTGCCATCAGGCACACCAGTATTCAAAGGCAGGGTAATTGTGCCAGTTGCCAGCGTTCCAGCAGGTTGCAACAGCATCCACTGATCTTGGCTAACAGGAGTTGGCACAGTGATGTTGAAGCCAGAGCCAGGCACATACAGATTCACCGACAAAGTTGGCGATGCAAAACTTTGTTGAAAGAAAGTCAGCAAAGAACCAATCGAGGTTCTGCGAGCATCACCATTGTTGGGTGAGTAAACGGGTAATTGGTCTCCGCTTGAAACAGTGCTGAGTACGGGTAACTGATTGATTTGTGGCATGACTGTCCTTAATAGTATTCGAGAGGCCCATCAGGGCCAGCAGTAACAGGATTGGCTGGTGGTCTGATAAACGGATTATCGTAGACCCTCCAAGGCTTATTGCCAGCACCAGCAGGCATTGTTGCCGGAAGTTGTTGTTCAAGCGGGAATGTGGCTCTTTGCAACAGAATATCGTAACCCTGCTTGGCAGTGGTCTTTGTCTCAATCATTACTTGCTTGCCAAAACTTGGCGCAAGCCTAATGCCTAGACTGCAAATAATGGCCTCGTAAGCCGAATCAGGCACGAGAGTTTCTTCATCTAGGCTGCTATCTTGTGGGCTGGATGGCAAAGGGTAACCCAAGCGGATGCCCTTGGCGTTCCAGTCTGCCATCATTGCATCTAATCTACGCAAGGCAGATTCAAGCTGTTCAGGTTGTAAATCAAACACGTAAGACGCAAGCCCGATTTCCTCAAAGGCTGCGCTTATGAATTGTCGTTTTCTGTAGCCCATGCTGATTCCTCAATGTGTTTCAGAAGTGTCGCATCTGACCAGCGTTTGTCAACCTTCATGCCAATGGCTTCAGCCTGTTGTAGCATTTCCTCACGAGTTGGTGGGCTGTCATCAACAGTCTCAACAACTTCAAGCATTTCAATAGGCTCATCAGGCACATCAATAACTTGTGAACCGATGGGCGATGGGCGAATCTGCTTTATTGCTTTGCGCTGTGCGGCATTGGCTTTTTTCAGCTTACGCTTTTGCAACCGCAACTCTTTCCACGGGGCAAGAGTTTTGGTCTTAACGATTGCGGCTGACTTAATCATTTTTTCATTGGTGCTTTGCTAGGCTTGCCAGCGGCTTTTGCCGACTTAGTAGCCATACCAAGTGCCATTGCAACGGCTTGCTTTTGGGGCTTGCCTGATTTCATTTCCATTTTGATATTCTTGGAAATGGTCTTGTCTGAGTAACCTTTTTTCATTGGCATTTTGCTCTCCTAAGTAAAACAGGCCAACATCTCTGCTGGCCTGTCTTGGTTTAACCACCGATACGATAGACAACAAAGGTGTCAGCCGCAGTCTTACGGCAACGGAAACGTGCAGAAGCACCAGCCGTAGCCGCAGTTGCAGCAGAACCAACGATGGTCACATTTGTGTTGACAGTCAATGTCAAAGCATATGCAGCCAAAGTGATGACGCTGAAGTCAAACGAATCACCGATAGCCCACTCAGTTGCCAAATCAAGGTTTGCACCTGTTGGCAATTGAATGTCACGGCTTGCTGTGGGAGTAGCAGTAATGATGCCTGTCAACACGTTAGCAGCAGTTGCCGCCATCGAGCCGCCATCAGCAATGTTGGCTGGCGCACCTTGAGGTTGCCAGTTGCCATTGTTGCTGATATCAGGAGCAACGCCAACTGAGTAGTACGCACCCGATGCACCAGCTTGAATAATCACGTTGGTGGCATTGGTAAATGCGCCTGAAACATAGGTGGTGTTGTCAACCGTAGTCAGCAGATCATTGGCTTCAGGAAAGTTGGGGAAACCAACTTCTTGAAACACTTGTGCTGGTGAAAAGGCTTGAACAGCGATTTTCTCGCCTGCGGGTACTGCAACAGTGGCTGTACCTTGTGCAAAAATTACTTGATAGCTCATGATTACTCCTTAGGCTTGATTAAACAGCAAAATACCAGACATTTCTGGCTGCTTATTGACCACGCCAAACAAAGTATCCAAACGGTACTTGGTCTTCATGGTATTCACATCGTATTGCTTTTGCATGACCAATTCGATGCCTTGATCTGTAGAGGCACGCATTACTGCAACGCCAGCATCAGAGGGAACAGCGTAACGACCAGGCAGAATCTCCAACGCATCTTTCTGCCAGAAGCAGTTAACAGGTGCAGTTGTGGTATTCAAGCGGTTGATGGTTGCGGATGCGTTAGGTGTAACGATACAGTTTTGGTATTGCAACTCAGCATCAGTTCCACCTTGAGCAGAAATGATTGGAGGTGTAATAACGCAAGTTGTGGAATTGACCACTTGCACCACACGGAAAGTCTTGGAGAATCCAGTACCTTGCTTGGTGATGTGATGGACAGCCTCAACTCCGCTGATCTCAATGGCTGAACCAGCAGGCAAGTTGGTGGTGCTAGACACGGTAATCGTTTGGAAACGATTGTCCACGTTCTGAGTTTCACCAGTTGCTGCGGTGGCGGTTGCCACAGGCACGTAGTAGTTATTGGCGGCAGCCAAAGTGCTCATTGTTGGGTCAGCACCAGTTGCACCTGCGAGGCGGTTGGCGTAGTCAAGTTTGTAGGTATCAAAACCTGCAACCATACCAACGTAAGAACGCTCGAAAGCACTGTTTGACTTAGTACCTGCGAAACTACGTGACACAGATGCGCCACCAGTACCACCAGCAATGTTGCCAGCGATGCCGTTGTAGTCACGGCTTGACAAAGCCAAGTAACGATCAAAGGCTTGAACACCCTGCTCGTTCATGATGCTGTCGCACAAGGCCACATCGTCATAGTCACCAGCGGCAGTGCTCACGGTCACGACCAAAGAGCCTTGAGCCGCAGCCACGTTCATGATGGCGATGTTGATGTCAGATGCCAATTTCTGCTTGGCGGCTTCGCCTAAACGACCTTCTTGCAAAGCGTCACGCAATTCCAAAGCATCGAGAATGAACGGCACAGACTTTTGAAAGCCGAGTGTCGCTGGTACTGAAAGCTGTGTGTAAGCTGTGAAGTTGTTAGTCTGATCCATGCCATCGTACGATTGTGCGATGTAAGGCTGTGGACGATAGATCACGTTATTGGTGCGTTCCATCATCGAGCCATCTGTGTTGTAGATGGACACGTTGCGGGATAAAACCAAAGCATCGTTAAAGCCTTCGAGGATGTCCTCAAACGCTACACGCTCTTCTTTTGAAAAACTATTGCTCATAATAAGCTCCTATTAAATTATTTGGATGCTGATCGTTTCTGCGCCCTATACTGTATGACCTTGGTCATATTGCCAGTACGAGCCGCTTCTTCTCTCAGCCGTTCAAGTGTTGAGTCAACCGCACCAGATGATCTTCCAGTTCCTGTAACGATACGCTCTGGGGCGGGTGCTTGCCTGCGATTTGTAACTTTCAAGTCTTTCTCCAGTTTTGCTACCGCAAAGGCAAACTTTACGGGGTCTTTGATTTCAGCCAACTCTTTAGCCTTTGCAGGGTTCTTACCGAGTGCGTAAACAACGAGTGCAGGATTATCTGCACCTTGCAGCAAAACGCCTTGCTGGGTGATAGAAAAAACTTGTTGAGCAACTTCTTCAGCATCCTCAAAGTCCTTCACTCTTAGCTCGGCTTTCGCCTTGCCATAACCATCCAACTTGGCTTGCCATGCCTTTTGCTGATTCATAACTTCAGCTTCTTGCTTGGCGTTGATTTCATCGGCCTGTCGCTTGCGCTCAAACCAACTTGTCAATGCTTCCTCGTATGCATCAGCGTCATAGTCGTGATCTTCTAGCTTGGGCTTATTTCCAATCACCACTGGTTTGGTCTCAGGTGGTGCGGCTTGTACCCTTGCTTGCAGTTCACGATTCTGCCGTTGCAGTTCTCGGTTCGTCTTACGCAACTCTTTTACCCATTCAGGCGCAGGAGTATGTTCTTCGGGAGGTGGCGCTTCCTCACCAATGCTGACAACAACTTCTTCGGTATCTTCTGGCTCAACCTCATCAACGGATTCGTTGACTTCGATTTCCTCTTCTACTACCTCGACTTCATTGTCCTCAATTACTGCCTTTTGATTCATCTTTGACCCCATTCAACTCACCCACTTTAAACGGCTGGGTGGTAACCGTTGTTTTAATTGTCGCTTGTTTTTTACTGATTCGCAACAGGTTGCACAATCTGACCTTGCAAAATTTCTTGCACTGCCTGGGCGTTGGTCATCGCCATGCTCTGTGCTGTCTCTTCAACCTTGCCCAAAGTCTCTAGCGTTTGCGCCCGTTTAAGTTCTGCGCTTGCTACAGTTTCAACAGTATCAGCTCTTGCTCTTGCGGCTTTTGCCATTTCATTCTCGGCTGCGGCCTGCAAATACATTGCGTTCGGGTCTTGAGGCTTGCCCTGCATTTCTGCCATAAGTTCTTCTGCCTCTTGGTCTGTTGGTTGAACAACGCCCATCCGCAGTAACTTCTTGCGGAAATAAGCATTTGCATCCCCAACGCCCTCGCCTTCCATGTTCATCATTGCCATTGCAGTCAGCACTTGGGCTGTCTCTGGGTCTTGGGTGATCTGAAGCATTCCTGTCAAAGCCCTGACAGTTGCCGCACGTTTACTGCTAGAGGATGGGCCAACTTCAGCAACCACATCAAATGTGGCACTAGATAGGTCATTTGCCATCACCACAGCACCAGTTTCGGTGTCAATTGTGGGCTGCATCAACTCGACCATTCCAGCCTCACCAGTAGCGGCAATAGTTTTCATCTTGCGCTTGTCTTCGGTGTAGATTTCCTTTGCCATGCCGAGCCAAATCTCACCACATCGCTTCATGCCCTTGGCAAAGTTGCTCATGTAAATGAACGTCTGCATATCCACACGGGTTTGAATCATCTCAACCGCTTTGCCTGATACGCCTGAAATCATCTTGTCAGCCCCTTGTGGGTTGCCCAAAATGTCCTGCATATCCTGTTCAGTGATGGCAAGTAAAGCCGCCATAGCTGGTGGGATTTGTGCCGACTTTGTATAAGCCACAGGGCCACTGATTTGTGTGCCGCCATCAGCACCAGTGACAGGGTTAATCAGCAGATAAGGGTAATCCCTCAGATTATCTTCTGCCCACATTACCTGATGCCCAGCCACTTGCTCTGGGGTCATGATGGGCTTCTCAATACTGGACAAGGCTGAAATCTCGCCCAGCTTGGACAGTTGCATATTCTTCAGGCGTTGGGCATCTTTAGCCAAGCGCACAGCACCCATGCAACGCTCGATGTTATCCACAAACCATCGCTTGCCGTAGACCACCACAATGGGGATGTTTTTGCCTGCAATGTAGCCTGCATCTTCCAGCACCTTGCCGCCAGACATGATGTATTTGCGAACCCGCATACGCTTGATGCGCTTTTGGCGAACTTCCCTTGTGCCGACCGCCATCAGGGTTTCTTCTAGCATTTCATCGTCTGCAAAGTCTTGGGCTGTATAGCGTTCCTCAGTGCCATCAATGGCTTCAAATATACGGATTACCTCGGTTTTTTCCTCAACCTTATAGTACTCAGCCACAAACACAACATCAGGCGTTGCCCAATCAAATTCGTATTGGTGAATGATTTTAGGCCAATCAGTTGGGTCATCGTTGTAGATTTCTTTGTAGCTTTCACGGGTCATACTGTTGACCACAAAAGCATATTTGGCATCTGACTTATCTTGCCGCTTGGCGTTCAGGTCAAAGAATACGCTAGAGTCGGCATCAAAGATTGGCTCAAACCTGATGCGCTGGCGTTCATTCTCTGGGTCTTCTTCGTCTTCGTAAACAGTACGCAGTCGCCATGCACCAATGCCACCGCCAACAGCTTCCTCAAAAGCATTGTCGTAAGCCTCATCAGCGACCGATGCTTGTTCGTCAGCACGATAAAGGCCATCGCAGACTTCTGCCAGTTTGTCGTTCTCAGTACCGTCTTTGCTTACATAGTCAACGGTGATGCGATTATTGCGGTATTCGTTAACGATGCGAATGACCGCCAACATGATTTTGTTGACCTCAAACTTGGGTTTGTTTTCGTATTGATCCCACAATGGGCCTTCCCACTGAGAGCCGCACAACGAGTAAAAACGCCTGTCTTGTAAGCATTGCAGACGCTCATCCCGCAGCGCAGTTTGTATATCATTGAACTGCCGCAGTGCTTCAGCGTGTAAGTTTGCAAGGCGTTGGTCGTTGGGTATTCGTGCCATATTTGTCCTTTTGGGGCGATTATCTACCAGCGTTTGACATTGGGCAATGGTGTAAATGTAGCCGATTTTGTTACCGCTGACCGCCTGATGCCCTCACACGCATAACGCAAAGCATCAATAACGTGATTCTTTTTGTCCTCAAGCATGGGCAGAATTCTGCCTGTCAATGGGTCTGATTTATAACTGTACAGGCTCAACTCGTCAATTGTGTGAATGCAACGAGGGTGAACCACAATGTCGTAGTTCTTCAAAAACTCGATGCCTTCCTCTACTGACTTTGGCCCTTTGATTGCAGTCATTATCTTTGGAAAGCCGTTGCGCTTCATGTGGCTGATGGTTTCCGGCCTGGCTGAGTCTGCCACGATAGGCCACTTCTCAGCCTCTGGTATTTGCATGAATAACTCAGGGGTGTTGATAATCTCACAGCCCACCATGTAGGCTTCGTAATCAATGTAAAGGGTGCGCCCAATTATGTGGCAACGCACCAAAACTGTCGGGTCAACTGAGAAACCCCAATCAGCACCAAGGCGGTGGATAGCATCTGGCGGTGCATCAAAGTCGTCAATTTTCCAGTTCTTGAATACCTTGCTGTTGCTGTTTTGCAGGTATTGACCCATCCAAACGTGCTGATATTTGTCAGGGTCTCTGCGCTTGTCGTACTCCATTTCGTCTTTTAAGACTTGTGGAAACCACGGGTTATCGCCAAAGTTGACCTTGATTACCGAGGCATTGGCTGGCGGCTCTGGCCCACGCAATAGAAAATCCACAGGGTCTGATTGCTGCCTTGGATTCCATGTGAACCATAACTCGCTGTTTGGCTTGCGGATTGTTGGTCTCAGCAAGTCCAGGCTGGTCTGACTCAGACTTTGGGCTTCCTCAACCCAAGCGCAGTCATAGCCTTCTAGCGACTTAATGCTGTCGGCTGTGTGGTTTTGCATACCTTGGAAAATAATCGCACCATCGCCCTTTTTGGACTTGATGACCGAATCTTGGACTTCAAAGTAAGCCCCTGCGTTCATGGCCTCGATCTTGGTTTCCAGCAATCGCTTAACAGATTGATTCAAGGATTTCTGTATTTCACGAACACAAACGCTTCTGCGCTTGGGGTCAATGATGTGCTCCTCAATCATCAACTCGGCAAAGGCATGAGACTTTCCGCTGCCCCGACCACCCCATGCGCCCTTGTATCGGCTTGGTTTTGTCAATGGCAATGCCCAGCGAGGCGTATCAATCTTCAGTATTTTTTGCATCCACCACCACACGTTCAATGCGCTCAAACAGCAGGGGCGCACCATCTGCACCAGTGTGTTCTTGCTTAACAGTCTCAGCCCAGCGCATTTGTGTCTTTGTCCACCAGATCAGGCTTGTGGTGTCTCCACCCACGGCTTTGCTGTACAGCGTCTTGGCAATCTGCCCATTGGCTTTGGCTTTGCCCATGTCCAGCTCGTGCCTGTAATACTTGCGGAGGGTCTTGTCATCGATGCCAACCAAGCAGGCAATGGACTCGTGAGGCAAGCCTAATCCGCTACTGGATTCAACCAGTTTGCGGGATTCTGCCGTTGGCTCGTGTTCGTGGTTCATTTATAGAGGGGAATTTGCGTAATGTTAAGCAGATTCTACTGTTTCTGTCAAAAGAACGGCTTTCTTGCCTGTGAAGTCTTCCCAACGCTTAACGATTACATCGCAATACTTGGGGTCTAGTTCCATCAATCTTGCATGACGATTAATTTTTTCACAGGCAATTAATGTGCTTCCAGAGCCACCAAAAAGATCAAGGATTAAATCACCACCCTTACTTGAATTATTTATTGCTCTTTCTGGCAATTCAACAGGCTTCTGAGTTGGATGATAAATATTTTTTGATTCTTTCTTTAATTCCCAAACAGTTTTTTCATTTGTCGGGCCATACCATGCAGGAGAGCATTTGTCTTTATGCAAATACATACATGGCTCGGAGTTTGGAATATATTGAGACATAAAAGCCCCAAGACCAGACTTTACTTTGTACCATTGAATTACCGCCCTAAGTTTTAGTGGCAATTTTGATAATGCAGCATAAGTTTCTATTGATTTGCCAGAGGCATACCAAATATAAAAAGCCGCACCATCCTTGGTATTTGGTACAGCAGCCATTAAAGCACCATAAAACAAACCTGTTAGATCATCACCTTCTAAAGTATCAGCAATTATGCCTTTACGTTTCTTTTGATTATGTCCACCTTCATAAGCCACGCCATAAGGCGGGTCGGTAAACACCATATCGGCCTTCTGCCCATCCATCAACTTGTCAACAGCGTCAATGCTAGTGGAGTCCCCACACATTAGGCGGTGATTGCCTAGTTGGTAAATGTCGCCTAACTTGGTCTTAGGCTCATCAGGAATGTCAGGAACGGCATCCTCGTCTGTCAGCCCTTCCACTACCTCTGGCTCTAGCAGGGCGTTTAGTTCCTTAGTGTCAAAGCCCAAGATTTCTAGCGCAAACCCGTCTGCCAATAGATCATTCAATTCTATGGTCAGCATTTCATTGTCCCATCCTGCATTGAGTGCCAGGCGGTTGTCGGCAATGATGTAAGCCTTGCGCTGGGTCTCTGTCAGGTCTTTTAACTCGATGGTGGGAACTTCTTTGTAGCCCAGCTTTCTTGCTGCCATCAGCCTGCCATGTCCTGCAATGATGCCGTTCTCCCCATCTACCAATATCGGGTTAGTCCAGCCGAATTCTTTGATGCTTGAGGCAATCTGGGCTATTTGCTCATCAGAGTGGGTGCGGCTGTTGTTGACATAAGGTATCAATTTATCTACAGGCTTTTGCACAATTTTTAGCATGGTGTCCTCAAAAAAATGGGAGCATCAGCCCCCAAAAGCTGGCAACTGCATTTTGTCAGCGTACTCATTTTGCAATGTCCGGTACAGGAATGTCAACAGGCCATTGGTTTGTGTCCACTAACAATTGAACTGTTTTAAAGTGGGCTATGTTCCATGCTTGCTGTCTTTCAGCCTTTGACCACTTTGCACCTTGGTCAATGTCGTAATGACAAGTTTGGCATAAAGCCGCCACTAGATTGTCATCGGCTTTGATGCCACGGCCTTTACCGCCACCCCAATTGCTATGTGCTGCTTGAATTCCATGTTCTGTTCCACAAAGCTGACAGGATAGAGCCGCCACTAATTTTAGCAGTTTCTGGCTTCTCACATACTTGTGTTTCGGGTATTGCATATTCTTTGGTGTAAAACTTGTGGTTGTTTTCGCATTGGCGCTTGCGGCTTACAAATTCGGGGTTTGATCGGGTGTCTAAAACTTTAAGGGTTTCAGAGCCACAACGGGGACACATCATGTTTCTATTCCTTTGTCTGCCATCCATGCCAAAAGCCATTCAATAAATTCTGAGCCTTCTTCTTTGGTGAATTTGTGGCTTTGCAGTCCCAATTGAACAACTCGTTCCCCGTCTAGGCTTGGGGCAACCTTGCCCACCTTGCGCCCTGTTTCATGCGCCCATTGGTCGATTAAAAGCCTTTTCCAATCGTCTGATGACCAGGCACTGCCAGCGCCCTTCATTTGCTTGGCAACCATGTCAATCAAGGCATGGAACATATCGTTCTGATCTGTGCTGCGGGTGGCTTTTTTGACCTCCAATCGCAGTTGTTTACCAGCCTGTAAGGTTTCTTTGATCTTGGGCCATAAGTCTTTCAGGACTGTGTGAGCCTGCTGGCTGTTGTGTAGGGTGACAATCATGCTTGCCTCACTATTACTTCAACTTTTGCCACTTCGCCATAAACCTTGGTGGCATGGATGGATGTGATTTGTGAATCCGATAAAAACACGATGTCTGACATTCCATCAAGCACCGCTTTAACAACATTATCCAAGTCGGGCTTTTTGGTGTGTTTCTCAGAATCGCTCAAACAAGCCTCAGTGCGTTTTTTTGAGTAAGAGGCGGGAACAGGAAAGGTGACGTAAATAAATGCCTCCAAAGCCCCTTCTAGCGGTTCTGATGCACCCATTGCCGACTTTGCCATCATTGCGACCTCAGATTCATAGTTTTTAGTCTTTTCAGGTGTGTAGGCAACAGGGAACTTTCCCCTTGTGGAAAACCTTGGTCTGCCCTTGGGTACAGGCTCACCATAGATCGTGAACATAATCTGAATCATTTTTTGTCTTTCTGTTCGTTCATGCGTCTGCGTAAGTCATCAGCGGCTGATTCCCCACGCCTTCTCGCTATGTCCAACAATGTCTGTTGCCACCAGTATTGGGCTTCTCCCCTGCCCTCCTCCAAGGCTTTCTTCCGATAACGCCTGATCCATTCTTGGGCTTCTGTGTTCCTCATAGTCTCCCGTAAGTTCAAGCGCTCTTGTAATGACAAACTCGCTAAATTGTTGTCCTTCTCTGACCCGATCAAGAATTCTGTTTGCTTCATAGTGATTCACTTAATTTCCTCCAGACTGCTGCGACCACTTGTGGAACTTGTCCGTTGCCAATGGCTTTAAGTCTGTCCACTCTTGCGGCCACCCCATCAGCCACTCGACCCACTCTGGGTTCAACGGCCCACCAACCTGTGCCGCTAGGGGTATCTCGTTCCTGGCGTATTCCGCTGGGCTTCCCCCGTCTTTGTACATTCTCGCTACTGGTGTGGGCCAGAGTCTTGGATTGTTCACTTGATCCACCAATCTGATTTGGATGGGCTGGCCATTCTTTCGATGATTCTGGCCTTGTTTGAGAAGTCCAGATGTCCCCCCCCCCCCCTGTCTGGAGTGCGCCACAATCCACGTTCTGTCCCTTTGATGGGGCGCTCCGACCTCATTTGCTCCCATAACAGTCCACCTCGTGTCAAACCCGAGGCTGGAAAGGTCTGCAAGCACTCTCCCGATTCCTCTATGAATGAGCATTGGGCTGTTTTCCACGAATACGAATCTGGGTCTAACTTCGCTAACCACCCTCGCCATGTGATACCACATTGAGGAACTTTCTCCGTCAAGCCCTGCGCCTCGTCCAGCAATGGAAATGTCCGTACAGGGAAAGCCTCCCGATACAACGTCAACAATTCCTCGCCACGGGTTTCCGTCAAAGGTTTGTACGTCATCCCAAATCGGGAAAGGCGGGAGAAGCCCGTCATTTTGTCGGGCGCACAGTACGCTTGCGGGGTATTGTTCCCATTCAACTGCACAGACTGTTCGCCATCCAAGCAAATGGCCTCCGAGAATTCCTCCACCAGCGCCTGCGAAAAGAGCCAACTCATTCATGACCTACCTTTCATTTGTGCAATTTTTTGTCTTATGTGATCAGGCATCGGTGCGGCCTTCTTTGAATCAGCTTCAATCTTAGCCAGGGCGGGGTCTATCAAGTCTTTAGGCTTTACATCAGGGATGTCAGCGCCATCCCATCGCTGTTGGTTTAAATAAACCTTAGGGGCTGGAATAAATGCCCCGTTATCTTTTAACCAGGCCGTTGTGGTTGCCATCCATTGAACGTGTTTTAAGATGATGTGCTTCTGAGAAAAGTAGTAAGACTCAGCCCACTTTTTCTTGCAAGCAGCCTTCTCACCTTTTCTGAAGCACTTAGGGTAAACAGACCAGAATTCATCAAAGCCTTCGTCTGTTTTCTTTTGTTGTTCAGGTATCTCATTGCCGAATAAGTCTTGCATTTACTTCCCTTTGGTGATTGTTTGAGCAAAGCAAAGCCTTACCGTATTGAAACAGCAATCGCTTTGCTTGTGGATAACTTCCCTTCGGAGCCATGTCATCGCATCGCATAAGACAGACTTATTAGACTTGCGTCCAAACCACTCGGCTCTATCCTTCGCCCACCGCCCCTGCTTTAGTTCGCTCGTGTAACAGGGTATCCCTAAATGCAACCACCGACGTACCGCATTGCACAGCCGCCAAACGCAAAAAACCCCATAAATTGCTCTGTGGTCTTGGCTCTTGGCGAGAGCAACAACAAACGATTGAAAGCAATCAAAAGTTCGCCTGTTGTCAGGCAAGACCACACAAAAATCTATGGGGTTCTCAATTGCTTTCATCGTCCGATGCCACTCAGACGATTTCATTATAAACATATTTTTTAAGCCTTGTCAAACCATTCAGGTTTCAAAAGTTTTAATTGCCAAATTCTTGCTTGAGGCACAGTTTTCCATTGAGACACAGCCGCTTGGCTTATGCCTAACAATTTGGCAAGCTCATCTTGTGAGCCAGCTAGTGCAATAAACTTGTTTTTGTCCATAAGGCAGATTGTATATTAGTTGGCTAATAACCTTACAGTTGACTTGGTTATATAAGGTAAGTTATAGTCCACCCATGCCCTAGCACAACGCATAAGGGACTTTTAAGGACGATGCATGATTGACTACAAACTCCAATACCATTTTGATGACGTTGTGTCTTATGACAATGGCACAACGCTTGAAAACGTCAAAGTCGGCTATGACTACTACCCCGCAGAAATCAATATGCCGCATGACCACAATTCAGCGGAAATTTACGATGTGTTTGTCTTTAACCTAAAAGGTGACAACATTTCTTGCGATCTGCCTTTATCCGAATTTCAACACATCATGTCTAAAACCAAGATTCACCACGCTCGTATGCTGAAAGAACAAAATGAAATCTAAGATTATCCAAACACTTATTGAATGTGTGCTTGCCATCATTATCTTTGGCGGCATTGGCGTAATGCTTGCATGGAGAGGCTAATGATTGACCACATCAAAGATTACTTCCGTTTGCCATCAGCTAAAGAGTTAGCAGCTAAAGAACTTGAAATGGCACATCGCAAACTGTTAGTGGCTCTTAGCGCACAGGAATATGCCAGGCGCATGGGTGACTATCACCTTGACCGAATCAAACGCCTCACGGCTTATTTAAAGGAAGAAACATGAATGCACATACACTTTTACAACTTGATGTAAGCCACAAAACAGAGAAAAAAGTTAACCTAACTTATTTGTCATGGGCATGGGCATGGGCTGAAGCACTTAAAGCTGATCCAAAAGCCACGTTTAAAGTTGAAATGTTTGGTGATAAATGTTTCATGGACATAAACGGCACAGCAATGGTTTGGGTCACAGCTACTATGTTTGATAAACCAATGACTTGCCAACTTCCTGTAATGGATCATCGCAACAAAGCCATTCAAAGCCCTGATGCTTTCCAAGTCAATACAGCAATCATGCGTTGCATGACTAAAGCACTTGGCTTGCATGGTTTGGGTTTATACATTTACGCTGGTGAAGATTTGCCAGAGGGTGTAGAGCCTGAGTCAACCATTGAGGAAGATAGCATGACAGACTTGTTTGCTGCTATTGAATCAGCCGCCACAGAAGATGATTTAAAGCTAGCTTACAAAGTAGCTTATGCGGCTTGTGATGGTGATAAGGCTTGGCAAATAAAAGTTATTGCCGCCAAAGACAAAGCAAAGGCAAAATTAAAATGATTGAAATGATTGAACAACGCTCAGACCAATGGTTTGCGGCACGAATTGGTAAAGTTACAGCATCCCGTGTAGCTGATGTACTTGCCAAAACACAGTCAGGCTATGCCGCAACCCGAGCCAACTACATGGCTCAGTTGGTGTGTGAGCGCCTAACGAGGCAACGTGAAGAATTCTTTATTTCTTCAGCAATGCAACATGGCACAGACACAGAACCTCTTGCCAGAGCCGCTTATGAGTCGTTCAAAGACGTTTTAGTGGATGAAGTGGGGTTTGTACCCCATCCCACAATTGAAATGGCTGGTGCGTCCCCTGACGGGCTTGTGGGGGATGATGGTTTGCTAGAAATCAAATGCCCTAACACCGCCACGCACATTGAGACTTTGCTTAGTCAAACTGTGCCTAACAAGTACAACACGCAAATGCAATTTCAAATGGCTTGCACAGACCGTAGCTGGTGTGATTTTGTCAGTTTTGACAATCGCCTACCAGCAGAACTTCAATTGTTTGTTAAACGTATCCCAAGGGACAATATGTATATCAAACTGATGGAAGATGAAATCGTCAAATTCTTAAATGAACTTGATATAAAAATTGCTCAACTTATGAAAGTCAAAAATGTCTAAACAAATGCTTGATATTAAATTTGCTGCCCGTGAATATGAATCAGAGGGTAAAACCAAAACCGCTTGGACAACTCACGGCACATTATTTGTCAATGAGGCGG